>LNAP01000075.1_pt1 | contig 98680 bp, 98 predicted proteins | sample 602601 | NCBI WGS metagenome assembly LNAP01 (sample SAMN02440304, study PRJNA202911) | soil metagenome | biome: Subtropical and temperate rainforests or woodlands; isolation source: soil samples (1 kg each in a 20% v/v slurry with milli Q water) were... ... | reverse complement strand
GCTGACGTATTGCTACGCCCGCTCGACTTGCATGTGTTAAGCCTGCCGCCAGCGTTCGCTCTGAGCCAGGATCAAACTCTCAAGTTGGACTTGAACTTTTGAACCGGCTGATCACAACGTTTGACGAGGTCCCACCATATTTATTGAACGCGATTCACATCGCGAACAACGATGGTGTAACCTATGTAAACGTGTACCGCCGAAGTCTTTCGTCCAGCCTCAATAGATGAAAACCGAAGTTTTCAAATAATCGAGACTCGCAAGGACTCCGCCGTCCACGTTTCTCTTTCTTCATCTTCACTTGTCAAACAGCCCGAGGTCCGAAAACCTCACTTCCATTTCAGGAAGGGTCGCAAAGACTTCATTCGACGGCAAATGACAACCGATTTCTTATCGGCTGTTGATTCACTCATCTTAATGAGGAGCTTCACGGGCACGAAAACATGTCTTGGCCAAGAGCCAAAACAGTGCCGCGCTCAGTGGTCGGGTTATAAGCCCGCCGGATCGGCGTTGTCAACGCCTGTTGTCAACAAATCGTCGCATCGATCTGCAGATTCTTACGACACGAAGAAGTCTAGATTTTTAAGGACTTCGCGCCGTACTTGAGCCACAATCCTGCGACGTTCTGGCTATTGCGTAAGCATTGAATCGCTGGATGCCAGTGGGGGCTGCCGGCATTCAACTACTCAGGGGATCGGCGATCTCAAATGAACCCGTCGCCTTTCCCCTTCGGCCGAGAAACATCGAGAGACTTGCTCACCATTGTCGTTCGTGATCCCGGCTAATCTTTTGGCCTTCGATTCCCGAACATCGATGCGTGCGGCACGCCGTGCTCTCCGGTCTCCCCTTCAGGGGCGAACGCGGGTGCAAAATGAGCGAAGGTTTCGTCGAATGTGGATGGATTTTGGGGGGACGCCGGGTTGAATCAAAGGACGTCACGCGGCGGCTACGGGCGCGAGACCGGGATCATTGATCTTGGTCACGAGCCGCCGCTTTCCGTCGACGGCTCCGAAGCCGCGGTGATCGATCGCCGCCGCGTCTCCGTACAGTGGTTCAGCGGAACGATTCTGACTGGTCTGTGCGGCGCGGCCTTGATCGGCGGCGCCGTTTTTGCGTCGCTCGACGGCGAAATGACCTTTGCCAAGGTGCCGGAACGGGTCGAGGGCGCACTGCGCGGCGCGTTTGGCGCCAACGACCGTAATACGAGCCTGCACAAGAGCGACCGCCTGCCGCCGCCGGGCGAGTCGACGGCGGCACGCAAGGTGATGCGGGTCTCCACGGTGACCCGTGTCGGCAACCGCGACGTGATGCGGGTGCGGCCGTTCATCCGCATCTCGGGCAACCTGTCGATGACGACGAGCGATCTTTCCGCCAAGATTCCGGCGTTCAACGCCCAGCGCATGCTGAGCGACGTCGGCGCCGCCGCGCCTGCGGCCTCCGAGGATCCGAACAATCCAGACGCGGTCGAGCCCGATGCCGAGGTGTCATTCGTCACCAAGGACCTGGCGCCGATCCTGCCGAAGGCGAAGGTCGCTGCGGTTGTTGCGCTGGACGAAGTCCTGATGCGAGTGCGCGATGCCTCGAACTGGCGTGGCAACAGCGGGGTGCGCTACACGCTTGCGAGTGCCACCGCCGACGCCAGCGGCGGCCCGCCGGACATGAAACTGGCCTACGCCACCGAAGGCAATGGGCCGGATCCCTATGCCGGCTTTGAAACCCGGGTGGTGCCGGAAAACGTCACGCTGCTGCCGAAGACCAAAGAGCAGGCGACCGGCGGCAATCCCTCGAACGAGCGCGTTCACGTGGTCAAGAAGGGCGATACCGTCACCTCGATCCTGCGCGATCAGGGCGCTACGCCCGAGGAAGCGAAAGCCATCGCCACAACGCTGGGTGCCCGCGGCCGCGACGGCGGCTTGAGGGAAGGCCAGAAGCTGCGGATCCTGATGGCGCCGGCGGGTCCGGGCGCCGGCCAGCGGCTGCAGCCCTACCGGGTGATCGTCGCCAATGAATCCACCGTCGAAGCCGTGGCGGCCTTGTCCGATCTCGGCAAATATGTCGCGGTCGACGTCGCAAGCATGAATACCGTCACCGAGACCGCCGACGCCAGCGACGACGATGATGATGACGGCAGCGGTGTGCGGCTCTATCAAAGCATCTACGAGACCGCGCTACGCAACAAGGTGCCGCCGAGCGTCATCGAGGACATGGTCCGGATCTACTCCTACGACGTCGACTTCCAGCGCAAGGTGCAGCCCGGCGATTCGTTCGACGTCTTCTTCGCCGGCGAAGACGAAGGCGCCACCGTCACCGAGAAGAACGAAGTGCTGTTCGCTTCGCTTACTGTCGGCGGCGAGACCAAGAAATATTACCGCTTCCAGACCCCCGACGATTCGGTGGTCGATTTTTATGACGAGACCGGCAAGAGCGCGAAGAAGTTCCTGGTCCGCAAGCCGGTCAACAACGCCATCATGCGTTCGGGCTTCGGCGGACGCCGCCATCCCATCCTCGGCTACGTCAAGATGCACACCGGCGTCGACTGGGCCACGCCCTACGGCACGCCGATTTTCGCTTCCGGCAACGGCGTGGTCGAAAAGGCCGGCTGGGAAGGCGGCTATGGCAAATATGTCCGCCTGAAGCACAACAACGGCTACGAGACCGCCTACGGCCACATGTCGGCCTTCGCCAAGGGCATGGAGCCCGGCAAGCGGGTGCGGCAGGGCCAGGTGATCGGGTTCGTCGGATCGACCGGCATGTCGACCGGCGCCCACGTTCACTACGAAATCCTGGTCAACGGCCGCTTCGTCGATCCGATGCGCATCAAGCTGCCGCGCGGCCGCTCGCTCGAAGGGCCGATGATGGCGAATTTCGAGAAAGAGCGCGACCGCCTCGATGCCATGATGAACAATCGCGGCGGCGCAGCGCGCGTCTCCGATGCGGGCGGCCCGATCCAGATCCGGCAAGTCAGCAACCGCTGATCCCGACCTCGCGCCTGTTTCCTCCCGCAGTTCCCTAAGCGGCCGTGCTCGCACCGCCGGTTTCATTAAATCATCCGGCCGCCAGGGAACCGGCATGGCTTTTCCCGGGTTGAGTGGTGCGGGGGACCTTCAATGGAGGGTGTCATGGAGAATTGGACCTGGACGAACGCCAGACTGTGCGACGTCGCGAACCTGATCCTCGGCGCAGTTCTGTTCCTTTCGCCGTGGATGTTCGGATTCGAGGCCGGAATGGCCTCTGAAAACGCCTACATCACCGGCGTCGTCATCGCGGTGCTTGCGATCGCAGCCCTTGCGGCATTCGCGGTCTGGGAGGAATGGCTGAATCTCATCGTGGGATTGTGGGCCCTGGTTTCGCCCTGGGCATTGGGTTTCCAGGGAACCAATGCGATGACGGTCCATGTGGTGATCGGCGCCGCCGTGGCCATCCTCGCGGCGATCGAACTCTGGATCATGTCCCAGAATCCGCCCCGGCTGACCGCCGGCCGCTGAGACAAATTGCGTTCCCCTCGCCGGCACCGGCAGGGGGACGCGACATCGAGGGTCCCAAGCCATGAAGCGCGTCACGCGTCACGACATCACCGGTGCGTTCGGCCCGATCGACGATGCGACCATCGCCGCGATCATTGGAACCGGCGCGACGACCGAGGAACTGGCGGTAGCCAAGGCCTGGATCGTCAATGACGAGCCCTTGATGAATGCCGGCAAGCCGCTGCCGAGCGGCCGCGTCGGCGAACTGGTCGATATCCTCGCCGAGCTTGAGCCCGGCGAGGACGACGACGTGGCAGCTGGCCCCGCCACCGATCAAGTCTGAGCAGCACAAGTCTGAGCAGCATCTGGCTCCCCTCCCCGCCGCTTGCGCGAGCGGAAAAGGGAAGGCGCTTAGTTCAGCTTCCTTTTCGGCGGCACTTCGAACTGCGCGATCTCGGCGGTTTGCGGCGCCTTGCCGTTGAAGGTCAGGACGTTGCCCTCCGCCGAAATGGCGACGCGATCGCCGTCCTTGACCTCGCCGGCGAGGATCATCTCGGCCAGCGGATCCTGCAGATAGCGCTGGATCACCCGCTTCAGGGGACGCGCGCCATAGGCAGGATCCCAGCCCTTGGCTGCCAGCCAGTCGCGCGCGGCGGCGTCGAGCGTCAGCGCGATCTTGCGCTCTTCCAGCAGCTTCTGCAGCCTCGAGAACTGGATCTCGACGATCCGGCCCATCTCGCTCTTCTGCAACCTGTGGAACAGGATGATCTCGTCGACGCGGTTGAGGAATTCGGGACGGAAATGCGCACGCACCATGCCCATCACCTGCTCGCGCACCGCCGACGTATCCTCGCCCTCCGGCTGATTGACCAGGAATTCCGAGCCCAGGTTCGAGGTCATGATGATCAGCGTGTTGCGGAAGTCGACGGTACGGCCCTGACCGTCGGTCAGGCGGCCGTCGTCCAGCACCTGCAGCAGCACGTTGAAGACATCGGGATGCGCCTTCTCGATCTCGTCGAACAGCACCACCTGATAAGGCCGCCGCCGCACCGCTTCGGTGAGCGCGCCACCCTCGTCATAACCGACATAGCCCGGAGGCGCGCCGATCAGCCGCGATACCGAATGCTTCTCCATGTATTCGGACATGTCGAGGCGGACCATCGCGGTCTCGTCGTTGAACAGATATTCCGCCAATGCCTTGGTCAGTTCGGTCTTGCCGACGCCGGTGGGGCCCAGGAACATGAACGAGCCCATCGGGCGGTTCGGATCCTGCAAGCCCGCGCGCGAACGGCGCACGGCGGTCGCCACCGCATGCACGGCTTCGGCCTGGCCGACGACGCGGTTGCCCAGGCTGTCTTCCATCCGAAGCAGCTTGTCTTTCTCGCCCTCGAGCATCTTGTCGACGGGAACGCCGGTCCAGCGCGAGACCACCTGCGCGATGTGGTTGGCCGTGACGGCCTCCTCCATCATCTCGCCGCTGTTCTCCTTGGCTTCGATATCGGCAAGCTTCTTCTCCAACTCGGGAATCCGGCCGTAGGCCAGCTCGCCCGCACGCTGATATTCACCGCGACGCTGCGCGTTGGCGAGTTCGATGCGCAAGGCGTCGAGCTCGCTCTTGATCTTCTGGGCATTGGAAAGCTTGTTCTTCTCGGCACTCCAGCGCGAGGTCAGGGCAGCCGACTTCTCTTCGAGATCGGCGAGTTCCTTTTCCAGCGTCTGCAGGCGGCTCTTGGACCCGGCATCGCTTTCCTTTTTCAGCGCCTCCTGCTCGATCTTCAGCCGGATGATTTCCCGATCCATCGAATCGAGCTCTTCCGGCTTGGAATCGACCTGCATCTTCAGCCGCGCCGCGGCCTCGTCCATCAGGTCGATGGCCTTGTCGGGCAGGAACCGATTGGTGATGTAGCGGTTCGACAGCGTGGTCGCCGCCACCAATGCGGAGTCGGTGATGCGGACGCCGTGATGCTGCTCGTATTTGTCTTTCAGGCCGCGCAGGATCGAAATGGTATCCTCGACCGTCGGCTCGGAGACGAAGATCGGCTGGAACCGGCGGGCCAGCGCGGCGTCCTTTTCGACGTGCTTCTGGTATTCGTCGAGCGTAGTGGCGCCGATGCAATGCAACTCGCCGCGCGCCAGCGCCGGCTTCAACAGGTTGGACGCATCCATCGCGCCGTCGGCCTTGCCGGCGCCGATCAGCGTGTGCATTTCGTCGATGAACAGGATGATGCTGCCTTCGGCCGAGGTCACTTCCTGCAGCACGGCCTTCAGCCGCTCCTCGAACTCGCCGCGGTATTTGGCGCCCGCAATCAGCGACCCAAGGTCGAGCGACAGCAGCTTCTTGTCTTTCAGGCTTTCGGGCACATCGCCGTTGACGATCCGCAGCGCCAGGCCTTCGACGATGGCGGTTTTGCCGACGCCGGGCTCGCCGATCAGCACCGGATTGTTCTTGGTGCGGCGGGAGAGAACCTGGATGGTGCGGCGGATTTCCTCATCGCGGCCGATCACCGGATCGAGCTTGCCGTCGCGCGCCGCCTGGGTCAGGTCGCGGGCATATTTCTTCAGCGCGTCATAGGCGTTTTCGGCCGTCGCGCTATCGGCGGTACGGCCCTTGCGCAACGCTTCGATCGCCGCATTCAGGTTCTGCGGCGTGACGCCGCCCTTGCTCAGGATCGTGGCTGCCTCGCTGCCTTTCTCGAGCGTCAGACCCAGCAGCAGCCGCTCCACGGTGACAAAACTATCGCCCGCCTTCTCGGCGGCTTTTTCCGCGGCGTCGAACGCACGCGCCAGTTCGGGCGCAAGATAGACCTGTCCGGCACCGCTTCCCGATACTTTCGGCAGCTTGTTGAGCGCGTCCTCGGTGGCCTTGAGGATCGCGCGCGAATTACCCCCGGCACGGTCGATCAGGCCGCCGGCGAGGCCCTCGCTGTCGTCCAGCAGCACTTTCAGCATATGCAGCGGTGAGAACTGCTGGTGCCCGTCGCGCATCGCGAGCGATTGCGCCGACTGGATAAAACCGCGCGCACGCTCGGTATATTTTTCGATATTCATGAGTTTATTCCCTCAGCCTGCCGCTCCGCCCATTCAGGCACGGACACGGCATCTTCATTGGGTATCCGCCGGCGGCATTGACATTCCTCAACCCGCCGCGGTCGCGTCGCCGACGCTCACGCCGGCTTGGGGCAAATGTGGGAAGACGGCCCCGGAAACGGAAGAGGCGATGTCACAAATTCGTGTGCGGTAGCGCCGGGCGAAGGAATCTCCTAAGAAACGCGATGCCTCCCGCCCAGCCCGCGCAGATCGCCAGCATCTACCGCTATCCCGTCAAGGGGCTCTCCCCGGAACCTCTGCCGCGCGTCGCCCTGGCGCCCGGCCAGACGCTTCCCGCCGATCGCCGCTATGCCATCGAAAACGGCCCCAGCGGCTTCGATCCCGCAGACCCCAAATGGATGGCCAAGATCTATTTCCTGATGTTGCAGCGGGACGAATGGCTGGCGGCGCTGCATGCCCGTTTCGACGATGCGAGCAACGTCCTGACCCTCCGGCAGAATGGCGCGATCGCCGTTCAAGGTAACCTCGAAACGGCCGAGGGCCGGGCCGCCATCGAGCGGTTCTTCGCCGACGACTATGCCGCCGCGATCAAGGGCCCGCCGAAGGTGCTTTCGAGCCGGGGCCACAGCTTTTCGGATGTCGCCAGGAAAGTCGTCTCGATCATCAATCTCGGCAGCCTCCGCGCCATCGAGAACATGGTCGGACAGCCGGTTCATCCGCTGCGCTTCCGCGCCAACCTCTATGTCGAGGGCTGGCCAGCCTGGCACGAGTTCGACCTGCTCGATCGGACGCTCGCGATTGGCGAGACGCGGCTCAAGGTGGTGAAGCGCATCACCCGCTGCGCCGCCGTCAACGTCGATCCCGACACCGCCGCGCGCGACCTCGCCATACCCCAGGCGCTGATGCAGCGGCTCGGCCACAACGAGTGCGGCATCTATGCCGAGGTAATCGCCGGCGGTGCGGTTGCTGTCGGCGATACGATCGCGACGGAAGAGCCGCGGTTGCTGTAGGTTCGTTGTTGCTGCAAATTTGTTGTCATCCCGGCGAACGCCAAAGCCCATAACCATTGACATCGGTTGTAGTTCGTTGCGACCGAAGCGAAGCAATCCATCTCGCCACGCGAAGAAAGAATGGATTGCTTCGTCGCAAGGGCTCCTCGCAATGACGGGGTGAGCTTCGTACGTATTCAATTTCAAACAGCGGATGCATGTCCACATTCCCGCGGCGCGATGCGTCCGGGTCTTGCCATGGACCACCCGCAGGGAATGCCGGGTGCGCGCTGCACCCGCGGTCTCGTGTGCAAATTTGTGCGAAGAAGGCGCACACGAGCATACAGGTTCAGCGGAGGCATCCGGCATTCCCTGCGCAATGGCTTTACGGCTTATGCCGGGCTCTCCTCGGCGACGAATTCGTCTTGTCACCGTCGTCAGCGGATTGATGGCATGCCGAAGCCCGGTTGGGCCGACACGCCTCCGCGGACTTGGCGCCAGCAACGGGCGTCAGGACCACACGGTTTTGCCGTACGCAAGATGCGCCGTTCGTCTCGCACGCCGCGAACCACTCACGAGTTTGACCTCGCCCTGCGATTGCCTTTGCGCGCCGACGCGCTCGCGTCCACCACATCCCATCCCGCGTTTCGTGACGACTCGCGATCCGCCCTCTTGTCGGGTCGGGATAGCGTCGAAGTAGCCATCGATTTGGATGGACGGGAAGCGAAATATTTTCGCGAGAAGGGACTGGACGACCCAAATCAAGTTGAAATGACTGCGGAAATTTCCGTTTGCGCGCGACGGATTTTCAGCGCGCCGTCCGCACGAGCGAAGCCGAATGCAGGCTGATTCGCCCGACAGGCAATCGTCACAAGAGGTATAACGCGCCGCCATGAGACGCCATCCCAGATCGACCACGGCGATGCGTCTCGGTGGAAGAGCAGAGCTGCCGCGAGTATAAGGTTTCGATTTGGAGGATGGATTGTGATGCTTGTAACGAAGCGATCGCATTCGGTGACCTATGGCGGACTCTGATCTGGAGACGCTGCTGACCGCTAGGAGCGAGGCTCTTGAGGTCGAATACAAGGCATGGCTCGATACCTCAGAGCCGGAGGCGAGAGCGAAGATCGCGCGGCACCTTGCGGCGCTGTCCAATCACGGCGGCGGCTATTTGATTTTCGGCGTGGACGACAAGACGAAGGAACCACAAGGGTCGACGAACCTAGCGGCGGAACTGTTCGGGGAAGACGCGATCTCATCAATTATCAAACGCTACCTCGACCCGCGCTTTCAATGCCGTGTCGAGCGGGTCGCGCATCAGGGCATCGCCTATCCTGTAGTAATCGTCCCATCGCACGGCGCACGGCCGGTCATTGCCATTGCGGACGGTCCTCCGGACGCCAAGAAGCAGCCCGTTGGCATCCGGGAAGGTGCTCTTTACATCCGTTCCGTGGGCCCCGAGAGCATTGCTATCAAGCGACCAGACGAATGGAGCGCACTTCTTGAGCGGTGTCTTGCGCATCGCGCGGACGTGCTGGCCAGTATCATGCGTCAAGCAATGGGCACGTCATCAAAGCCGTCGTCGCAGGCAATCGATCTGCTGAAGGCGGCCTGCACCGCGACAGCGACGTCGTTTTCCTCGCAGGTTCAAGAGGTCGTCGCGTTGGTCAAGGAAAAAGAGAAACCGCGCCTGCGGCACATGGCGGACCATTTTGCAGTGTTGGGTTATGGCCTATTGGGGGAAGACGGCGAGCTGCTTGCGATCGACAATCCCAGAAGCCTTAACGCGCGGACCGACATCGGTATGCATGAATACGCTTATTTCGGGTGGAACGCGTTTCTTCCTCTGCATGTCCCGGAACGCGCGCCTCAAATTCGGACGGAATGGCTACTTGGACAGGACCGTTCTTATCTTGAGGGCATGCGCCTTGCGAACAGCGCGCTTCTCCCAGCCGCCTTCGATTACTGGCGTATATACGAGAATGGTGTTTGCTGTTGGGCCGAAAGCTACCGCGAGGATTCACGGTGGCCGATCCAGAACCCGATGCTTCGGGTCGTGTTCTGCCTAGTAAAGTTTCACTCGGTGCTGGCCCACGCCCGCCTTGTTGGCCAAGAGATGCCATCTGTCGCGCGTATCGTTATCCATATGGACTGGAAGGGGATTGCGGGCCGCATGCTCCATTGGGATGAGCATCGCGTGTGCGGACCGGCGCGCTTGGCAGACGACCGCTTCGTCAAAACGATCGCAGTGGACTGGCGTGAGCTTCGCGACGACTATTTCGCCGCTCTCCGCCGAATCAGTCTGCCGTTTTTCAATCTCTTCGCGATTGCGGGGTGGCAGGACCCCGAAGCATGGTTGACCCGCGATCTGGTTGAGCGAGAGCTGGGGACGATGGATACGCGGATGCGCTTGTTTGACCGTTAACGTCAACGGAGAGTGCTGAATCAAAGGCGAGTTGTTCGGAAGCGCGGTAGACCTATGAATCTAAACGTCGTTGGTTCAGCTCGAGACAGATGACGGCGTAACTTTGGCGTAAAAGACGATGAAAGCGGTGTAGCCTGTTGGGGTGTCCACTTTTGGCCCAGAAACGGACATGACGAACGCGCTGACGCGCGTCCGGTTTTAGGAGTAAAATAGAAATACCGCGGACGGGTCAGGATACCTGTTATCCCGCACCCCGCCCCTTCATCGCCTTCACGCATCGGCGTGAAGGCGATCTCTCCCCGTACAAAAGAACGGGGAGATTGAGAGGCCTCAGTTCGTCGGCATCATACATCCGCATAAATCCCGCTGCGCGAGATCGGGGCTTCGCCGACCTGGTTGCTGTTATCGCCCGAGATCATGATCGGATTTCCCTTGGCATCGATGCCGGTGATGATGCCTACATCGCCACCGCCGCGGCCGACCCATCACTTCGTCGGCGCGGGCAGCGCCCAGGCCGGCCTCAAGGTCGCCATCCTTTCGTGGAACCTTGCCGACTGGTTCGCGTTCCAGCGGTAACTGGCGGATGTCTACCGGCCCCGATCATCAAACCCTATGGGGAGAGAGCAGTGGGACTGTCCTGGCAACAAGGTCCGCTTTCGACGGGAGCGATCGGCCGCTTCCTTGTCCCGGAGCCGCTCCCCAAGAGGCTGTTGTACGTCGAGCCGTTGCGCCGGCGCATGCGCGTGCGTTTTGGGGGAATCTGGATCGCCGATAGCGAGCACGTGCTCCTGCTTTTCGAACCGGGCCGCTATCCGGTCGCCTACTTCCCGGAGACCGACGTTTCTCCACGCACCCTGGAACGCACCGAGCATACCACCCGACATGCCGATCTCGGACTCACGTCCTGGCACAGCGTCCGGGCGGACGAGCAGCACATCGCGCCGCGAGGGGCGTGGCAGCACACCAATCTGCCTGCCCACGCAAGCGAACTGCAGGCACGCGTCGCGTTCGCCTGGCGGGCCATGGACGCCTTCTACGAAGAAGACGAACGAATCGTGGGCCATGCCGCTGACCCCTACCACCGCATCGACATTCGCCAGGCCTCCCGTAACCTCGTGGTCCGCTATGGTGACCGGGTCATCGCCGATACAAAACGGCCGTTGGTCCTTTACGAGTCCGGCTTCGCGCCGCGCTGGTACGTTCCACGCGCCGACATCGATGAGTCTGCGCTCACTCCCGTGAAACTCCAGACCTTCTGCCCTTACAAAGGGCTCTGCAGCTATTACGCCATTAATGACGCACGTCTGGCGGCATGGTCGTATCCCGACGCCTATCCCGAGGTCGGCCGCATCTCCAACCTGGTGTCGTTCGAGCCGGACATCGTCTCGGTCCATCTCGATGGTGCGCAGTTCCATCTTGAGCCGGGTCAGACGGTGGTTCCGCACGGCCCCGATCGCAACCTCGACGTCGCCGAGGTGGTCCGCCCTGCAGACGGCGGTGAGCGGGCACCCGGTGGCGGGCCCACGGCGGCTGCGAGCGGCTGAGGGGCTCGTACCACCAAAACGGGGAGCGACATGGCTCGACTGCTATCGGTGAACGTCGGACTTCCGCGCGATATCGCGTGGAAGGGTCGCACCGTACACACGGGGATCTGGAAGAATCCGGTGCGTGGCCGCTGCCGGGTCGGCCGGTTGAATCTGGACGGAGACGGTCAAGGCGACCTGGCCGGCCACGGGGGCGAGCAGCGAGCCGCCTTCGTCTACCAGATCGAATCGTATCGCTACTGGCAGGAGCAGCTGAAGCGGACCGATTTCGTCCACGGACAGTTCGGCGAGAATTTTACGATCGAAGGATTGCCCGACGATGCCGTTTGCATCGGCGACCGTTACCAGATCGGCGACGCACTGTTCGAGATCACCCAACCTCGCGTGACCTGCTATCGGGTCGGCATTCGGATGAACGAGCCGCGGATGCCGGCATTGCTGACATCCAGCGGGCGGCCGGGGTTCTACTTCCGCGTCCTCAGGGAAGGCGACGTAGGCGCCGGCGACGAAATCGTGAAGGTGGGAGAGGCGAACGAGCGCATGACCGTCGCAGAGATCAACGCGCTGCTCTATTCGCCCGATCATGCGCGCGATCGACTGGAGCACGCCTTGCGGATCGAGGCGCTTTCACCCGGATGGCGCGCGTCGTTTGAGGCATTGTTGCAGAGCCAACTGGATGGCGCGCGGAATGGGAATGCAGGGCTCGCACCGGCAGCGGCTGCGCATCCGGTTGCACCGGGATTTCGGCCGCTCGCGGTGGCGACGATCAATCAGGAGTCCGCGGACGTCATCTCGCTGACGATGCAGAGCGCGGACGGCCAGCCGCTGCGAACTGCTCTGCCAGGCCAGTACGTGGTCGTGCGTCTTCAGCAGACCACCGGCGCCCCGCCACTCTATCGCAGCTACTCGCTTTCGGGGCCCCTCTCGACCGAGCACTATCGGATCGGCGTGAAGATCGAGCCGAATGGGGCGGCTGGAACCCACCTGCGGGAGCATGTCCGCCTGGGCGACGTTCTCGACGTAAGCTCGCCGCGCGGAAGCTTCATTCTGCAGTCCGGGCAGCGGCCCGTGGTGTTGCTCAGCGCGGGAATAGGCGCAACGCCTGTTCTGGCGATGCTGTACGCGATGGCGGCGGCCCGCTCGACACGGCCGGTGTTGTGGCTGCACGCCGCTCGCGACCGGCAGCATCATCCATTTGCCGCCGAAGTCCGCCAACTCATGCTCGCGCTCACCCACGGCCGCAGCTATGTTTGCTACAGCAGGCCGGGCTCACGCGACAAGATGGGCGAGGATTTCGACGCCACCGGTCACCTGTCGCGAGCGGTCTTCGACGAGGTCGGCATCCCGCAAGAGGCGGATGTCTATCTCTGCGGGCCGACTCTCTTCATGGCAGAGATGAAAGAGACGCTCGCAGCCTTCGTGGCACCGGAGCGGATTCACGTCGAAATCTTCAACGGCAGCGCGTCGATGACGCCCGGTGTCGTCGGCGCCGCGACGCGAACTCCGCATCTGCCCAGGGACGACGCCAACACCGGTCCGCTGGTCTCGTTCGCGCGAAGCGGCATCGCCGCACACTGGAAGGCGTCAGCCTACCAGAGCATTCTGGAGCTGGCCGAGGCGTGTGACGTCCCGGTCCGCTGGTCGTGCCGGACCGGTGTTTGTCACAACTGTGAGAGCGGTTTGGTTTCGGGCGCGGTCGCCTATGAACCGCAGCCACTCGACAAGCCCGCTGACGGCAACCTCCTCGTTTGTTGCTCACAACCGATTCGTGACGTCGTCATCGATTTGTGATCCCGACCGGGATTCGATTTCCGACTGAAGGACCGTCAGGCTCATTTCCAGGAGCGTCCGGCCGCAGCCGATGCTCGCTGACTGCTTCCTGCCGATATGATATGCTGATGTCTCTCCTCGAGGAGGACGGATTCCATGGTGCGCCCTCCAATTACGGGAGCGAGATGAGATAGGCAGCTAGCCACACGATGGGAGGAAGCTATGACCATCGAAAGCATTCTGAGGCGGAAGGGAACCGAGGTCACAACAATAACTCCGGAAGCCAGCATCAAGAGGGCGGCAGACTGGCTCCGCGCAAAGAATATTGGCGCCCTCGTGGTGACCAGCGAGAACGCAATTCTCGGTCTTATTTCCGAACGTGAGATCGTTCATGCATTTTCTCGCCATGGCGAGACAGCCGGGTCGATGCCTGTAAAGGAAATCATGCAGTGCGGTGTGACCACCGTGTCGCCGGACGACAGCGTCAACCGCGTGATGAACCTGATGACGCACCATCGCGTGCGCCACATGCCGGTATTGCGCGGCGGCAAGCTGGCCGGCATCGTCAGCATCGGCGATGTAGTCAAGCATCGGCTGGAGGATCTGGAGCTTGAGACGAGCGTCCTGCGCGATGTCTACAACGCCGCGCGTTGACGGTTCGGACGTCCGCTCACGGGCACGGGCGGATCTCCCGAACTTCGTTTCAGTGAACCACGGCAACTCGCCTGGGCCAGCCGTGGTTAGACTTGCGGCCGCCGCTGCTTTTGCACGGCGTCCGCAAGCCATCGCTCAGCGCCCGATGAGAACGACTGCTGCAAGCGCAGCGAGGGCAGAACGAAATATGGGCTCTCCTCCTGTCATGCGTGCGGTGCAACGATGCAAGGCCTGCAATGACCTGGATCAACGGTCCGGCCGTCGGACACTCATGGCGACCAACGGAACTCTTTCACCGTGCCAAGAGCAATCCGGCCGAGGACAGCGCGCGCCTTCGATGAGACTGTTTTGCGCCGCCCGACATCCTGCGGCGAAGCTGCCCGCCAATGGAGGAGATGAACGTCAAGCGCCCCAGATGAAAGTCGAATAAAATTTCAACTATCGCCTCGCTCGCGCCTACGCTGGTGCCGTTCAAGGCGCAGTCTCTGCGCCCTCATTCGCTTTGTTTCTTCGTCGAGTTCGCCCATTTCTCGTTCAATCGGGCGCCCTTCGATTGCACTGCAGCGTTGGCGCGCAGTTTATTGAGCGCTTTCTCGACGGAGAGCTTGTTGATCTCGGCCATGGTGCCCATCTCACTTTCTCATCGAAGGCCCGACCGTCCTGCGCTCTCGTTTCAGAGGCTTGATGTAGATCAATGGCGCTTGCGATCATTGGTATGCAGTCAAGCGGCCTTCAAGAGAAACTACTTCCGAACGGATACAGGGAACAAGCAGATGAGTGATCTTGTCGTAATCGCCTTTCCAACCGAAGCGAAGGCGGAGGAAGTCCGTCAGAAGCTGCTGGCAATGCAGAAAGAGTACCTGATCGAGCTGGGCGACGCCGTGATCGCGGTGAAGGACGGCAATGGACAGGTCAAACTAAATCAACTGATCAACACCACGACCGCCGGTGCGGTCACCGGCACGTTTTGGGGCGCACTGATCGGCCTGATCTTTTTGATGCCGCTGGCCGGCGCTGCGCTTGGCGCGGCGTCCGGCACGCTCGGCGGATATTTGACGGATGTCGGCATCGACGACAAATGGATGAAGGAGACCGCTGCCGCCATTCAACCCGGAACCGCAGCGCTCTTCGTGCTCGTGCGCAAGGTCACGGCGGACAAGGTTCTCGAGAAACTTAAAGGCGAAGGCGGCACGGTGCTCAAGACCTCTCTCGACCACACCAAGGAAGCTGCCCTGCAGGCGGCGCTGGCCGAGGTCAAGGCGGGGATACCGGCTTCGCCTCCCGATCTGCCACGCACTTGACGCAGCGCTCCAATATGGGCGGGGGTGCCGCCCAACGCTGACGGCAATTTCGCGGTCCGACAGCGCGGTTTGACAACCGCCTCGCCGCCCCGGCGTGAAGCCGGCCTCTCCCCGTACACGAGAACGGGGAGAGGTTGAGAGGCCTCAGTTCGTCGGCATCACATAGGCGTAGATCCGGCCGCGCGAGATCGGCGCTTCCCTGACGCGATTGCCGTTGTTGCCGGAGATCATGATCGGATTTCCCTTGGCGTCGATGCCGGTGATGATGCCGACATGGCCCCCGCCACGACCGCGTCCCATCACGGCGATGGCGCCGACCTGCGGTCCGGAGACGCGCTGGCCATAGCTCGCAAACGAACGCGCCATGTCGGAGCCTGTGCCGCGATAGCCTGAATGCTGCAGCACCATGTTCATGAACCGCGCGCACCACAGGCTGCCCCGGCCGGTGGGATTGCCGCCGATGTAGCGGCGTGCCTCGGCGACCACGTTCGACGAACCGAAGCTCGCTGGTGCGGTCATGGTGATGTTGGCGGCAGTCGGCACCACGCTGGCTTGCGCATCGGCGAAGCCGCCCGCCTGCATCTGCGCCTTGCCGCGCTCCCAGCGCGACGCGCGCGCCGTGTGCCGATAATGCCGATGACCGAAGTGCAGCTTGCCATGATGGCCGGCGTGATAGGCCCGGGCATGCCGCCCTGCGTGATGAGGTTTTGCTGAAGCAGGAGTGGCAATACCGACGATCGCCACGGAAGACAACGCCAGCGCCACAACACGAAGCGACCGGCGGAACGCACGCAACTCAACCATACTCATTCCTTCTTGAATACCCCCCGTTCCCCATGGTCCTCAGGGCAAGGACCAGCATCGGGACGGGGTATGCAAGTTGGGTTGTGGCGAGAGCAAGACGCGATGCGGCAGCGCAGGAACGATTCCGGGGCCATTCCGGGATCATTTGATGACGAAAAAGAAACGGTCTCGCCTCATTGCCGCCGCGGGAGTTAACTGCGATTTTCCCACCCGCACATGGTCTCCGGTTCGTTCAAGAAAACGCGTCAAAGCAAGAACAAGAGAAGGAAACAGCAAATGCCCCATGCCGTTACGAATGACGATGTCCGGCTCTATTTCGAGGAAGCGGGCGAGGGAACGCCGATCATCTTCCTGCACGAATTCGCCGCCGACCACACCAATTGGGAGCCGCAGATGCGCTACTTCTCGCGCGGACACCGCTGCATCGCCTATTCCGCGCGCGGCTATACGCCCTCGGACGTGCCGCCGGCGAAGGAGGCTTACACCTACAAGCATTTCTACACCGATGCGCTCGCCGTGCTCGATCATCTCAAGATCGCCAGAGCGCATTTCGTCGGCCTGTCGATGGGGGCCTATTCTTCGCTGCAGATCGGCCTGAACCATCCGGAGCGCGCGTTGTCGTTGACGCTGGCCGGTGTCGGGTCGGGTTCAAGCCTGGAAAATCTCGAGGCCTTTCGCGGGCAGTGCCGGGCCAATGCCGAGCAATACGAGACGATCGGTGCCGCGGCCGTCGCGAAAGCCACGCGCGAGGCGCCGAGCCGGATTCCGTTCCTGCTGAAGGACCCGCGCGGACACGCCGATTTCTACGACGCGCTGGCCCGGCACGATGCCAAAGGCTCGGCCAACACCATGCGCAGCTTCCAGGGCGGCAGGCCGTCGATCTACACCATGACCGAGGCGATCGGGAAAGTGCCGACGCCGGCCTTGATCATCTGCGGCGACGAAGACGACAATTGCATCGAGCCCAGCCTGTTCCTGAAGAAGCACCTGCCGGCGGCGGGACTGGCATTCTTTCCGAAGTCCGGCCACGTGCTCAATCTCGAAGAGCCGGCGCTGTTCAACGAAATGGTCGAGCGGTTTGTCACGCTGGCGGAAGCGGGCCGCTGGCCGGTGCGGGATGCGAGGTCGATGGTGGCGGGGTAGCGGGTAGCTTTCTTACCTCTCCCATCGGGAGAGGTCGACGCGAAGCGTCGGGTGAGGGGTTAAGCTCTATCGTGAGGCCGTAACCCCTCACCCGCTCGCAAGTGCTCGCGACCTCTCCCGATGGGAGAGGTGAAGAACGCTACTTCGCCTTCTCCGCCCGGCTCAACAAGAACACGCCCTGCTCGCCGAACATGTTCCAGAACCACCAGGGCATGTTCACGCGCAGCGGGCGGCCGTAGAGATCGAGTGCGACAGCGCGCTCCATCTTGACGTTGATCTCGTCGCAGAGCTGCACGAAATCCTTGATGGTGCAGAAATGGATGTTCGGCGTGTCGTACCAGGTCGCCGGCAGATTGTCGGTGCGCGGCATGTGGCCGCCGATCAGGAGTTGCAGCCGCATCCGCCAGAAGCCGAAATTCGGGAACGACACGATGGCGCGCCGGCCGATCCGCAGCAGGTTCTCCAGCACCACGCGCGGCTGCCGCGTCGCCTGCAGCGTTTGCGACAGGATCACGTAATCGAAGGCATCGTCGGGATAATTGACGAGGTCGGTGTCGGCATCGCCCTGCACCACCGCCAGCCCCTTGGCGACGCAGCGGTTGACGCCCTCGCGCGACAGCTCGATGCCGCGGCCGTCGATGCCGCGGGTCTCCAGCAGTTGCAACAGATCGCCATCGCCACAGCCGACATCGAGCACTTTGGAGCCGCGCTCGACCATCTCGGCCACAAGCAGGTGGTCGCCGCGATAATGTCCGGTGTCGCGCGCGCCGACGCCGGTCAGCGGCAAAACCTGTTGCTGCATGGTCATGTCAGCGGCCTCCCCTGGTCAGGCCGCGCGCGGCCCCGCCGGATTCCAAAAAGGCGCGCGAGATGTCGAAAAATTCGGGCACGTCGAGCAGGAAGGCATCATGGCCGCGGTCGGTCTCGATCTCCGCGAACGATACCCGCGCGCTCGAAGCATTGAGGGCATGCACCAGCGCACGCGATTCCGGCGTCGGAAACAGCCAGTCGCTGGTGAACGACACCACGCAGAACCGCGTCTGGATGCCGCGAAACGCCCGCGCCAGCACGCCGTCATGATCGGCGGCGATATCGAAATAGTCCATCGCCCGCGTCAGATAGAGATAGGAGTTGGCATCGAACCGCTCGACAAAGGACGAGCCCTGATAGCGCAGATAGCTTTCGACCTGGAAGTCCGCGTCGAACGAAAACGTCGGCAACTCGCGGTCCTGCATCCGCCGCCCGAACTTGCGGTGCAACGCCGCGTCCGAAAGATAGGTGATGTGCGCCGCCATCCGCGCAACGCCGAGGCCGCGATGCGGATGGGTGCCCTGTTCGAAGTAGCGCCCGCCGTGCCAGTCGGGATCGGCCATCACCGCCTGCCGGCCGAGTTCGTGGAATGCGATGTTCTGCGCCGAGTGCCGCGTGCTGCAGGCGATCGCCAGCACCGAGAACACGCGTTTTGGAAAGGCCGCGGTCCACTGCAGCGCCTGCATGCCGCCCATGGAGCCGCCGACCACGGCAAACAGCGTATCGATGCCGAGCCGGTCGATCAGCATGGCCTGCGCCCGCACCATGTCCGGAATGGTGATGATCGGAAAATCCAGCCCCCAGACTTTTCCGGTGGCGGGATTGGTCGAGGCGGGCCCGGTCGAGCCCATGCAGCCGCCGATCACGTTGGAGCTGATGATAAAGTAGCGGTTGGTATCGAGCGGGCGGCCCGGGCCGACCATGGTCTCCCACCAGCCGGGCTTGCCTGTCACCGGATGCAAATTGGCGACGTGCTGATCGCCGGTCAGCGCATGACAGACCAGGATGGCGTTGGAGCGGTCCGCATTGAGCTCGCCATAGGTCTGATACGCGATCTGGAATGGCGCGAGGTCAATGCCGCAATCGAGCTTCAGCGGCTGGTCGGCGCCGAAGCGCGCCAGCAGCGAGGTCGGATGATCCGCCTCATGCGCGCGCTCCTCGGTATGAACAGCCGTACCTGGTATCGACCGTATATTTACCATCGTGGCACCGACCTCCTCCGGAGGTTTTGCGAAAACCACCGGAAATCAGGCCATGAAAAACCCGGCCTGAACATAGGTTCGACCGGGATCACTTGTGTCCCCGGCCTGTTTAGCGAGTTGTTTAACGTGGCTGCAAGCCGGCCGGCTCAAATGACCACGGAGTGGAACAAAGCTAGTCCCGGTCGGGCTTTTCGTCAAGGGAAGCCTTGCGTTAACCGAAGCCCTGCTGGCCGGCCGGCACCTAAAGCTCTCAAGGTTTTTCTTTGCTTTCAGCTCCCGTGTTACCTAATCAATGCCGTTGCTTGCCGGTCCAGTAGGTCTTGAAGATGTCTAAACCGCCCCCCGCGCCGCCCTCGCTCGAAGTGCTGCGCAAAGAGATCGACAGCATCGACGCGGACGTCCACCGCCTGCTGATGGCGCGCGGCGACATCATCGACCGGCTGATCCAGGTCAAGCAGACCCAGGAGGTCGGCTCGGCCTTCCGCCCGGCCCGCGAGGCCGACATGATGCGGCGGCTGGTGCAGCGTCATCGCGGCATCCTGCCGCTCGACACCGTCGAGAGCATCTGGCGCGTCATCATCTCGACCTTCACTTACGTACAGGCGCCGTTTTCGGTGCATGCGGATGTTTCCATCGGCGAATCCGCGATGCGGGATTCGGCGCGGTTTCATTTCGGATTCGTCGTGCCCTATGTCTCGCATTTCAGCGCCCAGGCCGCGGTCGAGGCGCTGGCAAAGGCGAAGGGCGATCTGGCGCTGGTCTCGGCCACCTCCAGCCGCACGCCATGGTGGATCGCACTTGAGGCCGCCGACGCGCCAAAGATCATCGCACGGCTGCCCTTCCTCGAGCGCGCGGATCACCCGGCGGCGCTGCCGGTATTCGTGGTGTCGCGCGTCGCCGATAACGCCATGGTCACCGAAGTCGAGGTCTGGAGCGTGCGGGTGTCGGGCTGGAACGCGGACATTGCGCGCGCGCTATCGCCGCTGGCGGAGATCGTAGCGGTGCCGGACACCGCCTTCGACGGCGCGGCGCTGCTGGTATCGGTAGCGGCTCCCGCCAGGCTCGAAAAGATCAAGTCGGCCCTGATCGAGGCCGGCGCGTCGGTGCGCTCTTTGGCCCTCGTCGGCAGCCATGCAACGCGCTATACGGTGCCCCCGAACGGGGCAGCAAAGTCCTGAAAAGCCGCCCCTGGTATCCGGAGCCAAATTAATGTCCCGCTGCGTGCCGAATCCCGGCATTCTCGATATTGCGCCCTACACGCCGGGCAAGACGCCCGTGCCTGAGCCGGGCCGCAAGGTGTTCAAGCTGTCTGCCAACGAGACCCCGTTCGGGCCGTCGCCAAAGGCCATCGAGGTCTACAAGGAAGCGGCTTCGCATCTGGAGGACTATCCGGAAGGAACATCGCGGGTGCTGCGCGAGGCGATCGGCCGCGCCTTCGGGCTTGACCCTGACCGCATCATTTGCGGCGCCGGCTCCGATGAGATCCTCAACCTGCTGGCGCATACCTATCTCGGCGTTGGCGACGAGGCGATCAGCACCGCGCACGGTTTTCTGGTTTACCCGATCGCGACGATGGCGAACGGCGCCACCAACGTGGTCGCGCCCGAGACAAATTTCACCGCCGATGTCGACGCGATCCTGAAACTGGTCTCGCCGCGCACCAAGCTGGTCTGGCTGGCCAATCCCAACAACCCGACCGGGACCTATCTGCCGTTCGACGAGGTCAAGCGGCTGCGCGCCGGCCTGCCGCCGCATGTGCTGCTGGTGCTCGATGCGGCGTATTCCGATTATGTCTCCCGTAACGACTACGAACTCGGCATCGAATTGGTGGCGACCACCGAGAACACGGTGATGACCCACACGTTTTCGAAGATCCACGGCCTCGCGGCGCTGCGGATCGGCTGGATGTTCGGGCCCACCCATATCGTCGACGCGGTCAACCGCATCCGCGGGCCGTTCAACGTCTCGACGCCGGCGATGCTGGCGGCGGCGGCGGCGATCCAGGACACCGCGCATCAGCAGATGTCGAAGGCCCACACCGAGAAATGGCGCAACTGGCTGACGGACGAGGTGACAAAACTCGGCCTCAAGGTGACGCCGAGCGTGGCGAACTTCATCCTGATCCATTTTCCGCAGCAGCAGGGCAAGACCTCGGCCGATGCCGACGCATTCCTCACCAAGCGCGGCCTCGTGCTGCGCGGGCTGAACAATTATGGCCTGCCGCACGCCTTGCGCATGACCATCGGCACTGAAGAGGCCAATCGCCTGGTGGCCGAGGGCCTGCGCGACTTCGTGGCGGGCAAATGAGCGCCACGCCGCCGTTCAAAAAGCTGGCACTGATCGGCTTCGGACTGATCGGCGGTTCGATCGCGCGCGGCGCGCGCGCGCAGGGGCTGGCTTCGGAAATCGTCACCACGGCGCGCTCGGCGAAGACGCGCGCCCGCGTTGAAGAACTCGGCATCGTCGATCGCGTGGTCGAAACCAATGCGGAAGCCGCACAAGATGCCGATCTCGTCATCCTCTGCATCCCGGTCGGCGCCTGCGGCGCGGTCGCGCAGGAGATCGGACCGTTTCTGAAGCCGGGCGCCATCATCTCCGACGTCGGCTCGGTCAAGGGCGCGGTGGCGCGGGACATGGCGCCGCATCTGCCTGATGGCGTGCACTTCGTGCCGGCGCATCCGGTGGCCGGTACCGAAAACTCCGGTCCCGATTCCGGCTTTGCGGAGCTGTTCATCAACCGCTGGTGTATCCTCACCCCGCCCGAAGGCACCGATCCGAAGGCGGTCGAAAAGCTCGGCGCGTTCTGGACCGCGCTCGGCGCCAAGGTCGAGACCATGACGCCGGACCATCATGATCTGGTGCTCGCGATCACCAGCCATCTGCCGCATCTGATCGCCTACACCATCGTCGGCACCGCGGACGAACTGGCGCAGGTGACGTCGTCCGAGGTGATAAAATTTTCCGCCGGCGGCTTTCGCGACTTCACCCGCATCGCGGCCTCCGATCCGACGATGTGGCGCGACGTATTCCTCGCCAACAAGGAGGCGGTGCTGGAAATGCTCGGCACCTTCAACGAGGACCTCTCCAAGCTGACCCGCGCGATCCGCCGCAATGACGGCGAAGCGCTGTTCGAGCACTTCACCCGCACCCGCGCCATCCGCCGCGGCATCGTCGAGATCGGCCAGGATTCCGCCGCGCCCGACTTCGGCCGTCCCCACGCGCAGTTGGGGAAGAAGGCGGAGTAGGCTGGAGCGTTCGACCTCGCCACCGTCATTGCCGGCCTGATCAGAGATTCGGAGACCAGATGGCATTGTAAACAGTCATTCAACTCTCCAATCCCTGTGGCCGATTTGCTGCAGCCGCGAGTTCATTTGATCTTCGGAGATCAAGTTGGCCGTGCCGAATACGGCATCGCCGCAAGGTAAGACGGCGACAATTGCATCACGATATTTCGGTAATGTCGCCGAATTGCTCTTGTAGACGATCCTCACCCACCTCTTACGAAAGCCGGTGATGTAGTCCAGGAAGTTGCCCTTCATACTGTTTGCGTCGCTCAGAACGACGCAGCAATTTGGGTGAGCTGCCAGATACTCGTTCAACTCATCCGAAGAAGGAGAGACGGACACCCCCTCCATTTGAGGTGCCTGATGCCGAAGAGCTGATCCGAGCGCCTTTGCATCCGAGAGATAGCTCCAACTTCGAATGCACAGCCCGCTGTAGTTCAGACCTGCCGCGATAACGACGATCGATGGGACAATGAGCGCGATCGCCACTTGCGTTCGAATTTTCATCGCCGACAGCTTCTTGTTATTGTCACGCGCCAACCTCTTTGCGAGCCCGCATACTCACTTTTAATGCTCTATCATAAGTTGCAGTAAATCCAATGCATCGATAACTTTAGGTCGATGTAAACCTGATCAAGACTGAGCGTATCTCCAGATTCCTCGCGGATTGCACGCTTTCAAAGCGTTGCATGATCGAGGCCGATCCCATTTCGCCTCTGATTACATTGACAGTGCACTCAATTGATTGATTCTGTTTTTGGCTAGGCACCATGTTGCATGCGCTATCGTTGCCGTCGAATTGAGTGCATTAAGTCGACGTCTGGACCGGAAGCCGTAAACGAGCGCATCAGCGCCGCAAATAAAGGCACCGTAATGAAAGACGGGCTTTTGCACTTTGGCATTCCCCGGACGCTGCGCGGCGCCCTTGCGGTGCGCTGCTGATCCGGGGTCTATCTGGCACCACCGTGATGGGTCCCGGCTCTGCGGAGCAGCGTGACCGGACGATGCTCCGCATCGCCGGGAGAGCGCTGCACCGCGTCCGGGACACGGACTCAAAACAGCGGCGGGATCTGCGCGACCTTCAGCGGTCCCAGGAACACTGCGCCGTCGACGAAGCGCAGCGGGAAGGCGCGGGCTTTCCTGCCTTCCAGCACAGCTTCCTTGCCGAGCGAATTGATGCCCGCGGCGACGCCGACATTGGCGTTCTGCCTGACCACCTTGCCGAGGCCGGGGATCGCGCGGTCGAGCGCGCCCATCAGGTTGTTGACGTCCTGGGTTTTGACGCCGGGCGCGAGGCGATCGAGCGTGGCCTGCGGCACGCCCTCTTCCAGCATTTTTTCGATGCCCAGCGCCGGAATCACCTTCTCCAGCCCGGCGACCGTCATCTGCAATTCGCCATCGAGACGGCCGCTGGCGGTCAGGCCGAGAGAGCCCGCGGCGACTGCGATCAAATCGCCCTGCTGAATCCGTGACTGCACGATCTCGGCACGGCCACCGGCGGCCTGGATTTCGCGAAACCGCTCGGGCCAGGGTTTTGGGGAAAAGTCCTTCAACCCACTCAGCATCGTCCGCACATCGGCATCGAACGGCTGCGCCAGCAGCGGATGGATTTCCTGCACGCTGCCGCCGGCGATCTGCAGCACCGTCTCGATTACCGGACGGTCCACCGGCGTGCCATCGGCCAGGCGGCCGTGCAACTCGATATGTTTGGCGCGCGCCAACGGGACCTGCACCGACCCATTGACGCGATCGATCGAAGGATCGTCGAACACGATCGAGGCGCGCTGCGGAGGATCCGGCAATCCCACCACGCTGCTGCGGGCCTTGCTCCAGTTCACCAGCATCGAGGGCTGCTGGCCGCGATCGGAAATCGTCGCCGGCGCGGTGAATTCCGCGATCACCAGTTTCGGATCGTAGATTTGCGCCACCACCAGGATTTCGCCGAGCTTGGCGGTGATCGGCGGTTGCGCCGCCGATACCTGTCCCGCGGTCTGCGACAGCAGCGATACGCTGGCGCCCTCGCAACGGACTTCAAGCCGGAACGGGAAGCCGGCCACCGAGCGCTTGGCGCAATCATAGATCCGGCCGGATTTCGCCTCCTGCGCGCGCCAGGCATCGGCCTGCACCTCGACCTGGGAGGCCGCATAGAACCAGAACGCGCTCCAGGCCGCAGCGGCGATCAGGAGCAAAACGGGCATAAAGAAAAGGCGCCAAAGCGGGCGCCGGCGCGGCGCGAGGGTCATATCCGACATGGACGACGTTTGAGCGGTGATTTTGTCAATAAAGCGATGCGGGCAGCCGATAATCACGTTAACCCATTTTCAGATCGTACGAAATTCTGCTAGCCGTACCCTCCAATATGCCAGCGAAAATCCTCTCCGAAGCGGAATTGTCCAAAAGCGACCTGTGGGTGTTCGGCTACGGTTCGCTGATGTGGCGCCCGGGCTTCGAATTCATCGAGCAGGTGCCGGCGCGGCTGATCGGCGAGCATCGCGCGCTGTGCGTCTATTCGTTCGACCACCGCGGCACCCCGGAAAAGCCCGGCCTGGTGCTCGGGCTCGACCGCGGCGGCGCCTGCCGCGGCATCGCTTTCCGGGTCGCCGCCAAATTGCGCAACCACACCGTGGAATATCTGCGCAGCCGCGAGCAGACCACCAATGTCTATCGCGAAGTGATGCGTTCGGTCTGGCTCGAAAACGAAGCCCGCGAAAGGGTCAGCGCGCTGGCCTACGTGGTCGATCGCGGTCACGTGCAATATGCCGGGCGGCTGTCATTGGCCGACCAGTTGCGCTACGTGCAGCAGGGCCACGGCCGCTCCGGCAACAACCGCGACTACGTGCTGTCAACCGTAGCGTCGATCGAAAAGCAGGGTTTTCGCGATCAGCAATTGCACCAGCTCGCATCGATGCTGCACGGTGACGCGCAGCCGCACCACCCTTCCCTGAAGGCGGAAGGTGAAAGCACGGTCGAACCGTTGTAGAGTAAATTCCGCTCGCATCGAATCATGACCGTAGCCGCATGGTTTCAAGACGCATGCGTTGCCACGTGAGATCGTGTCCCGGACGCGGCGCAGCGCTTCTTGGCGGTGCGGCGCAGAGCCGGGACCCATGTGGACCCCGGCTCTGCGCCGCATCACTGCGTGCTGCGCCGCGTCCGGGGAACGGAAATTGCGCTAAGCCTTCGCCGACGCCGAGTTCGGCACGCGGCCGAACAATTGCGCCTGCTCGCGGCGGCCGGCCTCGACCAGGCGGTTGGTGGCCTCCTCGATCACGCTTGAAACGCGCGCGATGAACTCGCGGCGCGAGAGGCCGGGCGGCAACGGATCGAGAAATTCGACCACCAGCGTGCCGGGATAACGCATGAAGGTCCGGCGCGGCCAGAACAGACCCGAATTGAGCGCCACCGGCATACACGTCACGCCGCAGTCGACATAGATCTGAGCGATACCCGTCTTGTATTGCGGCGGCGCGTCCACGGGCCGCCGCGTGCCCTCGGGGAAGATAATCAATTGCCGGCCGCGCCGCACTTCCTCGCCGGCGCGGCGCGCCATCGCCAGCAACGAGCGGCCGCCGGCGGCGCGATCAACCCCGATCATGTTGGACTTGATCAGGTACCAGCCGAACAGCGGTATCCATCTCAGCTCGCGCTTGAGGATGAAAAGCGGCTGCTCGAAGAACTGCAGCAGCGCGAAGGTCTCCCACATCGACTGATGCTTCGATGCGACGATCAGCGGGCCTTTCGGAATTTTCTCGAGCCCGCGATATTCCACCTTGACGTTGCAGATCACGCGAAGCAGCCAGATGCTGCTGCGCGCCCAGTACCTCGCGACAGCCATGATGGCCCGGCGCGGCATCAGATAGGTCGGGATGGCGACGATCAGCCAACACACCAGCAGCAGATAGAACAGCACGTTGTAGACCAGCGAACGCAGGAAAATAAAAATCATCGAATACCCGAATCAGTTGGCTTGAGCCGTCGCCGGCCGGCGCGGCGTGGGGGACCCGCCCGGCTGGTCCGCAAGTTCGGGCGTCAGTTCGAGACCGGCATCGGCCAGACGTACCCGCACTTCGGTAGCGACATATTTCACGTATTCCGATAACAGCAGCCGCAACGTCGCGCCACTCGTCCACCATGGCTCGTCGCGCCATTTGTCGCCGACCACCGCGAATGGAATGAGCTGAATGTCCGGCATCGCGTGCGACAATTCGAGAATTGCCCGCGGCATATGGTAATTCGATGTCACCACGATCAGAGACTTGAAGCCGCGCTCGCGCACCCAGCGCCGCGTCTGCGCAGCATTGCTGCGGGTATTGATGGCCGAGCGGTCGAGATCGACACAACAATTCAGCAACGACTGACTGTCGGGCAGCGAGCGCGAGATGTCGCTTGCCGCATTGGTCGGGTGCACGCCGGAAATCAGCAGCCGCCTGCCATAGCCGCTGGCCAGCAACTCCATGGCGTCGGACACGCGCGACGAACCGCCGGTCAGCACCACGATGCCATCGGCATTGCTGGCAGGTTTTACTTCGGCGCCGCGCAACTGCGAGAGGAAGCCGACGAAGCCAACTCCCGCGCCGACGAACAGCAGCGCCAGTGTGGCTACGATCGTCGCGCGCAGCCATCCTCGCGGCGCCGCGGGCGGCGCAGTCGGCGATCTATCGTCAGTCAGCGGGCTCATGCGATGCGGGTGATCCTTCCCTGAGTTTAGAGCGTTTTCCGGCGAAGTGGAGTCCGGCCCGGCGCGGGATTCGCAACCGTCCGCGTCAGTCGATGTCGTCAAGCGTGGCGAACAATGTCCGCCGCGATGCCCAGGCGGTGATCGCCGCAATCAGCACCGCCTGCGCCGCCAGCGCCAGATAGCCGGACGGCCGCAGCGAAAACGTCCCCAGCAACGCCGCGAATTGATCTCCGACCGGGGTGCCCGAGAACCAGCCGGCGATCGATTCGGAGAACCCGAAGGCGAGCATCGCCACGCCGCCGCCGATCACGCCGCCCTCCAGACCGAGCCGCAGGAAATGCCGCAGGAAACGGTTGGCGATATAAGTGTCGCCGGCGCCGACGAAGTGCAGCACTTCCACAATCGGCCGGTTTGCCGCCATCGCGCCGCGGGTCGCGAACGACACCGAAATAATAGTCGCAATAATCACCAACGCCAGGATGCCGATGCCGGCCAGGACCGTGGCGCCGGTCATCGAGCGCATCCGCTCGATCCAGGCGCGGTGATCGTCGACGCTGGCGGAGGGCGCCGCCTGCGTCACCCGGGCGCGCAACGCCGCCAGATCGAGCACGGTTCCAGGCTGAAGCCGCGCGACAATCACGCGCGGCACGGGCAAATCGTCGAGCGAAAGCCCGCTGCCGAGCCAGGGTTCCAGCAGCTTGGCCGATTCGTCCTTGCTGAACGGCTTGACCTCGACGATGCCGGGTTGCGACCGCATCGCTTCCGCGGCCGCCGCGGCATCGCGTTCGAGATCGCGTCCCGCCACGGGACGCACCTGGATGGTGATTTCGCTGGCGACCTCCGACTGCCACTCCGCCGCCGACGCGCTCACCAGCAGCACGGCGCCGGTGGTGATCGAGGCCAGGAATGTCATGATCGCGACCACCGCGACCAGCGCACGGCCCGCAATCGAGGCGCGCGGCACGATCGGCGACAGATTGCGCGCCCGCACCGGCACCTGCGGGCGTTCGCGGCCGAGATCCACCAGCGGGCGCTGTTTGTCTCCGATGCTACTCATAGATATGCAGCCGTCCCTGATGCAGCACCAAACGCCGCGCGTCATACTGGTCCATCAGCGTGATGTCGTGCGTCGCGATGATGACGGCGGTGCCGGACTTGTTCAACTCGATGAACAGCCGCAGCAATCGCCGGCCGAGCGTCGGATCGACGTTGCCGGTCGGCTCGTCCGCCAGCAGCAAGTGCGGCCGCGAGATCACGGCGCGCGCGATCGCCGCGCGCTGCTTCTCGCCGCCGGACAGGATCGGCGGCAGCGCATCCATGCGCTCGCCGAGGCCGACCCATTTCAGGAGATCGATGACCTCGCGGCGATAGCTCGATTCGTCGCGGCCCATCACGCGGAACGGCAGCGCGACGTTCTCGTAAGTCGTCATGTGGTCGAGCAGGCGAAAATCCTGCAACACGATGCCGATCCGCTTGCGCAGATCGGCGACCTGATCCTTGCTGAGCAGCGAGACATCCTGGCCGAACAGATTGACCAGGCCGCGCGTCGGCCGCAGCGACAGGAACAATAGCCGCAGCAGCGAAGTCTTGCCGGCGCCGGAGGGGCCGGTGAGAAACTGGAAGGAATGGGCGGGGATCAGGAAACTGAGGTCGCGCAGAATCTCCGGACCCAATCCGTAACGCAGTCCGACATTTTCGAACCGAACCAAGCTCAGCTCCGTTCGATGTGGGGCGCGGCCGTCAACCCGATACCGAAGGCCCCCCATTCGCTGGGTTCGCAGCCGTTGCGAACCGAACAAAACGGTTGTGCTTCGGTTATGGTTTCCGGTTCGTTAACGGTCGCCTTGTAGCATCCCGGCATTATCATTGTGGACATTGGGCTCCATGCACATCGTTTGCCCCCATTGTACAACGTCCTACGCCGTTGATCCGGCTACCTTGGGCGCGACCGGCCGTACCGTCCGCTGCTCCCGCTGCAAGGAGGTCTGGCTGGCGCGGCCGGAGGATGCGGTCGCGTTTCAGGCGCCGGCACCTGCCATGGCGGCGGAGGCCGGAACGGACGCGGATACCGCCGCGGAATGGGAGGCCATGGCACGCGAGGACGCCGGCCAGGAAACTCCCATCGTCGACAGTCCCTCGATATCGGCGGACTGGCCGGCCCCGGCGGGCGGCGAAGGCTCGCCTGCCGATGGGGGGGCGGGCTGGCCGTCAATGGCGGGGCATGACATGCCGGACGCCGAGGTGGGTCCGCATCGCCTGGCCTGGTTCCACAAGTTCCTGAAGCCGCCTGCGTTGCCTCGCCCTTCGGGCAAGGCCTTCCTCAGCCTTCCCCTCGCCTGCGCCGCGATGGGCGCGCTGGTGGCGGCGCTGACGATCTGGCGGGCCGACGTGGTGCGGCTGCTGCCGCAGACCGCCGCCCTCTACCGGATGGTCGGCCTCGACGTGAACCTGCGCGGGCTGGCCTTCAAGGACGTCAAGATCAGCTCGGAGACCGTGGAAGGCAAACCGGTGCTGGTGATCGAGGGCGTGATCGTCGGCGAGACCCGCAAGCCGGTCGAGTTGCCGCGGCTCCGCTTCAGCGTCCGCGACGCCCAGGGCGCGGAAATCTATGCCTGGAACGCCGTATTGGAGCAGCCCGTCCTGAATCCGGGCGAAAGGGCGCGGTTCAAGTCGCGGCTGGCATCACCGCCGCCGGAAGGGCGCAATATCGACGTACGCTTCTTCAACAAGCGCGATATCGCCGGCGGCCGTGCCTGAACGGGCCGCCGACCTGCACGCAACACGATGGATACAAGATGCCGCGCGTATTGATTGCCGACGATGAAGACTCGATGCGCTCGCTGGTCGCGCGCGCGATTTCCATGGATGGCCATCACACCGTCACTGCCGAGGACGGCGCCGAAGCGCTGGACATCCTGACCCGCGAACAGGGCGCATTCGACCTGCTGCTCACCGACATCAAGATGCCGGTGATGGACGGGATCGCGCTGGCGCTGGCGGCAGCGCGGGATTTTCCCGCGCTGACGATTCTGTTGATGACCGGATTTGCCGACCAGCGCGAACGCGCCCACGGCCTCAACGCCATCGTGCACGATGTGGTGACAAAGCCGTTTTCGGTGGCCGATATCCGCGCCGCGGTGGCGAGCGCGCTGGCGGCGAGGAAGTCTGGATAGTTAGCAAGGGCGCCACGCTAGGCGCCTCATTCCCAAATCGGCATCCCCCGCGCATGCGGGGGATCCAGTACGCCGCGGCCGTTCGATTCAATCGCTAACGTCTCTGGAATACTGGGCGGATTCGCCCGGTCAAGCCGGGCGATGACAGCCTGAGTGTGGCGACGCTCAATAATCCTTCAGCAGCCGCTCGATGTAATCGAGTTCGATCTGCGGGCGTGCCGGATCGGCGAGGCGGCGGCGGAGTTCTTCGAGGATGCGGCGCACCCGCTGCACGTCGATCTCGCCGGGAATCTTCACCGTCAAATCGTCACCGAATTCGCGGCCATGCAGCGGACGTCCGAGCGGATCGCTCTGATTGCCGCCGCTCTGCTGCCGGCCGGCGCGATTGCCGGGGCCCGGACTGTCGCCGCCGTCGCCATCGCCCTGCTGCATCGCTTCGGCGAGGCTCTGGGCGCCCTTGCGCAACGCTTCCAGCGCGCGGCCTTGCGAATCCACGGCGCCATCGGCGTTACCCTCGCCCAGCCGGCCGGTGGCATCGCCCATCGCATTGTCGGCGTCGCCGAGGCCGTCCTCGCCGCCGTCACCCTGATCGCCGCCCTGGCCCTGCTGACCCTGTTGGCCTTGCTCGCCGCGCTGGCCCTTTTCGCCGCGCTGGCCCGGCTGCCCCATGCCGCGCTTGGCAAGCTCTTCCTGCAATTTCTTGAGCCGGTCGCGCAGGCCCTGCTGGTCCTGCTGCAGGTCGCCCATGTTCTGGTCGCCCTGCTTGCCGCGCATGCGGTCGCGCCGCGAATCCTGGCCCTGCTTGAAGGTCTTGTCGCGCAATTGCTGCTGCTTGCGGATCATGTCGCCGAGTTCGTTCAGCGCCTGCTCCATGTCGCCGTCGCCGGACTGGCCGGGCTGCGCCATCTGCAGGTTCTCCAGCATCTGCTGGAGCTGCTCGAGCAACTGCTTCGCCGCATCCTTGTCGCCGGAGCGCGACAGGCGCTCCATGCGATCAATCATGTTCTTGAGATCCTGCTGGCTCAGCATCCTGGTGTTGGGGTCGAGCGGCCGCGCCAGTTGCTGCGGATTGTTGCGCATCTGCTCGGCGAGCTGGCGCATGAAATTATCCAGCGCCGCGCGCAAATTCTCGGTGAGCTTCTTGATCTCCTCGTCGCTGGCGCCGCGTTCCAGCGCCTGCTTGAGCGCGTCCTGCGCCGCGCGCAACGCCTTGTCGACGTCGGTAATGTCGCCATCTTCGATGGTGACGGCAAGCGCCCACAGGCTCGCGACCACCTCGCGCAGCGCATCGTCGGTGCGGGCCGCTTCCAGTTGCCGCGCGACGCTGTAGAGGCCGAGATACTGGCCGGCCTCTGGCGTGAACAATTGCGGCGCGATCATCAGCGCGTCGAGCGCGGCATAGACCTGCCCGTTCTGGTTGGCATCGAGCGCCAGGATGCGGCGCTGCTCGATCAGTGCCCGAGCCAGGGGCTTGGTGAACAACCGCTCCGGCAGCCGCATGTTGAACGGCTCGCTGCGGCCCTCATTGCCGGCCTCGTCCTTTGCGGTCAAAGTCAGCGTAACGTCGGCACCGGCGTACGGGTCTTCGCTGAGGTCCTTTACCGTCTGTCCGACACCGTTGCGGGTACGCGCATTCGGCAGCGCCAGCGCGAACTGCGGCGGGTTGAACAACGGCCGCGGTTCCGCGGCCGCCTTCGGCGCGTCGCCGGGGCGAGCCGCAAACTGCGCCTGCGCTTCGGTGACGCCGTAATCGTCCTCGATCTTGTAGGACATCTGCAGCGAGCCGCGCGCCTGGCGCTCGGGATCCTTGGCGAGCGAAATGGACGGAGCGCGGTCGGAAATCGCGCTGAATTTCCATTGCGGCTGGCCGGAAGGTGCGCGGACATGCGCGGTGCCATCGCCGGTAATGGTGAAATGCCGTTCGTTGGTGCCCTTCGGCGCCTGCTCCGTCGGCGCCGTTTCGGCGACGCCACCGCTGGCGACCACATCGAGGCTGCCGCCGCTGGAACGCACGATTAGCGTGCTGCCCGCGGGAACCTGCAACGGTCCTGCCGCGGGCCCGCCGGCTTCCTTGTTGGCTGCCGACAGGATGATCGGCGGCTTGGCGGTGTAAACCGGTGGCGTCACCCAGGCGTCGACCCGGACATTGGCCGGCGCCAGCACGCCGTTCCAGTCGAATGCGGCAGCCAGCCGCAGCGCACGCTCGTCGCCGGCGGCCACATAGGCCGCCACCATCATCACCGCGACCAGCGCGCGCAGCGCCCAGGGATCGTGGATCGCCAGCCGCGGCGACGGCAGGCCGGCACGGATGCGCTTGATCGATGCCAGCGTGCGCTCGCGCTGCGCCTGCCACAGCGCCAGCGCGACCGGATCCTGGGTCACCAGCGTATCGGTGAGTGCGGTTGCCGGGCGATGGCGGATGCCGGTGACGCGGTCGAGCCGGGTGAGCGCCTCTTCGCGGCTCGGCCAGCGGAACCGCACCAGCGGAAACAGCGCACCGAGCGCCAGCACCGCGAACACGCCGAGCCCGATGGCACGCGCGACAAATGGCAGCATCAACCACAGGCCGGCCCAGGATGCGACCAGGAACAGCCCGGCGATCGTCAGGAGCCGTGCCACATGTGGCCAGCTTCGCTCCCACGCGATGGCATATTTCGCCCGCTGCAGGGCCTGGCCCAGTTGCAGCCTGGACGTGGCATCAGGGTTGCGCACGGGCTCTGACGGGTCGGGTGTGGCGCCGCTCAAGCATCTCTCCGGGTTGCCGAAACAGCACCTTAACACAACGGCGGCAGTGAGGCACCCGCCTCCGGGGGGTAACCCACACCCCAAAACGCGCATAACACGAAGGCGTGACTACGCGGCGATGACCCCGTAACGTCGGTATTGAAGCTCAAAACCACAAGGAAACGTCCGTAACGCCTCAGAAGATGAGGACCAGGCGTTCGCAAGGAAACATCATCATGGACATTGGATTTATCGGGCTGGGGAAGATGGGCTTTCCCATGGCGCGCCGCCTGGTCGAGGCGGGGCATCAACTGGTCGTATTCGACCAGCGCAAGGAAGCCGTCGACAGACTGGTCGCGCTGGGCGCGCAGGCTGCATCGTCACCGAAAGACGTCGCCGACCGTGCCGAGACCGTGCTGGCAAGCCTGCCCTCGCTGCAGGCCTCGCTCGAGGTCGCGACCGGCAGCGGCGGCGTGATCGAGGGCAAACGGATAAAGCGCTTCGTCGACCTCTCGACCGTGGGATCGCACATGGCGGTGCGCATTCACGACCTCTTGGCGAAGCGCAACGTCGTTCAGCTCGACAGTCCCGTCAGCGGCGGCGTCGGCGGCGCCGAGAAGGGCACGCTGGCGGTCATGGTGTCGGGTCCGAAAGCGGATTTCGAGACGGTGAAACCGGCGCTCGATGTGATCGGCAAGGTGTTCTTCATCGGTGAAAAGCCGGGCTCGGCGCAGACCATGAAGCTCGCCAACAACTTCCTGTCGGCAACCGCCATGGTGGCGACTTCGGAAGCCGTGGTGATGGGGGTCAAAGCCGGTCTCGATCCCGCCGTGATGATCGACGTCATCAATGCCGGATCAGGGCTCAACACCGCGAGCCGCGACAAGTTTCCGCGCGCGATCCTGCCGCGCAGCTTCGACTTCGGTTTTGCGACCGGGTTGATGGTCAAGGACGTGCGGCTCTGCCTCGACGAGATGAAATCGCTGGGGCTGTCGATGGAAGTGGCCGAGGCGGTCGGGCGGCTCTGGGAAGTGGTGATCCGCGACATGGGCCCGGAGTCGGATTTCACTGCCGCGATCAAGCCGATCGAGAAAGCCGCCGGTGTCGTGGTTGGCGGCGCCAAAGGCGGTCAGGCCGCCAGATAAAGGCAGGAGCCGGCTGGGGGAGGTCAGTGATTCGACCTGAACTCCCTCGCCCGGCGAGAAGCCGTCGCGACCTGGGCATTACCGAAACGCGGAGCCACCCCGCACGCCGAGCATCCTGAAGAACATCGCCGCGGGACAGAACCCGGTAAACGAGGCCTGGATCATGTTCAGACCAGCGAATGCCGTGAGCAGATACCAGTAGGGGTTGACCAGCCAGCCGAGCGCAAGCCCGAGCAGGACGACGAATCCTGCGAAAGCAAGCACCGCTTTATCGATATTCATGACACGCTCCTTTGTTTGGGTTTGTTTGGGCCAGGCTTTGGTTTGGGTTTGAATTCCCGGGATTGAAAGTCATCACGGCCGGGCGAGCCCCGCTCTCGTCCATGCAACAATCCGCTGCGCATCCATCGCGCCGGACGTGCGCGCGATCTCGCGGCCACTGCGCATCAACAGAAGCGTCGGAATGCCGCTGATGCCGAGGCGGGAGGAAACGGCAGGCGCGTTGTCGGAGTTGAGCTTCAGCAGGCGCACACCGGGTTCGAGTTCGCCGGCGGCGCGTTCGAACATCGGCGCCATCGCACGGCAGGGACCGCACCACGGCGCCCAGACGTCGACCAGGAGCGGAATGTCACTGTTCGCCAAATGGCGGCCGAAGCCGGCCTCGTCGACTTCGATCGGACGGCCGGTGAAGATCGGCTGATGGCACGATCCGCAACGGGCCGCCGCCGGCGCCCGTTCGGCGGGCAGCCGGTTGATCTTTCCACAATTGCCGCAGACGATCTTTCGATCTGCACTCATGTCCCCGTCCTGACCTCCTTGATCTTGGCGATGTTGAGCTTGTCGAGCAGGAAGCGCTCATAGAACGGCTCGCTTTCGCCGCGCCGGATTTTGCGCAGGAAATATTTTTCGAACGCAACCTTGGCGAGATGAACCCACTCGCCCTTCGATGACCAGTTGACGTTGCGAGGCGGAATCTGCGGCTGTGCCAGGAAGGCGACGCCGGAGTCGCCAAAATCCGCCAGGCAGATCGCGTTCCAGGTCGGCTGCGCCGCCGGCGCCTCGCCTCTCAGCAGCGAGCCGATATTCATCGCCGTCGCCGTAACCATCGATTCGATCATGAAGCCGGTCTTCGGCACGCCGACGGGAACCGGCGTCGCGCCGACCGGCGCAATCGCCACGCAGACGCCGATACCGAATACGTTCGGGTACGCCGGATTGCGCTGGTGCTTGTCGACGATCACGAAGCCGCGGGGATTGGTCAGCCTGTCGATACCTCTGACGGCGCCGACGCCGCGGAACGCGGGCAGCAGCATCGAATAGGCGAATGGCAGTTCGTGGGTCTTGCGGATCGCGCCGTCGTCGGCGATCTCCTCAACGGTCATCTTTCCCTGCTCGACATTTTTGACGCGGGCGCTGGTGATCCACTTGACGTGCTTTTCGCGCATCTCGCTTTCGAGCAGGCCCTTGGTGTCGCCGACACCGTCAAGACCGAGGTGGCCGATATAAGGCTCCGATGTCACGAACGTCATGGGCACGCGGTCGCGCAGCTTTCGCCGGCGCAGCTCGGTCTCCAGAATGAACAGGAATTCGTAGGCCGGCCCGAAACAGGATGCGCCCTGAACGGCGCCGATGACCACGGGCCCCGGATTTTCCGCCAGCTTCTCGAAGGCGTCCTTGGCGAGCAAGGCGTGATCGACGTGACAGATCGATTGGGTATGGCCGTCGGGCCCCAGTCCCGAAATTTCGTCGAAGGCGAGTTCCGGCCCGGTAGCGACGACCAGATAGTCGTATTCGATCGAAACACCGTCCGAAAGCTCGATGCGATTGTCCTCCGGGTGCACGCGCTTGGCGCCTTGCGTCAACAGCCGGATGCCCTTGCGTTTCATCACGTCGGCAAGATCGACCTCGATATCGCCGCGCTTGCGCCAGCCGATCGCGACCCAGGGATTGGATGGGACGAAATGATAGACCGGCCCCTGTGAAATCACCGTCAGGCGATCATCCTTCCGCAACTGGGGCAACAGTTCGTAGGCCATCAACGTCCCGCTGAGACCGGCTCCGACAACAACTACTTCCGCCATGATCGTCTCCTTCTGGCTTTATTCCCCTGCGCGGTTGCGCCGATAGTCTCCGGCTTTTTTTCCACCGCCCGCCTTGCGGTATATTCATAAATCTGTATATACGCAAGTATGAAAATAGATAGCACTGAAATGGAGGCCGCGGCCGACCAGGCCAGCGACCTCCTGAAGGCACTGTCCAACCGGCACCGGCTGCTGATCATCTGCCAATTGATCGACGGCGAACGATCAGTCGGCGATCTCGCGCAATTCCTGGGCCTTCGCGATTCCACGGTGTCGCAACACCTTGCCCTCCTTCGTAAGGATGCCTTGGTCTCTGCGCGCCGGGACGCCCAGACGATTTACTACTCGATCGCCAGCGAACCGGCGCGCGAAGTCCTGAAGACGCTCTATCAAGTCTACTGCTCGCCGCCGACAGCCGCGAAGCCGAGGAGAAAGCTATGAGCCCGGTCGAGCGGCGCTTTGAGACAGGTCAATACCGCTGCAGAAATTCCGAACGAGAAAGGATACGGCGCTGCGGCGAGAGCCCCATCAGATGGCGGACGAACATGCGTAGATTGGTGACTTTGAGTCTTCTCGCAGCAGGGACGTTCAGCGCGCAGTTGGCCGTCGCGGACACGCTGACGGTCGCGCCGCGCTCCGTCGCCGACGAGAAGGCCGTATTCGCCACCGTCGAGAGCATCAGCGTGGTTCCCGCGCGCGGACGCATCGGCGGCACGATCGTCCAGCTCAACGTCCGCGAAGGCGACAGCGTCACGAGCGGACAGGCCATCGCCGCGATCGCCGACGAAAAGCTCGCGCTGCAGATGAAGTCGCTGGATGCGCAGATCCAGGCCCTACAGGCGCAGGCCGATCAGGCGCAAATCGACTTTACGCGAACCGAGGGATTGGTCGATCGCGGCATCTTGCCCCGGACCAAGCTCGATGAGACGCGAACCGCGCTCAACGTGGCCGAAAACGGACTGCGTGCGCGGACCGCCGAGCGCGCTGTCATCCAGCAGCAATTCAATGAAGGACAGGTACTTGCTCCGGCCGGCGGGCGCGTCCTGAAAAAGCTGGTGGTGGTAGGTTCCGTCGTGCTCCCCGGTGACCCCATTGCGATGATCGCGCAACAGAATTTCAAGCTGCGGCTGCGGGTGCCGGAACGGCATGCGCGCTTCCTGAAGGCAGGCGACAAGATCCGCATCGACGGCGCCGAATTCGGCGAACAATCCTCCAGGGCCGGCGTAATCGATCTGGTCTATCCGCAGATCGAGGACGGCCGCGTCATCGCCGATGCCGCGGTCGATAACCTCGGGGAGTATTTCGTCGGCGACCGGCTCAGGGTTTGGATTTCCGGCGGCGAGCGGACCGCGTTCGTGATCCCCTCCTCCTACGTGACCACGCGCTTCGGCATCGACTACGTTCAAATCCGCCAGGGCGATCGCACCATCAGCGCGCCGGTGCAGCGCGGCCGCGATTTGCCGTCCCGCGATGTTCCCGACGGCCTTGAAATTCTCTCCGGCCTTCGTGCCGGCGACCAGTTGGTGCAGCCATGAATCTCGGCCTGTCCGGGCGACTCACCCGGGCGACCATCGGTTCGCCGCTGACGCCCCTGTTTTTGCTCGCCTCCCTCATCGTCGGCCTTATCGCGCTGGCCGTAATTCCGCGTGAGGAAGAACCGCAAATCAGCGTTCCCATGGTCGACATCCGCGTCAACGCGGACGGATTGCGGGGACCTGATGCGGTGGAACTGGTCACCAAGCCGCTCGAGGCCATCGTCAAGGGCATCGATGGCGTGGAGCATGTCTATAGCCAGACCGAAGACGACCGCGTCATGGTCACGGCGCGCTTCCTGGTCGGAACCAAATCGGAGGACGCGATCCTCCGCGTCCATGAGAAGATCCGCGCCAATCTGGACCGTATTCCGGTCGGCATTCCCGAGCCCCTGATCATCGGGCGTGGCATCAACGACGTCGCCGTCACCGTGCTGACGCTTTCCCCGAAGCCCGAGGCTGCCGCTCGCTGGTCCGACAAGGATCTCTACGAACTGGCCGACAAGCTGCGCGCCGAATTGATGAAGGTCGACAGCATCGGGCTGACCTACATCTCCGGTGGCGCCGCCCAGCAGATCAGGGTCGAGCCGGATCCGGAGAAGCTGTCGCTGTTTGGCGTCACGCTGCAGCAACTCGTCGCCAAGGTGAAGGACGCCAACCGGTCGTTCCTGGCGGGCCAGGTCCGCGACGCCGGGATCGTCCGTGATGTCGCGGCCGGCCAAACGCTCTCGGGAATTCCCGATATCGGCCTCTTGCTGATCTCGACCCGGGACGGACGGCCGGTTTATGTCAAGGACGTCGCCTCCGTCGTCATTGGGCCGAGCGCGACCGAGCACCGCGTCTGGAACGATGCGCGCGACGGCAAAGGCAACTGGCAGCGCGTCCCCGCGGTCAGCCTGGCGCTGGCCAAGCGGGCCGGCGCCAACGCGGTGGTCGTCTCGGAGGACATCGCGCACCGGCTTGAGGGGCTGAAATCGCGACTGATCCCCGATGACGTCGAAGTCACGGTCACCCGCGACTATGGCGAGACCGCCAACGAAAAAGCCAATGAGCTGCTGTTTCATCTTGGCCTCGCAACCGTCTCGATCGTCGTCCTGATCGCGATCGCGATCGGCTGGCGCGAGGCCGTGGTGACGCTGGTCGTGATCCCGACCACGATCCTGCTGACGCTGTTTGCCGCCAACCTGATGGGCTACACCATCAACCGCGTCAGCCTGTTCGCGCTGATCTTCTCCATCGGCATCCTGGTCGACGACGCCATCGTGGTGGTCGAGAACATCGCCCGCCACTGGGCGATGCGGGACGGCCGTCCGCGCTTGCAGGCGACGATCGAGGCCGTCGCCGAGGTCGGCAATCCAACCATCGTTGCGACCCTGACCGTCGTCGCCGCGCTATTGCCGATGCTGTTCGTGTCGGGGCTGATGGGCCCGTATATGGCGCCGATCCCGGCCAACGCGTCGGCAGCGATGCTGTTTTCGTTCTTTGTCGCGATGGTGGTGGCGCCGTGGCTGATGTTGCGGCTGGCGCCGAAAGAAGGCACAGCGGGTCCTGCCCATGCGGCGCCTGAGGAAGGCGTGCTCGGGCGCATCTATCGCCGCTTCGCCACCCCGATCGTCCGCAGCAAGCGGTCGTCATGGATTTTCCTGATCGGGGTCGGCGTCGCGACCTTGTTGTCGATGACGCTGTTTGCGACCAAGTCCGTCACCGTCAAGCTGCTGCCGTTCGACAACAAGTCCGAGATCGCGGTCATGGTCGACCTGCCCGAAGGCGCGAGCCTGGAGGACACCGAGCGAACCCTGTTCTCCACCGCCGACATCGCGCGCGGGTTGCCCGAGATCGCCTCGGTGCAGGCCTATGCCGGCACGCCGGCGCCATTCAATTTCAACGGCCTGGTACGGCACTATTACCTGCGTGAGCGGCCCGAACTGGGCGAGTTGCAGGTCAATCTCGCCGCGCGGGGCGACCGCAAGCGGGCGAGCCACGATATCGCGCTTGACCTGCGGGAGCGGCTGAAGGCAGTCAAGGTTCCTCCCGGAACCAGCATCAAGGTGGTCGAGGTGCCGCCGGGTCCGCCGGTGCTGGCGACCCTGCTCGCCGAGATCTACGGACCCGATGCGGCGACCCGGCGGGCGGTGGCCGGCGAACTCAAAAAGGTGTTCGCCGAGGTGCCGTTCATCGTCGATATCGACGATTCGATCGGCCAGAAACGGCCGCGGCTGCGGCTGTCGATCGACCAGGACCGTCTCGAGTTCTTCGGCGTCGAGCAGCGCGACGTCTACGACACCATCCAGACGCTGTTCGGCGGCGTATCGGTCGGCTATTCCCACCGCGGCGAAGACCGCAATCCGATCGAGATCGCGGTCAGGCTGCCGAAGCGCGATCTCGCCTGGACCGAGGCGCTGGCGTCTACGCCGGTGCCCGCCAATACCCTGCCCGGGAGCAAAACGGTTGTCGAACTCGGCCAGGTCGTCAAGGCAACCGTGGAGGAGGGCTCGCCCGTCATCTTCCGGCGCGACGGCCGTTTCGCCGACATGGTAATGGCCGAACTCGCCGGCCGTTTCGAGGCGCCGCTTTATGGCATGCTTGAAGTGGCGAAGCGCGTCGACGCCCATGATTGGGCCACGCTGCCGAAGCCGGTCATCAGCCTGCATGGACAGCCGGCCGACGAATCCCGACCGACGCTGCTATGGGACGGCGAGTGGGAGATCACCTATGTGACCTTCCGCGACATGGGCGCGGCCTTCGGCGCGGCAATCCTCGGCATCTACGTGCTGGTCGTGGCCCAATTCCGCAGTTTCAAGCTGCCGCTGGTGATCCTGACGCCGATCCCGCTGACGCTGATCGGCATCCTGATCGGGCACTGGCTGTTGGGCGCGCCGTTCACCGCAACCTCGATGATCGGCTTCATCGCGCTGGCCGGCATCATCGTGCGCAACTCCATTCTGCTTGTCGACTTCATCCGGCACAGCGGCGGGCGAGGCAAATCGCTGCGCGATGTCGTGCTCGAAGCCGGCGCCGTGCGCTTCAAGCCGATCCTGCTCACCGCACTCGCGGCCATGATCGGCGCGGCGACGATCCTGCTCGATCCGATCTTCCAGGGATTGGCAATTTCGCTGCTGTTCGGGCTCGCGTCGTCGACGCTGCTCACGGTCCTCGTCATCCCCGCGATCTACATCGCGCTCCGGGACGACGCACCGCCGACACCGCCTGCCGGCAATTCGGCGGCGTGATCACGAACGCGTTGCCGGCGGCGTCAGGAACACGGCCTGATCACAGCCACGGCGCAGGCTTGTCCATCGCGATCAGCGCCTCGACATCGAGGCGCGGCCGCACCACCGCGTATTGATCGTCCTTGACCAGCACCTCCGGCACCAGTGCGCGCGTATTGTAGGTGCCCGACTGCACCGCGCCGTAGGCGCCGGCGGTCATGATCGCCAGCAGGTCACCGGGCTTGGGCTCCGGCATGGTCCGTCCCAGCGCCAGATAGTCGCCGGTTTCGCAGACCGGCCCGACCACGTCGGCGACGATGGCCGGCGCGCCTTGCGCCGCCTGATGGACCGGCAGGATATCGTGGTGCGCCTCATACAGCGTCGGGCGGATCAGATCGTTCATGGCGGCATCGATGATGACGAAATTCCTGATGGTGCCATGCTTCACATAGATCACACGCGAAACCAGGATGCCGGCATTGCCGACGATCATCCGGCCCGGCTCGAACATCAGTGTGCAGCCGAGATTATGCGTGACCCGCTTGACCATCGCGGCATAGGCCGCCGGCACCGGCGGCGCTTCGCGGTCCATGTGATAGGGGATGCCGAGGCCGCCGCCGAAATCGACATGCGAGATCGTATGGCCGTCGGCGCGCAGCGTTTGCACGAACTCGGCGAGCAGCCGGAACGCGACCTCCAGCGGCCCGAGATCGGTGATCTGGCTGCCGATATGTACGTCGGCGCCGGTGACCTTGATGCCCGGCAGCGTGGCCGCCCGGGCGTAGACTTCGCGGGCGCGGGCAAGCGGAATGCCGAACTTGTTTTCGGACTTGCCGGTCGAGATTTTGGCATGCGAGCCGGAATCGACGTCGGGATTGACCCGGATTGAAATCCGGGCAGTGCGGCCGGTCTCGCTGGCGAGACGCGAGAGCAATTCGAGTTCCGGCTCGGATTCAACGTTGATGCAGAGAATGTCCTGCGCCAGCGCCGCCCGCAGCTCGGTTTCGGTCTTGCCGACGCCTGAGAACAGGATCTTCCCGGGTGGAATGCCGGCAGCCAGCGCGCGCTTCAACTCGCCGCCCGAGACCACGTCTGCGCCGGCGCCAAGCTTTGCCAGGGTGCGCAGCACGGACTGGTTGGAGTTGGCCTTCATGGCGTAGCACACCAGCACCTTCTCGCCGTCAAAGGCTTCGGTGAATACCCGGTAATGGCGCTCCAGCGTCGCCGTCGAATAGCAATAGAACGGCGTGCCGACGGCATCCGCCAGGTCGGAAAGATTGACCGCCTCAGCGTGCAGCACGCCGTTGCGATAGTCGAAGTGATTCATGGCCGGCTCAGTCGAGAAGCGGATCGAGAACGAAAGCCTTCTTGCGGCCTTTCGGCGCGGTCGGCGGCGCCTCCGCCCCATAGGTCGGATTGAACACACCCGGCCGCGCGGCCTGCTCGGCTTCCGTATCGGTCGGCGCCGCGGCTGCCCCTTGCGACGACGCGGTCGGCGGAAGATCGAGCGGACCCTTGCGGCCGCAGCCTGCGAGCGCGAGCACGGCCGCGCTCACAAGGATGATAGCCCAGCGCGAGGAGGTTGGGCTGCTACTTCGATTCACGACAAAATCCCCAATGCGGGCCGCACCATACAAAGATTGCCTTGCCCTGGCGAGGGCTGACGATCCCCCGACAACCATGAAATTGCAGCGAAATTTTTGGAGTCAGCCCAATTTTCGCTCTTTTTCCAGCCGCTTCAGCCAGGCCTTGGCTTGCGCCGCGACGTTCCTGGGCGCGGTGCCGCCAAAACTGGTCCGGCTCTTTACCGATGCCTCGACCGAAAGGACAGCCAGAGCGTCCGCGGTGATTTTCGGTTCGATTTCCTGCATCGCCGTCAGCGGAAGCTCATGCAACGGCACGCCCTGCTTCGACGCCAGGGCGACGATCCGGCCGGTGACGTGATGGGCGTCGCGGAACGGCATCTTCAGCGTCCGCACCAGCCAGTCGGCCAGATCGGTGGCCGTCGCATAGCCCTCGCCGGCGGCGGCTTTCATCCGCGCCTCGTCCGGCACGAGATCGCTGACCATTCCGGTCATGGCGCGGATCGCCAGCGACAGCGCGCCGAATGCCTCCATCGCGCCCTGCTTGTCCTCCTGCATGTCCTTTTGATAGGCCAGCGGCAGGCCCTTCATCACGATCAGCAACGCGGTGAGCGCGCCGATCACCCGGCCCGTCTTGGCGCGCACCAGTTCGGCGGCATCAGGATTGCGCTTCTGCGGCATAATCGAAGAGCCTGACGTGAACTTGTCGCTCAGCCGCACCAGCCCCACCAGAGGCGACGTCCAGATCACGATTTCCTCGGCGAAGCGCGACAGGTGCACGGCGGCGATCGCCGCGGCGGACAAGGTTTCGAGCACGAAATCGCGGTCGGACACCGCATCGAGCGAATTCGCCATCGGCCGGTCGAAGCCGAGGGCTTTTGCCGTGGCGGCGCGATCGATCGGAAATGACGTGCCGGCCAGCGCCGCGGCTCCAAGCGGCGATTCGTTGAGGCGCTTGCGCGCATCGGCAAAGCGGCCGCGGTCGCGCGCCGCCATCTCGACATAGGCCAACAGATGATGCCCGAACGTCACGGGCTGGGCAGTCTGCAGATGGGTGAAGCCCGGCATGACGGTCGCAGCATGTTCCAGCGCCCGCTCCACCAGCGCGCGCTGGAACGAGGCCAGCGCCGCATCGGTCTCGTCAATGACATCACGGACATAGAGCCGGAAATCGGTCGCCACCTGGTCGTTGCGGGAACGCGCGGTGTGCAACCTGCCCGCCGCGGGCCCGATCAGTTCGCCAAGCCTGCTTTCGACATTCATGTGAATGTCCTCGAGCGCGCGCTTGAAATCGAACGATCCCTTGCCGATCTCTGACAAAATTGTGTCTAGACCTTTGCCGATATTTTTCGCATCACCCGCGGTGATGATGCCTTGCGCGGCAAGCATGGCGGCGTGGGCCTTGGACGCGGCGATGTCCTGGGCGTAAAGGTGGCGATCGACGTCGATCGAGACGTTGATTTCCTCCATGATCGCATCGGGGCGTCCGGAGAACCGGCCGCCCCACATCTTGTTGCTCATGATCTGCTACTCATGACATCTGTCACTCTTGATTAGCCACTTGCGCCTGCGAACGGAGCACGCGCTGTCGTTACCGGCTTAGCCGGCCGTAATGTCAGGCTCTGCATAGCCGTATCTGATACAGGATGACAAACGATATGCCTGAAGGTCCCTCGCCCACCCCGGCTGCCATGCGCCGGATTCCGCTCGCCATCGGAGCGGTGCTGATCGGGGCGGCGATTGGATTTGCCGCTGTATACGGGATCGGCGGGTTGAATCGCCATGTCGGCGGTGATCCCGCCTGCCGCGGCGCGGTCGACCTGGCGCAAAAGCTCGCGCCGCTGGCACATGGCGAGGTGGCCGCGCTGACCATGGCGACGACCCCGTTGCGGCTGCCCGACCTCGCCTTCGAAGATACCGACGGCAAGCCAAAAAAGCTCTCCGACTGGCGTGGCCGCACGGTGCTGGTGAACCTGTGGGCGACCTGGTGCGTGCCCTGCCGCAAGGAGATGCCCGCGCTGGACAGCCTGCAAGCCAAGCTCGGAGGCAAGGATTTCGAGGTGGTCGCGATCAACATCGACACCCGCGATTTCGACAAGCCGAAGAATTTCCTGAGAGACGCCAACCTGACCAGGCTCGGCTACTTCCACGATCAGAAAGCCAAGGTTTTTCAGGAGCTTAAAAGCATAGGCCGGGCGCTGGGGATGCCGACTTCGGTGCTGGTCGATGGCCAGGGCTGCGAGATCGCCACCATCGCCGGCCCGGCCGAATGGGCCAGCGACGACGCTATCAAGCTGATTACGGCGGCAACGACACCGGCAGCAGCCGGTATTTAGGCCGTTACGTTGATATTGCCGCCAATGCCGGAGCCGACATTGGCCAGCGAGGCCTGAGCGCCGCCCAGCAGGGTCATGACAGCGGATTTTTCCGCATCGGCGCTCGATTTCATGATCGTCGTGGCGATCTGCATCTGCGTGTTTCCCGCCTGCATGGCAAGAATACCGCTGACCATACTCATCATATCCATACGCAACACTCCCTAACGCGGGCACCGTACCCGGCGCTGGTTAACGAATGCTGGAATTATGAGCGACGAAAACGGATTGCACGAAGTTCAAATCGTCTTACGCGGGCGCCTGTCCCCGACGAGATCGGGACTCACCGCGTCGGTACCGGCTTGTCGCCCCGATAGTCATAAAAGCCCCGCTGGGTTTTACGGCCGAGCCAGCCGGCTTCGACATATTTCACCAAAAGCGGGCACGGCCGGTATTTCGAGTCCGCCAGTCCCTCATGCAGCACCTGCATGATCGACAGACAGGTATCGAGGCCGATGAAGTCGGCCAGCTCCAGCGGTCCCATCGGATGGTGCGCGCCGAGCTTCATCGCGGCGTCGATCGCCTCGACGTTTCCGACCCCCTCATACAGCGTATAGATCGCCTCGTTGATCATCGGCAGCAGGATGCGGTTGACGATGAAGGCCGGGAAATCCTCCGAAACCGCGATCTGCTTGCCAAGCCGGGTGACGAATTCCTTGGCCGCGTCGAAGGTCGCATCGTCGGTGGCGATACCGCGGATCAGTTCGACCAGTTCCATCAACGGCACCGGATTCATGAAGTGAATGCCGATGAACTTCTCGGGCCGGTCGGTGGACGCGGCGAGCCGCGTGATCGAGATCGAGGAACTGTTGGAGGCGACGATCGCCTCCGGCTTCAGCACCGCGCAGACATCGTGAAAAATCTTGCGCTTGACCTCTTCCTTTTCGACCGCGCTCTCGATCACCAGGTCGCAGTCGGCGAGCCCCTCGATCGTTTCGGTGGAAGCGATCCGCTCCAGCGCCTTTTTGCGGGCATCCTCGGTGATGATCTTCTTGGCGACCTGGCGCGACAAATTGCCGTTGATGGTCGCCATGGCAGACTTCAGGCGATCGGCGGAGATATCGTTGAGCACCACATCGAGACCGGCCAACGCCGCCACATGCGCGATCCCGTTGCCCATCTGGCCCGAGCCGATCACGCCGACCTTTTTTATCATCGCCATCTTGTCATCTCACCGGCGCGACGCGCGTCCCGCGCCTGCCCAGCCCCTAATATAAAACACCGGCCGGACTTTCCTCATCCAGCAGAGCATTTTCTTTCAGAAAATGCTTCATTTTTAATGGCGCGTATTCCGATCGCAAAACCGGCGTTCACGTTTGCGAAATACGCGCGTGTCTCGACCGTGATTATTTCCCGAGCTTGCCGAGCGCCTCGGTAAGTTCGGGAACCGCCTGGTAGAGATCCGCGACCAGGCCGTAATCGGCGACCTGGAAGATCGGCGCATCCTCATCCTTGTTGATCGCGACGATCACCTTGGAATCCTTCATGCCGGCGAGATGCTGGATCGCGCCGGAGATGCCGATCGCGACATAAAGTTCCGGCGCCACCACCTTGCCGGTCTGGCCGACCTGCCAGTCGTTCGGTGCATATCCGGCATCGACGGCAGCGCGCGAGGCGCCGACGCCGGCCCCCAGCTTGTCGGCCAGCGGCTCGATATACTTGGCGAAGTTCTCCCGGCTCTGCATGGCGCGGCCGCCGGAGACGATGATTTTCGCCGACGTCAGTTCCGGACGATCGCTTTTCGCCACCTCCTCGCCGACGAAGCTGGAGAGGCCGGGATCGGCCGCAGATGCGGCGTTCTCCACCGGCGCGCTGCCGCCTTCGCCGGCGGCGGCAAAGGTCGAGGTCCGCACCGTGATCACCTTCTTGGCGTCCTTGGATTTCACCGTCTGGATCGCGTTGCCGGCATAGATCGGCCGCTCGAAGGTATCGGGCGACACGACCTTGATGATTTCCGAGACCTGCATCACGTCGAGCAGCGCGGCCACACGCGGCATCACGTTCTTGAAGCGCGAGGTCGCGGGCGCAACGAAGGCATCGTAGCCAGGGGCCAGTGCGACGATCAGCGCGGCCAGCGGTTCGGCAAGGTCGTGGGCATAGGCATCGCCTTCGGCGACCAGCACCTTCTTGACGCCGGCGAGCTTGGCCGCCGCTTCGGCCGCAGCCCTGGTGCCCTCGCCGCCACCGGCGACCAGCACGTCGACATCGGCGCCCAATTGGGAAGCCGCAGTCAGCGCCTTGTTGGTGGAGTCCTTCAGGGTGGCGTGTTCGTGTTCGGCAATCAGCAGCGTCGTCATCAGAGAACCCCGGCTTCAGTCTTGAGCTTCGATACCAGTTCGGCGACGTCCTTGACCTTGACGCCTCCCTTGCGGCCGGGCGGTTCGGATGTCTTGAGGATTTCCAGATGGGCGGTGAGATCGACGCCGTAATCGGATGCGCTCTTGTCGGCGATCGGCTTCTTCTTCGCCTTCATGATGTTGGGCAGGCTGGCGTAGCGCGGCTCGTTCAGCCGCAAGTCGGTCGTTACGATCGCCGGGCCCTTCAGCTTCACGGTCTGCAGCCCGCCATCGACTTCGCGCGTCACCTTGAAATCGGAACCGTCGACTTCGAGCTTGGAGGCGAAGGTCGCCTGCGACCAGCCGAGCAGCGCGGCCAGCATCTGGCCGGTCTGGTTCGAGTCGTCATCGATTGCCTGCTTGCCCAGAATGACAAGGCCCGGCTTTTCCTCGTCGACGATGGATTTGAGAATCTTTGCGACTGCCAGCGGTTCGACATTGCCTTCCGCCTTGACCAGGATGCCGCGGTCGGCGCCCATGGCGAGACCGGTCCGGATGGTCTCAGAGGCTTGCGCGGGGCCGATCGAGACCACCACGACCTCGGTTGCCTTGCCGGCCTCTTTCAGGCGCAGGGCTTCCTCGACTGCGATTTCATCGAACGGATTCATCGACATCTTGACGTTGGACAGTTCGACGCCCGATCCATCGCTCTTGACACGAACCTTGACGTTGTAATCGACCACCCGCTTTACCGGCACCAGAACCTTCATCGATCCTCTTTCGCTTGAATTTTGGGTCTTGATCAGCTTGGGCGCGGAACCTAAAGGTCCGGCCAACCCCGGTCAACGCGCGAAGGCCAAAAATCGGCCCCTGGACGGCTCGCTTTAACGATTCTGGCCGGGTACCCAAAGCACGTCGCCGGCGCCATTATTGTTCACCGAACGGCTGGCGACGAACAGGAAATCCGACAGGCGGTTCATATACTGGATGCCAGCCGCGCTGACCGGCTCATCGGGCTTTGCCGCGAGTTCCACCATGATGCGTTCCGCCCGGCGGCATATTGTGCGCGCCAGGTGCAGATGCGCCGCCGCCGGGGTGCCGCCGGGCAGTACAAACGAGGTCAAGGGCGCCAGCGGCGCATTCAAGGTATCGATGCCGCGCTCCAGGCGCTCGACCTGGCTGGACAGCATCCTCAGGCGCTCCGCCTTGCCCTCGCGCTCGGGCACCGCGAGATCGGCGCCGAGATCGAACAGGTCGTTCTGAATCAAGCCGAGCATGGCATCGAGTTCGCGCGCATCCGCCAGGTGCAGCCGCACGATGCCGATGGCGGCGTTGGCCTCGTCGACGGTTCCATAGGCGGCGACGCGCAGATCGTATTTCGGACGGCGTTCGCCGCTGCCGAGCGCGGTGGTGCCGTCATCGCCGGTCCGCGTATAGATACGATTAAGGACGACCATTATATTAGCTCCAGTCTTCGTTCCACCTCTCCCATCGGGAGAGGTCGCGAGCATCTTGCGAGCGGGTGAGGGGTTGAGGTCCCTCGATAGTCCGTGACCCCTCACCCGGCGCTACGCGCCGACCTCTCCCGTCGGGAGAGGTGATGCCAGTGTTTCCAGATCAACCAGCGAACAACCTCCAACTAGCGGCCCATCGCCCAGACCGCGAGCATGGTGATGACGATCGCCACGAACTGCAGCAAGACGCGCAACTGCATCAGTTTCTGCGAGCGGTTCGGCGACCCGCCCCGCATCATGTTAAGGAGACCAAGCAGCAGGACCAGCGCAACGGCGGCGACCGCGATGGGAAGGACAAATGAACTCAGGAATGATGCCATCGCCGGTACATAACACCGTGCAGGGCGGATCGCCATCGCCGCGGCGCGCGCCATCCCCCCGCCCCAACGATCTGGCTTTTAGTTCAATAATATCAGAAGGTAGCGTGCTTCGCCGCTCGAATGGTGTTCCGCAGGTCAGGGTGAAATGTGAGACAGCTGCGTTACGTCTTCCATGTCGTCATGGATGCGCTCTACACGTTTCTCGCCGACGACGGCTGGGCGATCGCAAGCCATATCGCGCTGTCGACACTGATGGCGCTGTTTCCGTTCCTGATCGTGCTGACGTCGCTGGCCGGCTTTTTCGGCTCGAAGGAACTCGCCGATCAGGCGGCGGGATTGCTGCTGGATACCTGGCCGAGGCAGGTCGCCGATTCGCTGTCCGGCGAAGTCCATGACGTGCTGACGACCACGCGCGGCGACGCCCTGACCATCGGTGCGGTGCTGGCGGTCTATTTTGCGTCGAACGGCGTCGAAAGCCTGCGGGTGGCACTGAACCGCGCTTACGGGGTGACCGAACTCCGGCGCTGGTACTGGCTGCGGCTGGAATCGATCGGCTACACGCTGATTGCCGCCTTCACCTCGCTGGCGATGGCGTTCCTGATCGTGCTCGGCCCGCTGCTGCTGGAGGCGGCGCGGCGCTATATTCCGTTCTTCGTCGAGACCAACGAACATTTCCTCAATGTGGCGCGCTACAGCATTACGATCGCTGCGCTGGTCATAGCTCTCTTCATCCTGCATGCGTGGCTTCCGGCGGGACGGCGCAGCTTTCTGCAGATCCTGCCGGGCATCGTCTTCACCCTGGTGGCGTCGCTGATCTCGGGCATCGTGTTCGGCCAATACCTCGCCCGCTTCGCCAATAACTATGTCACGATGTATGCCGGCCTGGCGTCGGTCATCATCGCGCTGGTGTTTTTGTATTTCATCGCCGCGATCTTCGTCTATGGCGGCGAATTGAACGCGGCGATCATCAAGTCGCGGCTGCCGCACGGCGTGTCGCTTCAAGCAGCGCAGTCGCTAAAGCCCTTGGACTCACAGGCTTGACCAGGAAGGCATCGGCGCCGGCTTCGCGCGACGCCGCCTCGTCGTCGCCGCGACCCGACACCCCGATGATCGCGATGCGGCCGAATGGCGGGTTCAGCTTCCGGATCCGCCGGATGGCCTCGATGCCATCGATGCCCGGCAATACCATGTCCATCAGCACCGCATCGAACGCGCCTTGCGCGATCCGCTCGCCGGCGGCCTCGCCGCGTCCGATGAATTCCGCCTGATGGCCGAGTTCGGTCAGGATGGTGTTGAGTACCACCCGGCCGAACGGATTATCCTCGACGCTGAGGACGCGCAGCGCCTGCACCGGTTCTGGCGGCGCGTCTCCCTCCGCGCCCGGAACAGCCGCCTTCGCGCGGGCCAACGCAACCGTCAACGTGAAGGTGGCACCGCCGCCGGGCCGTTGCGCAACGACGATGTCGCCGCCCATCGCGCGCGCAAGCTGCTTCACCGATGACAGTCCAAGCCCTGCGCCGCCGAAGCGCGAGGCGATGCTGACATTGGCCTGCGAAAAGGGTCGGAACAGCCGCTTGATCTCGTTAAGCGTCAACCCGATGCCGCTGTCGGACACCGCAAAGGAGATGCCGACCTTGCCTTTCACGCTGCGCATCGGCTTTACCGTGAGCGCGACGCCGCCCTGTTCGGTGAATTTCGCGGCGTTGTCGATCAGGTTCTCCAGGGCCGCGCGCAGCCGGACGGGATCGCCGACCACGAGTGTCGGAAGTTTATCGGAAATATCGACCTGACATTGCAGGCCTTTCGCCGCCGCCCGCCCGGCCAGCGCATCGCCTACGCTGCGCGCGAGTGCCTGCAGGTCGAACAGATCCTGCCGCACGCCGGGGGAAGCGCTCCCGCTCCGCGCCGCATCGACAAACAACGTCGCAAGGCTCGCCAGATGTTCCGCGCCCGCCTTGATGGTATCGACCCAGCGGCGTTCGCGTTCGTCGAGTTCCGAGGTTGCCAGCAGGTTGCTGATCGCCAGAATGCCCGTGAGCGGCGTGCGCACCTCATGCGCGAACGCCGCGAGCGCAGCCTCGACCATCCCGGGCGCAGCAGTCGCAACCACCCGCTTGCCGCGCGCCTTGGCGGCGGCGGCCTTGCGAACGCGTTTCTTCGGTAGCCGCTTTTTAGGCGGCTTGGTGCGCTGTGAGCGCGGCTTCGGCGCCATGAATCCCCTGACCCCCGTGGGACAGAGCATGCCACGGCGGGACGCGAGGAGTCACGCAGGAGGACGTTTCCGTCCGGTGAATCGATTGCGACCAACCTGCGGCAATAGTTAAAATTTTTGAGGCAGGCCGACCAGCCGGCGGATATCGGCCGGCGTCATGCCTGCGGCCCGCAATTCGCGCAAGCCGGTGGCCGCCGTCGATTTCGAGAGCTTGCGTCCCTCGCCATCGAGGACAAGGCGGTGGTGGCGGTAGGCCGGTTGCGCAATATCCAGAAGCCGTTGCAGCAGCCGGTGGACGCTGGTCGACCAGAATAGGTCCGCACCGCGCACCACATCCGTCACGCCCTGCACGGCGTCGTCGACCACCACCGAGAGGTGATAGCTGGTCGGCGTCTCCTTGCGCGCCAGGATGACGTCGCCCCAGGCCTGCGGCCGGGCCGCCACCGCGCCGGTTTCGCCGTCGGGACCTTCGCCGTGCTCGATCCAGCCGAGATCGCCGGCGCGGCCGACCGCCGCCGCCATGTCCAGCCGCAGCGCATAAGGCGCGCCTGCTTCGAGCCATCGCGCGCGTTCTGCGAGCGAAAGCGATTTTGCCAACCCCGGATAGAGCGGCGCGCCGTCGGGATCGCGCGGCCAGGGGCCACTGGCTTCCCGTTGCGCGACCAGGCGCGCAATCTCGGCGCGGCTTTCGAAGCTCGGATAGATCAGACCTTGGCCTGCGAGTTTCTCGACCGCTTCGCGGTAGACCGCGAGATGGTCGGACTGCCGCCGGACGGGTTCCTCCCAAGCGATACCGAGCCAGGCGAGGTCTTCATAGATCGCGGCCTCGAATTCCGGCTTGCAGCGGGTGGCATCGATATCCTCGATCCGCAGCAGCAGGCAGCCGCCGGCCGCACGCGCCAGATCGAAATTCAAGAGCGCCGAATAGGCGTGGCCGAGATGCAGATAGCCGTTCGGACTCGGCGCAAAGCGGAAAACGGGTGGGGACATTATTTAAGTCTCGTCATGGCCGGACTTGTCCCGGCCATCCACGTCTTTGCACAGTGCGGTATGAACGTTGCCACGTTTACATTCTATCCGATCAGACGAGCGAGTCGGTATAGAACGATCTTGTTCGACGCGTACACCGTAGGAAGGCGTGGATGGCCGGGACAAGCCCGGCCATGACGAAGAGCGGTAAAATGATCATTCACCTCGCGACCCAGGACGACCTCGAAGACGCCATCCATATGCTGGTGAACCAGGATCCACGGCTCAAACCCATCCTGGAACGCACGGGCATGCCCGCGTTGCGGCAGCGCGAACCGGGTTTTGCGGGCCTTGCCCACATCGTCACCGGCCAGCAACTTTCCACCGCGAGCGCCTCGGCGATCTGGACTCGCCTCAGCGCGGCGTTCGATCCGTTCGAAGCCGAAGCGATCCGGAAAGCGCGCGCCGGCCGCTTGGGCCGGCTCGGACTGTCGGCCGCCAAGATCAAGACCCTGAAGAACATCGCGCGTGAGCTCGCAGCGGAACGGTTGAACCTTGACGTGCTGGCAAACGAGGATGCGGACGCCGCGCACAATACATTGACGGCGCTGCACGGCATCGGCCCGTGGACCGCGGACGTCTATCTCTTGTTCTGTCTCGGCCATGCCGACGCGTGGCCCGCGGGCGATATCGCCGTGCAGGAAGCGGTGAAGATCGGACTGGGCCTCGATGCGCGGCCGACCGCGAAGCAGATGGCGCCGCTGGCGGAACCATGGCGCCCGATGCGCGGCGCCGCGGCGCATCTGTGGTGGAGCTATTATCGCGTGCTGAAGAAGCGCGAGGGCGTGATCGCGGGTGAGGCAAAAGCGAACGATGTTTCAAACATTGTTGCTGTTGCAAAGGGGTCATCGGTCAAAGCAAAGATAACGGCAGCCAAACAGCCGGGATCGAGAAAATGAACTCCACCGATTTCATCGTCGCCCGCAACGACCTGCAACAGTGCAAATTGATCGAGACGCAACTGCCTGACGCCGCCGCGCTTCCAGACGAGGCGCTGCTGATCAGGATCGATCGCTTCGCGTTCACCGCCAACAACATCACCTACGCGGTGTTGGGCGACGAGCTGAAATACTGGCAGTTGTTTCCGGCGCCGCAGAATTTCGGCAACATTCCGGTGTGGGGATTCGGCGAGGTGATCGCCTCGAAGCATCCGGGCATCGCCGTTGGCGAAAACCTGTTCGGCTATTTCCCGATGGCAACGCATCTGGTGATCGAGGCGACCGACGTCAGCAAGCGCGGCCTGCGCGACGGCCCTGCGCATCGGCAAGGCGTCGCCCCGGTCTACAATGCCTATGCGCGCGTCAGCGGCGATCCTGCCTTTGCCGGACGTCAGGGCGATTATCAGGCGCTGCTGCGCCCGCTGTTCATGCTGTCGTTCCTGGTCGACGATTTCCTGGCCGAGAATGAATTTTACGGCGCGCGCAGCGTGATGCTCTCCAGCGCTTCCAGCAAGACCGCGTTCGGGCTTGCGCATCTGCTGCATACGCTGCGCAAACCGATACGGGTGATCGGACTGACCTCGGCGGCCAATACCGATTTTGTCAGATCGCTCGGCTGCTACGATGACGTCGTCACCTATGATCGCGTAACGTCGCTGCCATCGGATTCGCCTGTCGCCTTCGTCGATATGGCAGGGAACAGCGAACTGCGCGAAAGGCTGCACCGGCATTTCGGGAATCAAATGAAATATTCCGGACGCATCGGGCTCACCCACCGCAGCTCATCGCTGGATGAACCGGAATTGCCGGGCGCCAAGCCGGCCTGGTTCTTCGCCCCCGACCAGATCCGCAAGCGCGCCAAGGAATGGGGTCCGGGCGGCATCGACAAGCGCTTCGGCACAGCGTGGTCTACTTTTGCACCTAAGCTGGAGCGCTGGCTCACCGTGACCGAAGGTCGCGGGCCGGCGGCGGTGCAGCAGATTTATCTCGATACCCTCAATGGCCGCGTTCCGCCGGATCAGGGTCACATCCTGTCGCTTAAGGAATAACCGGCATCTCCTCACGCCCTTTCTGCACGGTCCCAAATGGGTATAGGGTTCGGAGATAGGGAAAACGCCGCGAAGACGGCTGGTGAGAGAGACGCGCATGCTCGACAAGACCGACGATATTTCGGTAGCCGCGGAAAATTGGCTTGCGCAATTCGAGGATGCGCTCGCGAAGCCTGATATTGGCTCGCTGAAAACCCTGTTTCATCCGGACAGCTATTGGCGCGATGTGCTGGCGCTGAGCTGGAACATCCAGACGGTCAATGGCGCGGACGCGATCCTGAAAGATCTGAAGGTCCTCGCCCCTTGCGCCGCGCCACGCGGCTTCGCCATCGATCCAGAGCGGAGGGCGCCGCGCAAGGTGAAGCGCGCCGGCACAAACGCGATCGAGGCGATGTTCAAATTCGAGACCGCGGTCGGACGCGGCAGCGGCATCATCCGGCTGATCCCCGATGGCGATGACGGCAACCGGTTGAAAGCCTGGACGCTGCTGACGGAGCTTCGGGAATTAAAGGGTTTTGAAGAGCAACTCGGGATAGCGCGGCCGCGCGGCAGTGCCTATTCGCGCGATTTTCGCGGCCCCAACTGGCTCGACCTGCGCAAGGCCGCCGCCGAATATGCCGATCGCGAGCCGTCGGTGCTGGTGATCGGCGGCGGCCAATCCGGACTGTGTATCGCCGCGCGCCTGAAGCAATTGCAGGTCGACACCCTGATCGTCGACCGCGAGGCGCGGATCGGCGACAACTGGCGCAACCGCTATCACGCGCTGACGCTGCACAACCAAGTGCAGGTCAACCACCTGCCCTACATGCCGTTCCCGCCGAACTGGCCGACCTATATCCCGAAGGACAAGCTCGCCAACTGGTTCGAGGCCTATGTCGAAAGCATGGAGCTGAATTTCTGGACCGGGACCGAATTCGAGGGCGGCAGCTACGACGAGAACGAAGGGCGCTGGTCGGTGGTGTTGCGCCGCGCCGATGGCAACAAGCGCACGATGCATCCGCGCCATGTCGTGCTGGCGACCGGCGTCAGCGGCATTCCGAGCCTGCCCGATATTCCCAGCCTGAAGAATTTCCCCGGCACGGTGATCCATTCCAGCCGTTATACCGACGGCGAGGAATGGAAAGGCAAAAAGGCGCTGGTGATCGGCACCGGCAACAGCGGCCACGATATCGCGCAGGACCTGTATTCCAGCGGCGCCGATGTGACGCTGGTCCAACGCAGTTCGACGCTGGTCGTCAGCATCGAACCGTCGGCGCAACTGGTGTATTCGCCCTATAACGAAGGCACTCTCGACGACAACGACCTCATCGCGACCTCGATGCCGCTGGCGCTGGCGCGCAAGAGCCATGCGATGGTGACCGAGCAGTCGAAGAGACTGGACAAGGAATTGCTGGAGGGATTGGAGCGCGTCGGATTCAAGCTCGATTTCGGCGAGGACAACACCGGCTGGCAGTTCAAATATCTCACCCGCGGCGGCGGTTATTACTTCAACGTCGGCTGCTCCGACCTGATCGTCAAAGGCGAGATCGCGCTCCGGCAGTTTTCCGATATCGAAAGCTTTGTCACTGAGGGCGCGCGGATGAAAGGCGGCGAGACGCTTGCCGCCGACCTGATCGTGCTGGCGACCGGCTACAAACGCCAGGAAGAACTGGTGCGCAAATTGTTCGGCGAACAGGTCGCCGATCGCGTCGGTACGATCTGGGGTTTCGGCGAGGAACAGGAACTGCGCAACATGTATACGCGCACCGGCCAGCCCGGCCTCTGGTTCATCGCCGGAGGGCTGGCGCAATGCCGGATCGGCTCGAAACATCTGGCGTTGCAGATCAAGGCGATCGAGGAAGGGTTGTTGTCGCGGGATGCGCGGGCGGCCGAGGTGATCGCATGATTTAATTCACCCGTCATTCCGGGATGGTCCAAGGGACCAGACCCGGAATCTTGAGATTCCGGGTTCGTGCTTCGCACGCCCCGGAATGACGGCAACCTTGGGGGAAACAAACATGCCGACCATTCTCGGCTCGGGCGAGCATCGCTACCGTGTCGTCGAAAATTGGGCGAAACTGCCCGCGGGATGGAATCTCACCGACGTCGCCTCCGTAGCGGTCGACAGCAAGGACCGCATCTACGTCTTCAATCGCGGCGCCCACCCGATGGTGGTGCTCGACCGCGAAGGCAATTTCATCACAAGCTGGGGCGAGGGCCTGTTCAGCCGTGCGCACGGGCTGCACATCGACGCCGAGGACAATCTGTATTGCACCGATGACGGCGACCACACCGTGCGCAAGTGTTCAGCCGACGGCAAGGTACTGCTGACCATCGGCATTCCCAACAAGCCGGCGCCGTTCATGAGCGGCGAGCCGTTCCACCGTTGCACCCATACCGCACTCTCGCCGAAGGGCGAAATCTACGTGTCCGACGGCTACGGCAATGCCTGTGTCCATAAATTCACGCCCGACGGCAAACTGATGAAAACCTGGGGCGAGCCCGGCACGGATCCCGGGCAGTTCAACATCGTCCACAATATCGCGACCGACACCGACGGCTGGGTCTACGTGGCAGACCGCGAGAACCATCGCGTGCAGGTGTTCGACGGTAACGGCCGATACGAAACGCAGTGGAACAATCTACACCGGCCCTGCGCACTGCATTGCTGCGGCGGCAAGCATCCGAATTTTATCATCGGCGAACTTGGCCCCGGGCTCGCGGTCAATCGCAAGGTGCCGAATCTCGGACCGCGGCTGAGTATTGTCGATGCCAAAGGCAAGCGCATCGCACGGCTCGGCGGCGATAACGGTCCGGGCATCGAGACCGGCAAATTCCTGGCGCCGCACGGCATCGCGCTGGATTCCAGGGGCGACATCTATGTCGGCGAAGTCGGCGTCACCGACTGGAATACCAGCTTTCCGGATACGCCGATGCCGCCGGAGGTCGCCGTGGTCCGCTGTTTGCAGAAGCTGGAGAGAGTTCTGAAATAGCGAGATCGTCATTGCGCGGAGCGAAGCGACGAAGCAATCCATTCTTTCCTTTACGCGGCGAGATGGATTGCTTCGCTACGCTCGCAATGACGATCAGACATCCCCAATCGCCTCGCGGCGCCGCTGTTCGGATTCCTCCGCATAGCGCCGCATCGCATGGGCTTCGCTGAGAATTCCGATCGGCCGACGTTCGCCATCGCCTTCGACCACCACCAGCGATTCCGCTTCTGCCTGGTCAAAAACGGCAATGGCTTCCTGGATGTTCATGAAGGGATACAGCACCACCTCACGATAACGAAGGATATCGACCAGCCCTTTGCTGGCGTCGATATCTGCCGCATGCGCCTCGGCCACCAGCGCCAGCCCGACATAGCGGCCGGCGGCATCAACCGCGACAACTCGATTCCTTGATCCGAGCGGAAACTTGCCGCGGAATTCCACAATCGGCATACCCGCATTCACGGTGGCGAGGTCCTGTCGCATCAGGCTCCGCACCGTGAGATCGCGGATCCAGCCGACATCGGCGGCGCTGCGGATGCTCTCGCCGCGCAGATGCAATCGCCATGTCGCGAACGAGTAACCGAACAGTTCGCGCGTGAACTGGCTGGAGATGATGACCGCAACCAGCACCGCCGTGGTGAGCCAGAGATTGCCGGTCGATTCCAGCGCGATGAACGACATCGTCAACGGCCCGCCGATCACGGACGCCGACAGCGCGCTCATGCCGATGATCGCATAGACATTCGGATTGAGCTTGAGGCCGGGCCAGATCGCGTCGAAGCCAGATGCAAACAGATGACCGCCGAGCGCGCCCATGAAGAGCGTGGCGAAAAACAGACCGCCGCGAAAGCCGGTCCCGAGCGATATCACCGATGCGACCGCCTTCAGGACGAACATGGTCGCGAGCGCCACCAGCGGAATTGAAACGAATCCGGCAAAATGCAGCGCGCCATGGCCCGACGACATCACCTGCGGCGTCACCAATGCGAGCAGGCCCACGGCAAGGCCACCCAGCGCCGGACGCAGCGGCGGCCACAGTCCGGTTTTCGCCAATAATGTTTCGCACGTCGCCACGCCGCGCATGATTGCGATGCCGAACAGTGCCGCGAACATCCCGAGCAGGGCCGCGATGGCAAGATCGTGCCCAAGGACATCGCCGACCGGGCCGACGCTGATGCCGGGCGTCGACACCGTCAGCGCGTGGGCGACAAAATAGCCGGCGACCGCGGCGACGCCGACCGGCGTCAGGCTGGCCGGGGTATAGCCCCCGATCACCAGTTCAAACGCATAGAAGGCACCGGCCAGAGGAGCCCCGAACGCGCCCGAAATCGCGGCGGCCGCGCCGCAGCCCACCATCAGGCGCTGATCGGCGCGGCGCAGGTGAAAGCCACGGCCCAGGGAGGCGGCAAGGCCGCTGGAAAGCTGGGTATACCCCGCCTCCAGCCCGACAGAGGCGCCGACGCCGCTGGACCAGACGGTCTGCGACGCCACGATGACACTGCCGCGAAACGACATCTGCCCGCCATGCAGGGCGTTGGCCTCGATCGGATCGATTTCACGCGCGGGCCGCCAGCGCTGCAGCAGCAGGAAGGCCAGCCCCAGCAGCAGCCCGCCCAGGCTGGGCACCAGCAAGGCATGTAGCGGGTCGATCCTGAACTGGCTTGAAAGGCGGTCCCCCACGTCGAGGTCGAACAAGAATACGTGAAGCGCTTCAACCGCAGCGCTCATCGCCGCGACCACCAGGCCACCGATGGTTCCAATGAGCGCCGCGAGCACGACCAGGCTCGTCTCATGCGCGCGGACAAAGGTCCGCAACCGCCGTGGCGCCTCAAAGTGGCCAGACCTGGTGATCATTTTTCTGCGTCCGAAAGCGGCAGGGACCGCGCCGCCACCCTCGTTTAGCGGTGCCGGGGCCTATCGGGCAATCCGGACGCGATCGAACGCATCGGCGGATAAGGGCCAGGAACGCTCTTCACAATCCCGTCACGCTGCCTGTAGTATGTCAACTCATGCTGCTTCGCAGCTAATATGGGCGTGGGGCCAGGAGCGTTACTTGAACGCACATGTCTCGCAAGGCGGTTGGCCGGTACTCGTTTTGAACGCGGACTTCCGGCCGCTGAGTTACTACCCGTTGTCGCTCTGGTCGTGGCAGGACGCGATCAAGGCGGTGTTCCTCGATCGCGTCAATATCGTCGAGCATTACGACCGCGCGGTGCGCAGCCCGTCGTTCGAAATTCAGCTCCCGAGCGTGGTATCGCTGAAATCCTTCGTCAAGCCGACGACGCATCCGGCCTTCACCCGGTTCAACGTCTTCCTGCGCGACCGCTTCGTCTGCCAGTACTGCTCGGCCGACGATGACCTCACCTTCGATCACATCATCCCGCGCAGCAAAGGCGGCCAGACCACCTGGGAGAACGTCGTCGCGGCCTGTTCGCCGTGCAACCTGCGCAAGGGCAATTTGACGCCGCAGCAGGCGCGGATGTTTCCGAGGCAGGCCCCGTTCGCGCCGACGGTGCACCAGCTGCACCGCAACGGCCGGCTGTTCCCGCCGAACTATCTGCACGATAGCTGGCTCGATTATTTGTATTGGGATACCGAGCTGGATCCATAGGATTCGAGGGCGCGCCGCCGTGGCTGCCGGCTATTCAGTGCACCGTATTTTCCACTGTCTATTCGGCGGGACTGAGCGGCCCTTTTTCTTTTCGTGTTGTAGCTCCCGGATGCACGGCTTTCACTTCGCTTTGGGTTCCAGCCGTTTCACGAGACGCTTGCCCCGCCAAAGGTCGATCACATCCGTCCACTAACTGGTTCGCCTGTTCGATGGCCGCGTCATCGTCCAGGCAAACAAGCGGGGTCACATCGACAATGTGGTCGTCGCTCCCGACGGTATAGGCGCGATACTCTGGCATGCCAGAACGGTAACGATCGGACGCAGAGTGTCGGTCCGACGGTGGATATTGAGCCGAACATCAGGACGACAGCCCGCTACAAAAAACCCGGCGCGAAGGCCGGGCAATTGTGATTGGGAAATATCATCCTAGGTTGGCAATGACCGTAGCTATAATTGCGGCTCCGATGCCTGTCGGTTCAAAATGTAACACTGGAACCGAAAAACCCGAGAGCACGCGATGGCGGACGTTCATCCACGCTAAAGCGGACATTCCAAAACACCGGCGGCGTCCGGTGCGCCATGCTACGAGATTGCAATGATCTCAAGCTCCTGGCCGGATGTACCGACGACATCCCCGATGGCTTTGCCCATCAGCATCCTTGCCACCGGGGACACGAAGGAAATAGAACCGGCCTTGGGATCCGCTTCGTCCTCTCCCACGATACGATATTTCTGTACGCGCCCATCGTCGCGCCGGAAGGTCACCGTGCTGCCAAAGGCGACAGTGTCGGTTGACGTGGGATCGGCGATGACCTGAGCGGTCCGAACTCTCGCCGCAAAATAGCGCGCATCACGCAGGGGAATTGCCGCCTGCCGCCGCCGCTCATTGACGTCTTCGATCTTCTGCGCCGCTTCGTAGGCTTCCTGGGCCTGGTGGAGCTGAAGTTCCAGAGCCTTCAATCCCGCTGCCGTGACAAGGTTCGGATGAGGCGAAACCGGACGGTCGGGGAGCAGGGTCTCCGACGCAGTTTCGGCACTGTCTTCCTTGGTGAAGGCAACGCTCAAGCTCGGGCTCCTTTCAGGTGAGGTATGCCAGCAAATGTACGGTCAGTGCTACGAGGCCCTAGCGCCACCCTAGCGCCGGAGCCACATGTCTCAGGATCGATTCAATGACATGGCCATTGTAGGCAACGCCGAGTTGGTTCGGGACGGTCAATAATAGCGTGTCGGCCTCGACGACGGCCTCGTCCTTCTTCAATTGCTCAATCAGAACGTCCGGCTCGGCCGCATAATTGCGGCCGAAGATCGCCTGGGTCTCTGGATCAATAAAGCCGATCTGGTCATCATCGGCGCCACCGCGGCCGAAGTAGGTGCGGTCACGATCGTCCATAATTGCGACAATGCTGCGGCTGACGGACACGCGTGGCTCGCGCTCATGGCCTGCCTCCTTCCAGGCTGAGCGGTAGGCTCTGATCTGGGCAGCCTGCTGGACGTGGAAGGGCTCGCCTGTTTCGTTGTTCTTGAGCGTCGAACTCTGGAGGTTCATGCCCGACTTCGCTGCCCATATTGCCGTGGCGTTCGAGCCGGCTCCCCACCAGATCCGATCACGGAGTCCGTGGGAATGCGGCTCAAGGCGCAGCAATCCCGGCGGGTTTGGAAACATCGGACGCGGATTGGGCTGCGCGAAGCCTTTGCCGCGCAGCAGGTCAAAAAAGACCTGTGCATGGCGGCGACCCATATCGGCATCGGTCTCGCCGTCGGCCGGTTGATAGCCGAAATACCGCCATCCATCGATGACCTGCTCGGGCGACCCTCTGCTGAGGCCGAGTTGCAGGCGTCCTCCCGCGATGACATCGGCTGCGCCGGCGTCTTCGGCCATGTAGAGCGGATTCTCATAGCGCATGTCGATGACCGCCGTGCCGATCTCGATGCGGCTGGTTTTCGCGCCCACAGCCGCCAGCAAGGGGAAAGGTGAGGCGAGCTGGCGGGCGAAGTGATGAACGCGAAAATAGGCGCCGTCGGCGCCCAACTCCTCGGCCGCGACGGCAAGGTCGATGGATTGCAGCAGCGCGTCCGCTGCCGAGCGGGTCTGCGATTGCGCAGAGGGCGTCCAGTGCCCGAACGATAGAAATCCTATGTTTTTCATGCGGGCAATCTATGCTTTCCCGCATCGATTTTCGACCGTCCCGATGAGCGGGGCCGCCCTCGCCGAGCGCAGGATCGACTGACCGGCCATAATGGGGGGCGATGCCGACCTTCGCCGGACATCGGTGGCTGGCGCAAGGCGGACGTTTCGTAAACGAACCGGAAGCAATTGCGCTGCACTGTGCACTCAGAATTGAATCGCTTCCCAACAGCCGGCCGCCTATGGAGTGATCATGTCGCGCCTCGTGTTTCTGTCGATTGCTATCGTCCTGTTGCTGCTGCCGGTCGTGGCGTCGGCTGCGCCGGTTCATAAACGGCCGGCGCCACGCTGGCACGGCCACGGCTTCCTGCCTGGCTATCAGCAGCCGCCAAATAACAGCCTTCCAGCTTACCGCCAGAGAGCTGCGGTTTTGCGCATGGCACGCCAGAACCGGCGCCCCTGGTATATCGATCCGGTCCCGCGTTATTATGGGTATGATGGCGACTGGCACTATTTCGGCCGGCCCGGCTTTTACGGTGGCCGCTACAATGGCGGGAGCTTCGGCCCTTGCTGGACGCGGACGCCGATCGGGCCGATCTGGAATTGCGGCTGATTAGGCAATTGCCTGGAGACCGCGAGCGTGTGCATGCGGTGCCGATCGTCGTCTCGCCGAAGCGACGGGTGGGTTGTTCGTGATCCAGTGAGCCTTGTCGGGTAACTCGTTGGGGGACAGCCGTGTTGGGGGACAGCCTGGGGACAAGAAGTCGTGCCACTGCGCCCACGGCAACTCTTGCGCTCGGGATTCTGTTCGCGACGCCGGTTTCGATCGCCATCGATGTCACCGGCACGGTCGCTTCGCTTGTTTCGGGCGCCATCGGCAATCTCGGTTTCACCTCCCGTGCAATGGCGCAGCCGGGCCCACTGACAAAAAAGCAATCGGATGCGCTCACTGCGTACAACAATGCCGTAAAGGACTTCGAGACGATCCTGGGCCAGCGGCGCACGCAGATCGATTCGAATCAAGGGCTGCCGAACCTGCCAGGACAAGCGCTCTACCTGGCACGCAACAACATGTTGAGCGCCTACAAAGACCTCACCGACGCTCTTCCGTCCAAAATCGGAAGGCCCAACAAATACAAAATCCCTCCGGCGTATTTCGACGCCGACCTTGAGCCGCTGCTGGATGAGTACAGAAAACTTTTCGATCTCATGCAGGCGCCGCCGATCGACGCGCAAAAATCAGCTACGCCATTCAAGGACGTCGTCGACTTGGGAACCGCCATTGCGCGAGCCAGGGGGCTTGGTGCAGCGGATGCCGAGGCGGCGGGCCGCATCAGCCTGGGGCTGTTTTTTGCCGAGACGAACGGCAATCAAAACATGGGAAATGCGCGCTCGAACAAATACAAGGGAAGCCTGCAAACCGGCCTGTCCGAAGATGAAAATGGCCGAAAGAAGTGGGCCGCCATAAAGAAATCGATAGCCGCCTTTGATCCTGCGTTGAGCCTTCGCGACGACAAGGAAGAGGCGCGGGCCCGCAATCTGGATCACCGGTTCAACCACTGGACCGCGGTGCGCGACGCCCTCATGAACGCACACGCAGATGTCTTCCCGCAGATAACGGCAATCGTGAAAACACTGCCGAATCCAATCGATCAAATGAAACTGTTTGAACTCATCCAGATTGTTCCCGCTCCGACCAGATCCGCACTCCGTTCAGGCGACTTGGTCAATTACAGGGTTTCCGATCCGACGATCATGCGATATCTGCGAAACAATAGCATTTTCGCCTTTGGACGAGCCGACAGGGCACGAACATCCGCCACCTACCGCGAAATCCTTGATGCGATGTGGCTGTTCAATCCCAAATTTGAGCAGGCGCTTGCCGAATTCGACGGGATCAAGGCGCGGAAAGGCGATTGAAGCCGGCGCGTGCCAACCGGACAGCGTTTCGATTTTTTCGGGATCAGGCCGCTTGCAACCGGCAACTCATGGTTCATAATCCCTGTTGATGCTGTCTTACGCTGTCATGAAGCGCGAACAGAAATCACTCCGGGGGAAGGCAGGGATTGCTGTCATCAGGGGAAAAATCCGCCAGGTCAGGCTTTGACGTTCGGCCTCTCCGCCGCACCATCATCGCGGCGCTGGCCGCATTGGCGCTTCTGCCGATCGAAGCCGGCCATGCCGGCTGGCTGTCGAATGTCTTCAAAGGCTCGCCAAAGCAAAGCAAACCCTCAAAGCGCGTCGTCTCGCCGAAGCCGGCCACCCCGGCGAGGCATGCTGCGTTGCCTAAGCGGCGCACGGTAAAGCTCGCCGCGCTCGGGCCGGTCCACTTGAGCCCTTCCGCTTTTAAACCGGCTGCAACAAGGTGCCATCCCTCCAGGTTCCGGATCGTTCTGGATGTGGGACATACCGCCGAATCAGAAGGCGCGACCAGCGCCCGCAACGTCGCCGAGTTCGTCTTCAATCTGCGCCTTGCGCGGCGGATCGAGGAGAGATTGAAGGCCGAAGGCTTTGCCGAGACGAAATTGCTCCTGACGGAAGGCAGGGCGAGGTCGAGCCTCGTCAAGCGAGTTGCCGCGGCCAACAATCTGTCCGCGGATCTCTTCCTGTCGATCCACCATGACTCCGTGCCCAACTCATTCCTGGAGAACTGGGAATTCGAGGGCAAGAAAAGCCATTTCAGCGACCGCTTCAGCGGCTATTCCGTCTTCGTCTCCCGCGACAATCCGGACTTCAAAACGAGCTTCTCGTTCGCCGAACTGCTGGCGAAGGAAATGAGGGCACAAGGCCTGCAATATGCCCGGCAATATAGCCAAGCCATCATGGGCCGGTACCAGCACCCGCTGCTGGACAGCGAAACCGGTGTCTATAGCTACGATCAGCTCGTCGTACTGAGAAAGACCCGAATGCCCGCCGTGCTGCTGGAGGCGGGCTCGATCATCAACCGGGACGAAGAGCTCAAGATGGACTCGCCTGAACGCCGGGACATCATCAGCAGCGGTGTCACGGCGGCCGTGAAGGAATTCTGTGATCCCCGATGGGGCATCCTCGGCGCGCTGTGATGGCGCGCTCAGTTCGGCCTGAAACATTGCAGACGGGCGCTTAGCTATCAATTGCGCTGTCAGTCAGCGACACGATCCGCGAGCAGATCGGGCTGCAACAACGCCGCGTCAAGGCGAAGGGAACCGGAAGCCCGCACCAGGGGCCGACCAAATGCGAGCTTCCGGTTATGGCCGCTATTGGGCGGCTTGGGCCAAGTGATACCAACGCAATGCAACAGTATGATGTCTGAGTAAGGTCATCATACTAAAGGGGTGCCGTGCGTTTTGGCCCATTGACAGTCCTCTTTCCTTTTATGTAACGTTATAACATTACATTCCGGGAGTGATCATGGCTGCGCGCGCGTCCCGTGGGTTTCGTCTTCTCGAAAGGCTGTTTGATCTCGATGCAAAAACTCCCCGTCACCGTCTTGTCCGGCTTCCTCGGGGCTGGAAAGACAACTTTGCTGAACCATGTGCTGAACAACCGTCAGGGCCTGAAGGTGGCGGTGATTGTGAACGACATGAGCGAGGTGAACATCGACGCCGACCTCGTTCGCGATGGCGGTGCGAATCTTTCGCGGACCGATGAGAAGCTGGTCGAAATGACCAATGGCTGCATCTGCTGCACCTTGCGCGACGATTTGCTGAAGGAAGTGCGCGGCCTCGCCGATGCCGGCCGCTTTGATTATCTGCTGATCGAATCCACCGGCATCTCGGAGCCGCTGCCGGTCGCGGCTACATTTGATTTCCGCAATGAGGACGGCGAAAGCCTGTCCGACGTCGCGCGGCTCGATACGATGGTGACGGTGGTCGACGCCGTGAACCTGCTGAAGGATTATTCTTCGACCGATTTCCTGAGCGATCGCGGCGAGTCGCTGGAAGGCGACAAACGCACGCTGGTCGATCTGCTGGTCGAGCAAATCGAATTCGCCGACGTCGTGGTGCTCAACAAGGTCAACGACGCCACCCCGTCGGCACGCGATAACGCGCGCAAGATCATTCGCGCGCTCAACCCCGATGCCGATATCGTCGAATCCGATTTCGCAAAAGTGCCGTTCGACCGCGTGCTCGATACCGGACGCTTTGATTTCGAGAGAGCCCAGCGGCACCCGCTTTGGTACAAGGAACTCTACGGTTTTGCCGATCACACGCCGGAAACGGAAGAATACGGCGTGACAAATTTCGTCTATCGCGCGCGGCGGCCGTTCGAGCCGGCGAAATTTCATGCCTTCCTGCGCGAGACCTGGGCCGGCGTGATCCGCAGCAAGGGCCATTTCTGGCTCGCGACGCGTCCGCAATGGGTGGGCGAACTGAGCCAGGCCGGCGCCATCGTCCGCTCCGAAGCCATGGGATTCTGGTGGGCGAATGTGCCCGCCGATCGCTGGCCCAACGATCCGTTCTGGCGCCAATCGCTCAAGAAGAACTGGAACGCCGTCTACGGCGACCGCCGGCAGGAGATCGTATTCATCGGCACCGATATGAACGAACAGGATATCCGGAGCCGGCTCGATGCCTGTCTCGTTTCGGGAAAGCCCGGCATGGACATCGACGCATGGGCGAAGCTGCCCGATCCGTTTCCGGTCTGGAGACGCGCCGACGAGGCCGCGTGAGACGCGCACGATTTGTGTCAAAAGCCTGACTTCGTACAGGCCGCGGCAAAATCCATTCAGCAACCGCCGCCATCACGGTACGCTCCGCGCATGATCTGCATGCAGACGGAATGCCCGCGCAAAAAATGCCGCCCAACATTTGACGGAATGAACACTCAGCCTGCGCACAAGCACGAATAGCTTTCCACCACGCTCCGAACCAACGTTTTCGCAGCGCGTGTTTTGATCTCTCGGGATCGCACGCGCAACGACAGCGCTTGCCTTCGTGTTCCCGCCTTCGTGTTCCTGCCTTCATCCATCGCCGGGTCGAAGCAGCACAATGAAAAACAGAGGGAGTCGAATCGATGCCACAAGCCGCGTCTAACAGATCGACCACCGCCAGCCTGGTTTCCGAAATCACCCAATCCGAAGATGATGGCTCGATCCTTCTCGGCAATTGGACAGGGTTACCGTCAACCACCTACCCTGGGTGGCCGGGGCGTCCCAATCTGATTCAGGCCAACGGCACGATCGGTGACGGGCCCTATGGATCGACATCAGGCGATGTCGATGCCTTCATTGTTCAAGGCGCCGCGAACGACCTGCTCACCGTCGACGTCGATTCGCTGGTGTTCGGCGGTCTCGATACCACCGTCGCGGTCTATTCAAGCAGCGGCACTCTGGTCGGTTCGATCGATTCATATGATCCGAACGCGGAATACGACGACTTCCTCCATTTCACCCTGCCCGCAACCGACACTTACACGGTGGTGATCTCGGCCTGGTCGACCTATCTGGCCGATCCCTTCGATTCATCGTCCGGCCACGCCGACCTTGGACTGACGGGCGACTATCGCGTGTTTCTCAACCTAGCCGCCGCCGGCAACGAGAACATTCTTCACGGCGACAACGTCGCGAACACCATCACCGGTACGGACTTCAACGACGTGATCGCCGGCAATGGCGGTTCCGACCTCATGAACGGCGGCGGCGGCGACGACCTGTTCGTCTGGTACGCAACCGGAAATCTCGACTATTACGGCAACACCGTGCCGAGCGGGAACGATGTTGTCGATGGCGGCACCGGCACCGACGTTCAGGAAGTCGACGGCAGCGACAATTCGGAGACCTTCACGCTCGCATCGGACGGCAGCGCCGCAGTCTTCAGCGGCACCGGCATTTCGAGCGGCGACATGTCGCTGACGCTCGCCAATGTCGAAGGCCTCGACGTCCACGGCCTCGGCGGCAACGATACCCTGACGATTGCCAGCATGGCCGGATCGCAGCTCACCGGCGCCATCACTTTCTGGGGCGACGATGGCAACGACACGCTCAATGCCGGTGCCGCGGGCAATGTCATGATCGCGCATGGCGGCAGCGGCAACGACGCACTTACCGGCGGCAGCGGCAACGACCAGCTATTCGGCGACGGCGGCAATGACCGGCTCATTGGCGGCGCAGGTAACGATACCATCAACGGCGGCACCGGTGACGATCTTCTGTGGGGCAATGCCGGCAACGACACCTTCATCGGCGGCGCCGGCGCCGATGTCTTCGCGGGCGGAGGCGGACAGGACACCGTCGACTACAGCGCGACGGTGGATGGCGTGCACGTCGACCTGGCGCTGAATGGTGCAAGCGGGCCCGATGCCGCTGGCGACAGCTTCAATTCCATCGAAAACCTGATCGGAAGTGCGTTCGGCGACACGCTCACCGGCAATTTCGCCGGCAATGTACTCACCGGCGGCGCAGGCAACGACACCCTCGACGGCCGCGAACAGAACGATACTTTGTATGGCGGTGGCAGCAATGACATGTTGTTCGGCGGCATCGGCGACGACCTGCTGTTCGGCGACGCCGGCAGCGACAGATTGTGGGGCAATGATGGGAACGACACGCTGTATGGCGGCGCGGGCGCCGACGCCTTCGCCGGCGGCGCCGGCAGCGACACCATCGCCTATGGCGACACCTTCACCGCCGTCAGCATCAATCTTGCACAGCATACTTCGAGCGGTGGCGATGCCGCAGGTGACACCTTCGATTCCATCGAGAACCTGACCGGCGGGCTCGGCAACGACACGCTGACCGGCGACGGCGGCGTCAACGTGCTCGATGGCGGCCGATTTGGCGACGATACGCTCGATGGTGGCGCCGGCAACGATGTGCTCAGGGGCACTGACGGCAACGACGTCCTGATCGGCGGCCTCGGCCAGGATATCCTGATCGGCGATCAGGCCGGCAGCTCGACATGGGTCGACACCTTCGTCTTCAAGGCGATCGACGACAGCAAGCTCGGCGCCGAGGACCAGATCGTCGATTTCTCTGCCGCTCAGTTCGACCAGATCGACCTGTCGGCGATCGATGCCAATACCGGTTTGGCCGGCGATCAGGCCTTCAGCTATGTCGGCACCGCCGGCTTCACCAATACCGCCGGCGAACTGCGCTACGCCGACCACCTCCTGCAAGGCGACATCGACGGCAACGGAACAGCCGATTTCAGCATCCACGTCAACACCAACGCACTGGCGGTCACCGATTTTCACTTATGACAAGTGCCGGTAGGACCCGCGGCAATATGGACGCCGCGGCTTTTGTCAGTCACAACGTCCCCTGTTGGTGAACAGGACGCAGGCGCGTCAAGCCTGCGTCCTGTTCGCGATACACAAACGGCGTCGAAAAAGCCGGACAACGGAGGACTCCCAATGCTGATTCCCATGGCCGACGTTCCGCGCTGGTATGCCGAACGCAAACCAAAGGACACGGTTGCGGTGAGCCACGGCAAGGACACGCTGACCTGGGAGCAACTCGAGCGAGGCGCCAATGCCCGCGCCCGAGCCTTTGCCGCAAAGGGCGTCAAGCCGGGCGATTTCGTCGCCATCGGCTTGCCTAACGGCAACACCTTTTTCGAAACGACTTTTGCGGTGTGGAAGTGCGGCGCGACGCCGACGTCGCTGTCCTGGCGGCTGCCTCGCGGAGAGGCCGCCGCCGTGCTGGAGATTCTCAAGCCGGCTTTGGTGGTCGGTGGCGAAGCCGACTGGAATGCACCGAATTCCGTGCCTGCCGATTTCAAGCCGGAAGGCATGTCGGACGAACCACTGCACAATCCGGTTGCGCGCTACTGGAAGGCGATGACCAGCGGCGGCTCGACCGGACGGCCCAAGGTGATCCTCGATCACCAGCCGGCGGTTACAGACACGGCAGCCGAACAGATGCTCGGAATTCCGCAGGGCGTGTCGCTGCTCAATCCGGGTCCGCTCTATCACAACGCACCGTTCATCGTGTCGCATCTCGGGTTGTTCGCGGGTGGACGCGTCACCGGCCTCGTGAAGTTCGATGCCGAAGAGACGCTGCGCCTGATCCAATCCAACCGGGTGCAATGGGTCAATTTCGTGCCGACCATGATGCATCGCATCTGGGCGCTGCCGGATCAGGTGCGCAACGCCTACGACCTGTCGAGCCTGAGAATCGTGTTCCACATGGCGGCTCCCATGCCGCCATGGCTGAAGGAAAAATGGATCGAATGGCTCGGGCCGGAAAGAATCTTTGAACTCTATGGCGGCACCGAGCGGCAGGGCTCCACTGTTATTTCCGGCGTCGAATGGCTCGCGCACCGAGGCTCGGTCGGCAAGATCGGCGAAACGTCGCGATTGAGGATCATCGGCGAGGACGGCAATGACGTCGCGCCGGGCGAGACCGGTGAAATCTATTTCCTGCCCAATGAGGGCCCCGGCAGCACGTATCACTATCTCGGCGCCGAGCCGAAACGCCGTCCCGACGGCTGGGAATCACTCGGCGACATCGGCCGGCTCGATGCCGACGGCTATCTCTATCTCGGCGACCGGCTTGCCGACATGATCGTGCGCGGCGGTGCCAATATCTATCCGGCCGAGGTCGAGGCCGCGGTGACGGCGCATCCCGACGTGCGCTCGTGCGTCGTCGTCGGCCTGCCCGATCCCGAACTCGGACAACGCATTCACGCCATTCTCGAACTCAACGAGGGTGCCGATGCGACATCGGTGATCGGCAGCATGGGCGGATTCCTCGCCGACCAGATCATCCGCTACAAGCATCCCGAAAGCTTTGAAATCGTCCGCGTCGGCCCGCGCGACGATTCCGGAAAGGTCCGCCGCACGCTGCTGCGCGACGAGCGCGCGGCCTGGCTGAAGGAAGGCCGTGTATTCCAGATCATGCCCGCGCGCGGATCGGCAAGGGGAGCTGAATAAGTCAGATATCCCCTCACGATATGCCGGCACGCTGGCGAGGTTCCAGGACGATACATCCTGAGGTACGATGGCGCCGATTGACGCCATGACTGGATCGCGCATCGAACGGGGGCCCGGATGTCGTTTCGCAAGGACAATGCCGCCTACGAGGCCTGGCTGGCCAAGCAATGCAAGGTCGTCAAGACCGACATCAGGTCCAAGCACCGCCGGATGAAGAAGAGCGCCTTCATCTTCCTGCGCGCGACCTATTTCCGCTGGGCCAGGCAAATCGGAAAATGGTGTCCCGAACTGATGGATGCCCCAAAAGTGCTTTCGGTCGGCGACCTGCACCTGGAAAATTTCGGCACTTGGCGCGATGCGGACGGCCGGCTGGTCTGGGGCGTCAACGATTTCGACGAAGCCGCCGTCATGCCGTATCCGCTCGACCTGGTTCGCCTCGCCGCGAGCATCCAGCTAGCGCCCAAGCTTGCGGTCAGTAACCAGGCGGCCGCCGCAGCGCTGCTGAGGGGATATCGGGCGGGCCTCGACGAACCTCAACCGGCGCTGCTCGACGAAGGCGAAACCTGGCTGCGCCCCTACGCTGCAGACACCGAGAAAAGAGCGAAAAAATTCTGGAAGGAAGTCGCCGAATATCCAAAGGCGACGCCGCCGCGCAAGGTTGCCAAGGCCCTGATTGCAAGCCTGCCGAAGGACGCAAAAAATATTCGCTTGCGTTCGCGTGTCGCAGGCGGCGGCAGCCTCGGACGGCCGCGCTATGTCGCGGTCGCGTTCTGGCGCGGCGGGCAGGTCCTGCGCGAGGCCAAGGCGCTGGTGCCGTCGGCATGGCCCTGGGCCAATGGCGGAAAATCCAAGGCGTCACATTTCCGCGCCTTGGCGAATGGCAGATACCGGGCGCCGGATCCATTCCTCGATGTGCATGACAGGTTCATTTTCCGGCGCATCGCCGCCGATTCTCGAAAAATCGAGCTCGCCGACATCGGTGGTTCGAAGATCACAGCCAGGATTCTGGAGGCGATGGGATTCGATCTCGCGTCGATCCACGCCGCCGGCTCACCCGGCGTCCGCGCCCTGCAGGCTGACCTGAAGGAGCGGCCGCGCGGCTGGCTGAACGCTGCGGCGAAGACGGCGGCAGCGGCAGTCAAGCGCGATTATCGGGAGTGGCGGCGCTGACGGATGCGTCCTACATTGTGGCAAGCGGCGGACGGTTGCGCGTTTGATCTGATCTCGATCAGGGACCGTTTCGCTGCTATAATCGTTTACATGACTGTCATCTGCTGGACAGCCCATCATTGATTCCGATCATGCCGGTGCGCTGAAGCAAAAACAATGCGGGCACGTTCGTGGAATTGGAGGCCCTACATGCCGTCATTGACTGAATGGAAAGTGCCGCTGGCGTCCCAGCCCCGCACGAGCGACTACAGTTTCGATCTCGATCGCGTCCTTGCGTCGGTGGTCGGCCTGCATTCGATCATCCCGGGCGATGCGTTCAGCGCCGATACGCTCGGCACCGAGCGCGCCGGCAATGGCGTGCTGATCGACGACGGCCTAGTGCTGACCATCGGTTATCTCATCACCGAGGCCGAGGCGGTGTGGCTGCATCTCGGCGACGGCCGCGTGGTGGAAGGCCACGCGCTCGGCTTCGATTCCGAGACCGGCTTCGGCCTGGTGCAGGCGCTTGGCCGCCTCGATCTCGATCCGGTCCCGCTTGGTTCCTCCGCCGCGGCCGAGATCGGTGACCGCGTCGTGGTCGGCGGTGCCGGTGGCCGCACGCGCTCGGTCGCCAGCCACATCGCCGCCAAGCAGGAATTCGCCGGCTATTGGGAGTACCTGCTGGACGAGGCGATCTTCACCTATCCCGCGCATCCGAATTGGGGCGGCACCGGGCTGATCTCCAGCCGCGGCGAGTTGATCGGAATCGGCTCGCTCCAACTCGAGCGCGAGCGCGACGGCAAGGCCGAGCATGTCAACATGATCGTGCCGATCGACCTGCTCAAACCCGTGCTCGACGATCTGCGCAAGTTCGGCCGCGTCAACCGGCCGGCGCGGCCCCGGCTCGGGATGTATTCCACCGAGATCGACAACAAGGTCGTGGTGGTGGGGATCGCCGGCAAGGGCCCCGCGGCGCGCGCCGAACTCAAGGCCGGCGACGTGATCCTCGCCGTGAAGGGCGAGAAGATCACGAGCCAAACCGGGTTCTATCGAAAACTCTGGTCGCTCGGACCTGCCGGTGTCGACGTGCCGCTTACCGTGTACCATGAGGGCGTCACCTTCGATGTGGTGCTGACCTCGACCGATCGCACCAAGCTGCTGAAGGCGCCGCGGCTGCACTAAAAATAAGGATCGCCCGATGAGCGAGGCCGTGGTGGACGACATTGTCGCCGTGCTGCCGCCATTGCTGCAATCGCTCGAAGCGCTCGGCTTCATCGGGCGCCATCTCAACCCGCCGGATTTCGGTCGGGTCATGCACGCCGCCGGCACGCCGGATCAGGCGTTGCTGGCCGTCCGTTCGCGGTTGGCCGAATGGCCTGAAGAATTTGCGGAAGTAAAGACCTCGCTGGAGGCGGCAAGCAACGCCGCGCTGGCGGCATTCGAAGGTTTGCGCGCGGTCCAGTACGGCGACGGCGACCTGGTCACGGTGTTTCGCGCGTTGCGTCATGCGCCCCGCGCGCAGGAGGCGCTGTATCCGCTGGCCGCCAAATTGCCGCCGGTCTCCAGTTTCTTCACCGATCCTCCGTTGCGCGAAGACGCCGATCTGATGGCGCGGCTTGCCGAGCCCGCAAACGAAAACACCGGCATCATCCACGACCACAACGAACCCGGCAGCCGCGGCGGCTTCTCGCTCTATGTACCGGAATATTACACGCCTGATCGCGCCTGGCCGCTAGTGATGGCGCTGCATGGCGGCAGCGGCAATGGCCGCGGCTTCCTCTGGAGCTGGCTGCGCGACGCGCGCAGCCATGGCGCGATCCTGGTCGCGCCCACCGCAACCGGACCTGTTTCGACCAAGACAACCTGGGCCTTGATGGGGGAAGACACCGACACTCCCAATCTCGTGCGCGTTCTCGATTTCGTGCGGGAACGCTGGAACATCGATCCCGCAAAGCTGCTGCTGACCGGGATGAGCGACGGCGGCACCTTCTGCTATGTCAGCGGACTCGAAAGCGCCTCCCCGTTTACCCATCTGGCGCCGGTCGCCGCCACTTTCCATCCGCTGATGGCGGAGATGGCTGACGCAGAGAGACTGCGCGGCCTGCCCATCCATATCGTGCATGGCCGGCTCGACTGGATGTTTCCGGTGCAGGTGGCGCGGCAGACGCAAGAGCTGCTATCGGCGTCCGGCGCCGACGTGACCTATCGCGAGCTCGACGATCTCAGCCACACCTATCCGCGCGAAATGAACGCGCCGATCCTGAGCTGGCTGAACGCGGGGCGGTGAGCGCACAAGTGCTGGGTGAACTCAGACCAGTCCGCCATTGGCGCGCAGCACCTGCCCGTTGATCCAGCCGCCGTCGGGGCCGACCAGGAAGGCGACCGCGGCGGCGATGTCCTCCGGCGTGCCGAGCCGCTCCAGCGGCGCCGTCCTGGCGAAGCGCTCGATCAATTCCGGCGATTTTCCCTTGAGGAAGAGATCGGTTGCGGTCGGCCCGGGCGCAACCGCATTGACGCTGATCGAACGGCCGCGCAGTTCCTTCGACAGGATCGCGGTGAGTACCTCGATCGCGGCCTTGGTGGCGGCATAGACACCATAGGTTTCCAGCTTGGTCCCGACCACGCTGGTCGAGAAGTTGACGATCCGCCCGCCGTCGCGCAGCCGCTTCGCGGCTTCGCGCAGCGTGTTGAAGGTGCCTTTGAGGTTGACCGCGATATGCTGGTCGAACAGCGCATCGTCGGTGTCGGCGATGTTTGCAAGCTTCATGATGCCGGCATTGTTGACCAGCACGTCGACGCCGCCGAACGCCGCTTCGGCCGCATCGAACATGCCGCGCACCGCGTTGGGATCGCTGACATCCGCTTTGGCGGTCAGTGCCCGGCCGCTCTTGCCTTCGATCTTGCGGGCAAGCGCCTCGGCCGGTTTGGCATCGTTGGAATAGTTGATGACGACGGTGAAGCCGTCGGCGGCAAGACGTTGCGCTACCGCGGCACCGATGCCGCGGGAGGCGCCGGTCACGATGGCTACTTTGTTGGTTTCGGTTGTCATCTTTGGTCTCCTCAGTTTTACGCGGCCAAGCCGCGGCCAATAAGAGAATAGTAGCCTCTTCCATTTTCCGGATAATCGATCATTGTCTGGCATTACAATCCGAAATATACGAACAATCCGATGGACCGATTTGACGCGATGCGGGTGTTCACGCGGGTGGTGGAACGCCGCAGCTTTACGCTGGCGGCGGATGATCTCGGCCTGCCCCGCTCGACCGTAACCGATGCCGTGAAGCAGCTTGAAGCGCGCCTCGGCGTGCGGCTGCTCGAGCGCACCACGCGGCAGGTTCGACCGACGCTCGACGGGGAGGCTTATTACCGGCGCTGCCTGTCGCTGATTGCCGATATCGAGGAAGCCGAAGCCGCCTTCGGCGGCGCCAAACCGAAGGGGCTGCTGCGCGTGGATGTTCACGGCACGCTCGCGCGTCATTTTGTGATGCCGCGCCTGCCGGACTTCCTCGCCGAATATCCCAGCATCGAACTCTACATGAGCGAGGGCGATCGGTTGGTCGATCTGATCCGCGAGGGAATCGATTGCGTGTTGCGCGTCGGCGATCTCCAGGACAGCGACATGATCGCGCGCCGAGTCGCCATGCTTGAGGAGATCACCTGCGCCGGACCTGCTTACATTGATCGGTTCGGTCAGCCGGCGAGCGTGGATGCGCTCGACGGCCACATGATGGTCGGCTTCCATTCGTCGGGAGCGGGGACGCTGCTGCCGCTCGAGTTCGTCGTCGACGGCACCGTGCGCGAGATGACGTTGCGGACGACGCTTTCAGTCAACGGCGCCGAAAGTCTCGTTGCCGCGGCGCGCCTCGGCCTCGGATTGATTCAGGTGCCGCGCTATCACATCGAGGACGATCTGAAACGCGGAACGCTTGTCGCTGTGCTGCCGGACTGTCCGCCCTCGCCAACGCCGGTGTCGCTGCTCTATCCGCGCAACCGCCAGCTATCGCCGCGCGTCCGGGTGTTCATCGACTGGCTGGTGCGGGTGTTCGATCGAGCCTGATCCGGCGGGTGGCCACATTACCGCCCCGCTAGGGATCCCGGCTTAAGAATTACATTCGGCAATTGCTGGATTTTGTCTCGTGCATTTCGCAGAAGATTCCGATCGGCACTGTCGAGCGTGCCGAGATCTCCATCCTCGAAGTACCCGAGGGCGCGCAGAACTTGCGCCGGCTCACCTTTGAACATCTGCTTGAAGGCGCTCAAGCCCACGGCCAAAGACACGCCTGCGGAAATCATCTGGGCGATATCCCGATAATCTTTGGCTTCGGCACGATCGAGCGTCGCCTTCAGCTTGGTCGCCATCAGGTCATCGAGCGATGCCACGAGCAGCATATCATCACTGGTCCGGAGCGGATCGTTGACGCGACCAAAGACGATACCGCCAAAAAATGAAACCTTCACGAGGCCGGATGGCATTTTAGCGAGCACTACCAGCGTGTCGGGTTTGTCTTGCAAGATTGCGGCCCCGCCAACAAACCCGAACGATGCGCGTATTTGATCCTTGTCCAGCGGTTCGGATCGGAAGAAATCGAAATCGAGGGATTCCCTGTGCCCGAGATGGAGTGCGATGGCCGTCCCGCCGTAGAGCACGAAATTCAATTGTTGGGCCAGCCTCAGACCGGGCCAAATTTCCCGCTGCGCAGCCGGAAGGATAGAGAGCTTCGGTTCAAGGCGTTGCGTCATGAAACGCTCTTCGCGGAGCCTGATGCGGGATCGGAGTTCCCGCAGCAAATGACAGGCGTCCGCGCCAGAACTCCCAGGAACGATCGCTGATCCAGCCAGGCTCGGCATGCAGCATTACCTCGGCCAAACGAGCCTTCCCAACGGCTTGTTCGAGCAAAAGAATGTCGTCGTACGTTCCGAGGTCCATCGTTTGCGCAATAATGCGATCTTCCGAAAACAGTTCTTCGCCGACCGGCTTCCACCAGAGGTACTTCCGGCCGAACTCCGCGATCACGTCGGTCAAAATGTCGTTTGCCATCATGCGTTATGATAGCCGATTTGGCAGCTCTTTTCCACGGCCGCCCCCATCCTGCTGTCCCAGACTGACACCTTGCCAACAAGTCTTTCAAGGCTTCGTGATGGCTGGCGTCCGATGGTTGTAGGTCATCCGGCCCGAATTATCTGCCCGGGAGCACCACACTCAGCGAGCAGCGGGGCGCTGTTCAGTCGGCTCGAACCGTACGGAACTCCATGATGCCCCCGGACAATGCTTTCGCGTCACAATCCCTGCCCTCCCGCTCATCCAGTTCGGTGCTGCTGTCGAAAGGCGTCACGCGCCTCGAGGGCATCTTGAAATTCACGACGGCGATCCTCGCACTCGCGGCCGGCGTCTATACCTATCTCGGCGTCCGCGAACTCCTGAACGGCAGTTCGGGCATGGTGCTGTTTGCCGCGGTGATCTATTCGGTCGCGGTGTCGGTCGGCATCTATACGTTCTGGGTATTCATGATGCAGTTCATGCCGCACGTGATTTATCGCGGCGGCCGGAGCCTGATGCTGGGCTGCATGCTGCTCGGTTCGCTGATGATCGTGGCGATGTCGTCCTGGCTGAACGCTTCGGCGCTGGCCGGCGCGGCCGCGATCCAGCAGCATCTGGCAATTACCGTGCAGAACTATACCCGCGATCTCGATACCGCCAACACCAATGCCATAGCAGCCCAGGGACTGCTGCCCGATATCCAGTTGGCGTCATCGCGTTTCGCGAAACTCGCCGACGCCGAACGCGCCGGTTCGCTCACGGGCACCGCCGGATCCGGCACGGTGGTTCAGCTCCTGACGCAGATGTCCGGGCAGCTCGACGGTCTCGGCCAGCAGGTCCAGGCCTCGAACAAGCGCGTTTCGGCACTGTACGACGAGGGCAGCAAACATCTCACCAAGATGCGCGAGCTGGTTTCCGATCGCGGACCGATTGCGGCACGCAGCGATGCATTCGCAAGCGAGTCGCTGGCGCTGATGGGCGTGATCGCCAATCTGCAGCAGACTTCCGTTGCGCCTGCGGTGAAACGCGCCGCGACATCGCTGTCGTCGAGCTTCGTTGCGCCGGCCGCCAGCGGCCGCAATTCCGATCTGGCGGATCGACAGAACGCCGTTGTCGGCAAGGTAGAAAGCTCGATCGGCGCCCAGGCGGCATCGCTTTCCGACGCCGCGGACAAGATCCTGGCGATGCCGCGGGTCGAACCGATCCGGTTCCAGACCCTGTCGCCGGCGGAAGCAGTGCTGCGCTATGCCGGTGATTTCATCCCGAGCTGGGCGGGCGCCATCTCGATCGACCTGATGCCGGCGGTGCTGGTGCTGATTCTCTGCGTGGTGCACGCTTCGATCCGGCGTGAAGGGCTGCCGGCCTTCAGCAGGTCCGAGATGACCGCGGGCGAACTGGTCGCGGCATTGCAGATCGCGCGCGAGGTCGGCCAGGAACAGCAGATCGCGCGCGGCGAAATGAAGGCCGATGGACAACCTGCGACCGCAGCGGCGGCAGCCGTTGATGAAAACATCACCTCGCTGCCGTCGGCGCGGCACAGCAAATAGCGCATTGCCGTGCCGCAATCCCCGACCACGCAGCAACGATTTCATGCCTGGTTGTCGGAGCATGCCGACGAGCTGGTTTTGCGCTGGCTTTTCCGCAGCCTGCTGATGGTCACGATCGCGGCGCTCGCCGCCGACCTCGCGACCATCAATGGATGGATCGCCGTTCCCGGCTCCGCGGCCGCACCGGCCGGAACAAAGCCCGGTTCGCCCGTGTCGGATATTCCGAGCATCGTGCCGTCGTTCCTGGCGCCGTTGCTGCCCGGCGGCGACAGACGCCTTCTGCCGCTGCCGCAACCGGACATCGCGATGGCCAAGCCGATGACATTCGAGTTGGTGAGCGGCGGCAAATTGATGGCCAACGGCACTATCACGCCGGGGATTTCGCAAAGCTTTGCGGCAGAGGTCGACAAGCGCGGCGACTACATCAAGACTGTCGTGCTCAATTCCTCGGGCGGCTCGGTTGACGATGCGCTGGCGATGGGCCGGCTCATTCGCGACAAGCAATTCGCGACCGAGGTGGAGGCCGGAAGGTATTGCCTCTCGTCATGTCCGCTGATGTTCGCCGGCGGCATCGAGCGGCGCGCCGGCGACAGGGCCACGATCGGCGTGCATCAGGTGATGGCGCTCAGCGCAGCGGCGGGCGGTCCGCCCCGTGATCAAATGAGCATCGCGCAAGATATTTCCGCGCGCTGCCAGCGTTACCTCGGCGACATGGGCATCAGCCTGCAGGTCTGGGTGCACGCGATGGAAACGCCGCACGACAAACTGTTCGTATTCAAGCCGGACGAGTTGAAGTCGCTCAATCTGGTGACGGCTGCACCCATTGCGACGGCGAAAACACGATTGTGACGGAACCTTGCGGCTCCTACCCGCGTTATCGGTCCACCATTGGAGGGATTTGCGATGCGCGTTTTTCTGGGAATGATCTTGGGTGCGCTGCTGCTGGTTGCCGGCGTCTACATCTATGATTCGCAATCGACCTCGACGGTCGCGAACGGTGAGGCTGCATCGGCCAATCGCACGATCGTGAACTGGGACGTCGCCTCATCGGAGTGGAACCTGCTGAAGCGGCGTGCGCATGACGACTGGATCAGGCTGTCGTCGAAATAATCGCTGCCGAAATATTTGCGCGCCAATCGAACGCCTTCGCCCCTGCCGAAGGCGTTATCGTTTATTCGCGGCCGCTTTCCGCGCATCGGCAATGACCTGGTCGAACTGCGCCATCGTCAGGATGCCCGGCACGCGGAATTTTCCTACGATAAAGGACGGCGTACCCTTGAAGCCGAACGCGGTCGCCTGACTGTTGTTGCGCGCGAGGATCGCATCGATGGCTTTCGCGTTGGCGGCGAGGTCGCGGTTGAGGCGATCGACATCGATACCGGCGCCGGCAAGCAATTCGCGGATGCGCGGCTCGGTCAGCTTCGAATTGACGCCGATCAGCGCCTCATGCGCCTGGATGTACTTGTCCTGGTATTTGCTCGCCAGCGCCATCCGCGCGGCGACCACCGAGACCGGCCCCAGGATCGGCCAGTCTTTCAGCACCAGGCGGACCTTGCCGTCGTCCTGCACCACCTGCCTGATCTCGGGGTCGATCTTGCGGCAATATGGGCATTGGTAGTCGAAATATTCGACGATCGTGACGTCACCATCGATATTGCCGGTCACAGGAATATCCGGGTCGCGCAGCACCAGCGCTTCCGTCAGCACCGTCTCGACATCGCCCTGGGCCCATGCCGAAGGCGGCGCAAAACCCGCCCCAAGCATGACCGCACTTGCGCCGAGCGTTCGAAGTGCTTCACGCCGGCTGCGTCGAGGGGCGGGACGGGCTGGATCGATCAATGCGGTCATATCTGGTCCTCCGAGCGGTTCCGCTCTATCTCCTGGTCTTTTCGGAAAACCGGTACCCGCTTTTTCCGGATCATGCTCGATCTACGCTAGCGCACCAGCAATGTCACCGCCAGCGGCACCAGCAGCGAGGTTACCAGCGCATTGAGGCTCATGGCGATGCCGGCAAACACACCGGCGACCGCGTCGACCTGGAACGCCCGCGCCGTGCCGATGCCGTGCGCAGCTATTCCGACCGCGAAACCTCGCGCGCGAAAATCCGTGATGCCGATCCGGTTCATGAACGGCGTCACGATGATCGCACCCATGATGCCGGTGATGACCACCGCGACCGCCGTCAGCGACGGATCGGCGTGCAGGGATTCGCTGATGCCCATCGCGACACCCGCCGTGACCGATTTCGGCGCCAGCGACAACACCACCGCGCGCGGCAGGCCCAAGGCTTCCGCGAGCAGCACGACGGAGACGATCGCGGCAACCGAGCCGGCTACCAGCGCCGCCAGCATCGGCAGGATCGCCGCCGCAACGACCTTGCGGTTTTCATAGAGCGGCACCGCCAGCGCCACGGTCGCCGGCCCGAGCAGGAAATGCACGAATTGCGCACCGCCGAAATAGGTCGTGTAAGAGGTGCCCGTGAGCAGCAGGAACGCGCCGATAATCCAGATCGAATGCAGCACCGGATTGGCGAGCGCATGCCGGTGCGTCCGGAGCGATATCGCATCGGTGACCGCATAAACCAGCAGCGTCACCGTCAGCCACAGCAACGGCGACTGCGAGAGATACACCCACAGCGACGGCGGATTGCCGCTCATGGCGCACGGCGCCCGCGCGCCAGCAGGCGGTTCGCGGCGAGGAACGTCGCCACCGTCACCAGCAACGTCACCACCACGGAAATCGCAAGCACGGCTGCGATCGCGATGCCATGTTCGGCGATGAGATTGAGCTGCTGCACGACGCCGACGCCGGCGGGGACGAACAGCAGCGACAGATGCGCGAGCAAGCCCCGGCTCGCATGCTCCACGCCGTCCGCTCGCAACGGCCCGTGCGCGAGGACGGCAAAGCGGTCACGCGCCACAAGCAACAGCAGCAGGAACAAGAGGCCGAGCACCGGGCCGGGCATCGGCAGGCCGAGACCGTGCACGATGACTTCGCCAGCCAGTTGACACAGCAGAATAAGGCTGAGGCTCGCTATCATCCGCCGGTCCGCACGCAGAAATCTCAGGATATCAGGCGGTCCCGGCGGACGCTTGTCAATGTCCTCTGCTCAGGCTTTCGCGAATGGCCGGGCTTGATCCGCCGTGACGAGCTTGGCCATAGAGCCATGGCATGCGCGGCCGGCGGAGAATGGCGCCGGCCGCGTATTCGCTGTGAAAAACCTCAGCCCTTCAGTTTCTTGGTGCACTCGCTGTAATAGCCGCCGCCCTTCTGGATCCATTTCAGGCCGCCATTGCCGTTGGTGGCCTTGTTGGCGTTGTATTGATCGACGCAGGTGTGCATCCGCGCCTTGCCCGCGGTCTCCTTGGAATATTTCGGATCTACCGCCGATGGGTAGACTGCCGGACCGGCAGGCACTGCGGGCGCTGCGGCCGGCTCGGCTTCCTTTTTCGGCTTGGCAGCCGCTTCTTTCGGCGCGGCGGGGGCCGCAGCCGGAGCAGCGGCGGCCGGAGTTGCATCCGCGCCGCATTGGGCCTTGCGGAAATCGTTCCACTTCTGGCCGCCCAGCGTGCCGGCGGTCTTGGCGGCCTGATATTTCGCGCTGCATTCCTGTGCGGTCAGGGCCTGCGCCGACGACGTCGCGGCGAATGCCGCGAAGGCCGACGCCGCAACTGCGTATAGTATTTTTGCTTGAATGGTCATCCTTGGTCTCCCTGGGCAAAGCGATCTGCAAAAGCGAATCTGGGGGTTCCATCCTAGCGCAACCAAAGCGAGCGACAACGCGCCGTTGGGTCGCCAGCTCAAAATTTTGTGGTCGCAAACGCCGACTTCATTCACCCGCGGTTCAGCATTGCGGCGTGACCGTGTACCCCTCTCCAATTCGAGGTGCTCCATGGTGAAGATTTCGTCCCGCACGGCAGCCATCGCTTTTGCGTCCCTGCTGCTGACAAGTTCGGCATTCGCCCAAACCGCTGCGCCGGCGGCTCCTGCGCCCGCCACAAAAGCCGCGCCCGCGGAAAAGAAGGCCGAGAAGCCGCGGACAACAGCCTCCCTCGAATGCTCCAAGGAAGCCGACGCCAAGGGACTTCACGGCAAGGAGCGCAAGAAGTTTCGTTCCGAGTGCAAGAAGAACGCCGCCGAAAAGGCAAACTGATCGGCACTTGGCCGGGCGCGCATTGCTGCATGTGCCTCGCGCAATTGTCCGCCCGGCGGGGATTTGCCATAAGGTGGCGTGAGCCTGATCCCCGCATCGGTGGCTTCTGCCATCCCCAGCCGCGCCAACACCCTCCACGTGCTCGAGACGCTTGCGATCGGCACCACCGGCGGCGTGCTGTTTCTTGTTACCGGCATTCCGGGTGGGCTGATTTCCGGCGCCATGGTCGCGGTCGGCGTCGCCGCCATCGCCGGGCGGCCGCTCGCGATGCCGCCGATCCTGACCCAGACGGTGCTGGTCCTGCTCGGAATCTCGCTGGGCTCGCTGGTATCGCGGCAATTGCTGCAACATATGGGCGCCTATCCCCTGACCATCGCGCTCCTGGCGCTGGCGACATTCTGCGCGACGTTCGGCAGCAGCTTTTATCTGCAGCGCGTCCACGGCTGGGACCAGACCTCGGCGTTTCTGGCCGGAAGTCCCGGCGCGCTGTCGCAAATCATCATTCTCGCCTCCGAGAAGGGCGCCGATGTGCCGGCGATCGCCGTGGTGCAGACCATGCGCGTGATCATTCTCACCGCCGCGCTGCCGTTGCTGCTGGCGCTGACCGGGATTGCTCCCTCCGCGCCGCCGGCGGCCGCGGTGGCGATCGCCTCGCCACTGGAGCTGGCTGCGTTGATCGCGGCCGCGGTGGCGGTGGCGTTGTTGCTGCGGCTGACCAAATTTCCGGCGAGTTGGATGTTCGGCGCCATGCTCGGATCAAGCGTGCTGCACGGCACCGGGCTGATCGAAGGCGGGCTGCCGCCATGGGTGCGCGGCGTGGCACTGGTCGGCATCGGCACGCTGATCGGCACGCGGTTCGCGCGCGTGACGATCAAGATCCTGCGAAGCCATATCAGCGCGGCGCTGGGCTCGTTCGCCGCCGCTATCCTCATCACCGCGATCTTCGTCGCGGTGATCGCGCTGACCACGCATGTGCGGATCGCCGATATCATCGTCGCCTTCGCGCCGGGCGCGATGGACGCCATGCTGGCATTGGCGCTGACGTTGCATATCGACCCGATCTTCGTCGGCGCGCATCACCTGTCGCGCTTCGTGTTCGTCACCATCGCGACGCCCGGCATCGTCCATCTGTTCGGACGCCCGCAGGAAGATGTCGACGATTAGCTTCCGCCGGAATCGGCGTGGGCCGGCTAAATCTTTCTTTATGTCACGCTTGTGAACGGATGCGTGAAGCGGGCTCGCGTTCCTGTGCCGCGCTACGTATGTCGGTGCTATCGGGGATTCTGACACGGCAAGGAAACAGAACCATGACAAAGAAGCTCGCTATCGCCACATCGATCGCGGTGCTGGTTGCGATCTCAGGACCGGCATTTGCACGTGCGACGAATGCACGCTATTGGCCCGAAGCGACCGACCTTTCAGACCAGCAGGCGGCCCGCACATACGACGCTTACAACGCCTACAATGCGTATAATGCCTTCGTCGATCCGGCGATGGCGATGCCGCTGTACTGGCCCAATGAGCACCGCTATCAAGGCGGACCGAAAACCGACTATTGATGCTTGATTTATCGATACGGCTCTCGCGAGGGCGGGAGCCCGTATCAATTCCGTACCGAACGCCCGATTCCCCAGGCTGCGATGGCGGCCATCAGCATAGAGATCAGCACGTTGTAGCCGGCGAGCGACAGGCCGAGGAAGCGCCACTGCACCTCGTCGCAACGGACCACCTTAACGGTATCAAGCCGCTCGAGCAGGCTGCCGGCGCTGCCGAGGTTGCCGATCGTGCCGGTGCAATCGGTCGGCCCCTGCCAGAACTTCCATTCGACGCCAGCATGGTAGGCGCCCAGACCGGCATTGCCGAGCGCGGCGAGGGCAAGAATGGCGAGACCGGCCACGAGCACGGCGCGCGGCGCATCCCTGGCCGCGGCAAACGCAACCAGGGCGCCGAGCGGCACCGCCAGGTAATAGGCGTAGCGCTGCTCTAGGCAGAGCGGACAGGGCCGGATATCCAGCACCAGTTCGAAGAACCAGGCGCCCGCCAGGGTCGCCGCGGCAATGACGGCAACGGCCAGCGCCGCCACCAGCGCCGGGTTGGCCTCGCTGCGGATATGCGACGGATTGGCGGTTGGGTTCAGCGTCACGTTGATCTCCCGGGTCGAAGCGTCCTATCCCGCGCATCAGGCGCTGTCGAGGCGAGATCCGATCACACTGGGTTGACCCTCGACCGCCGGCCGTTATATTCCGCCGGCTTTCCGACCCGGCCTTAACGCCGGCGTCCGAAAAGCCCCTGTGGCGGAATTGGTAGACGCGCTCGACTCAAAATCGAGTTCCGCAAGGAGTGCTGGTTCGATTCCGGCCAGGGGCACCATTCTTGAAAATAACGCAATATCAATAGCTTGATCGATCAGTGCGGTTCCTGATTTCCGGATGATGCTTGTCTCAGTCAAACCGTCATCGCCCACCCACATTCGATTTCTTGATGGCGGCGAAGCGCTGGCATCGCCCGCCCAGCGTTCAACGATCCTCGCGTGCCGCCCTATTCCGCCGATAATGGACCGATCCGCACCTGCACATCGCGCGGCCGCGCCAGATACGGCGACGACGTCACCACGACGTCGGCGCCTGCCTGGGCGTAGGCTGCCACGTTCCCGGCGTGAATGCCGCCGGCGGCCGCGACGACCGGCCGCGACGGCGCGATTGTCGCCATTCGCGAAACCAGCAAGGCGATCTGATCCGGCGTAAATTTCTCCGCTTGAATGACATCGAAGCCGACCGAAGCCGCAACGATCGCCGCCTCGAGCGTGGTCACTTCGACGACCAGTCTCTTTTCCGGCGCAGCGTGTTTCAGCCGTTCGACCAAACCCACAAAAGGCTCTTGGCCCAGAAATGCGCGGTGCTCCGGAAACACCAGCACCGTTTCCGACAGGCCGAGCCGATGCATCACCGCACCGCCTGCCCTCACCGCTGCGACTGCAAAGCGCTTGGTGCCGGGAACGTTCTTGCGGGTGCAGGCAACCGCAATGCCCGGCGCGACAGCCGTTGCTGCAGCGACGATCGCACGGGCATCGGTCGCAACGCCGGACCAGATTTCGATCAATGTCTGCGCCACCTTCCAGCTCCGCAGCAGCGCCGATGCCGGGCCTCGCGCGGTCAGGATCGGCGATCCCTGCGCGAGCACGGTGCCCGAGGAAGCGAACAGCTCGACCCGGCAGCCCGCGAGTTCGATGATCGCAGCGGCATCCTCGGCGAGCGCCAGCACCATCGCATCGCGGGCGGTGAATTGCATCGAGCCGGAGACGGCACCGATGCCGAGCGCATCAGTCGTCAGGTCGCCATATGGAACGTCGTCCGCAAGCAGTTCTTCAAGTTCCGCACGCGATCCGGCGGTCGGCGCGGGCCAATGCGGCAACGACGGGACCAATCCTGCTGGCGGCGGGGCGGGGCGTGATTTCGCAGGGCTGTGCATCCGTCATGTCCCGTTGAAGACATCATTGTCGCAAGCGCGACAAAGACGTGCTGGATCAACCGGGCAGGCTCCGAAAACGCCCAGTCACATCACAGCCAAGCAATCGTTGGACCAAACCGATTGCGGCATGCGGCTTGCTGAGGTGACGACATCCGGGCAGATCCGTTGATCGGCCAAAGCGGAACGAGGAGATCACGATGAGACTTGCCACGACGGTTCGACTCGCAGTCGGTATCGCAGCCTGGGTTCTCACATCCACCAGCCTGCCCGCAGCGCAGACCAACGTCGCCGTCGCGGCCAACTTCACCGAGGCCGCAAAGGAAATCGCCGCCGCATTCAAGGCCAGGACCGGCCACGAGGCCGTGCTGAGCTTCGGCGCCACCGGGCAGTTCTATACCCAGATCACGCAAGGTGCTCCATTCCAGGTTCTGCTTTCCGCGGACGACGCTCGTCCGAAGAGGCTGGTCGATGACGGGCTGGCGGTGCCGGGCAGCAACTTCACCTATGCCATCGGCAAACTCGTGCTGTGGAGCAAGACGCCCGGCCTCGTGAAGGGCGAAGCGACCCTCACGGCGGCTTCATTTGAAAAATTGTCGATCTGCAATCCCGTCGCGGCGCCCTATGGCGCAGCAGCGGTGGAGACGATGAAATCCCTCAAGGTCCTTGAAAAGCTGCAACCGAAACTGGTCGAGGGCGCCACCATCACCCAGGCCTTCCAGTTCGTCGAAACCGGCAATGCCGAACTCGGCTTCGTCGCGCTGTCGCAGCTCACGGGACCCGAGACCGGCTCGCGCTGGCTGGTTCCGCAGGAACTCTATTCACCCATCCGCCAGGATGCGGTGTTGCTGAAAACCGGAGCTGCGAATGAAGCCGCGACCGGGTTCATCGCCTTTCTCAAAACTCCGGAAGCGCGCGTCATCATCGAAAAATACGGCTACGTGCTCGACGGCCAAAGCTGAACGGCATGAGCGGCCTGCCACCCGATCTCTGGCAATCGGTCTGGCTTACCATCGAGCTGGCGGCGATCACGACCGTCATCCTGCTCGTGGTCGCTACGCCGCTTGCCTGGTGGCTGGCGCGATCGAAGGCCTGGTGGACCGAGGCGATCGCAGCGGTGATCGCGTTGCCGCTGGTCCTGCCGCCGACGGTACTCGGCTTCTATCTGCTGGTGACACTCGGTCCCAACGGGCCGGGCGGATGGATCGCCGGCCTCTGGGGTGGCCGCACCCTCGCCTTCACCTTCGAAGGCCTGGTCATCGGATCGGTGCTCTACTCGATGCCGTTCGTGGTGCAGCCGATCCGCAATGCGTTCGCGGCAATCGGCGATCGGCCGCTGGAGGTCGCGGCGACGTTGCGCGCTTCACCGCGGCGGGCATTCTGGACCGTGGCGGTGCCACAGGCCCGCCCGGGTTTCCTGACCGGCGCGGTGCTCGGTTTCGCCCACACCGTCGGCGAATTCGGGCTGGTGCTGATGATCGGCGGCAATATTCCCGGCCGCACCAAGGTGCTTTCGGTCGCGATCTTCGACTATGTCGAGGCGTCGCGCTGGCGTGAGGCCAATATCCTGGCAGGCGGCATGGTGATCTTCGCCTTCGCGGTAATCCTGACGATGATGTTGATCGACAAGCGCAGCGCCGGGGTCCGCCCGTGACGATGAACGAGCCCGCGAACAAGCCCGGCCGAATTGACGTTGCGTTCCGCGGCGAGATCGGGACGTTCTCTCTGGACGCGAGCTTCTCCACTCCGGCTACCGGTGTAACCGCCATTTTTGGTCCTTCCGGCTGCGGCAAGACCACGGTCGCGCGCTGCCTGGCCGGGCTGCACTATCTGCCCGGAAGTTTTTGCGCGATCGATGGCGAGATCTGGCAGGCCCCATCGACCTTTCGAAAGGCCCACCAGCGGCCGATCGGCTACGTCTTCCAGGAAGCCAGCCTGTTCTCGCATCTCTCGGTCAAACGCAATCTGCTGTATGGCGCACCGCGCGACGTCACGGCGTCGAGCCACGATGGCATCGGCTTCGACGAGGTGATCCAGCTGCTTGGCCTGACGAAACTGCTGGAGCGATCGCCGCACAACCTTTCGGGCGGCGAGCGGCAACGCGTCGCCATCGGCCGCGCCTTGCTGTCGCAGCCAAAACTGCTGCTGATGGACGAGCCGCTGTCGGCGCTGGACGGCCGGACCAAGAGCGAAATCCTGCCATTCCTCGAGCGGCTGCACGAGCGGCTTTTGCTTCCGGTGTTCTATATCAGTCACGACATGTTGGAGATCGAACGGCTTGCCGATCATTTGATCCTCATGCAGCACGGCCACGTCATTGGCGCAGGGCCGCTGCAGGCCCTGCAAAGCGATCCATCGCTACCGCTGGCCGGCGCGCGCGAAGCGGCGGTCAGCCTGGACGCGACGGCTGAAGAGTACGACCCTGCCTACGGATTGCTGACCTTGCGCGTCGCCGGCGGGCGTTTGCTGGTGCCGGCGCCGCGGGCCGCCGCCGGCAAGCGGCAACGGCTGCGGATCGCCGCAAGCGACGTCTCGATCGCCCGCGCGGCTCCGGACGCCAGTTCGATCCTCAACGTCCTGCCCGCGCGCATTGTTTCGAAATCCCCGCTCGGGCCTGGCGAAGTCATCGTCGTGCTTTCGCTGGGAACCGACGGCTGCGGCGCGCAACTGCTGGCGCGGATCACGCGGCGATCGTGGGATCAGCTTGGACTGGTCGAGACAATGCATGTCTTCGCTCAGGTGAAAGGCGTTTCGCTGGTATCCGGACCAGACGGCGCCGCCAGCGAAGCTACCGGATCGGACGTGATCGCCACGCTCGACAAATTCCTCGATGGCATATCGTTTGCTTCATCGGAAACCATGGCCCCGCCAGACTCACACGCTCGCCAAATCAAATCCCCTGGAGTTCGAAGATGCTCGGAATTGGAGACAAGCTTCCCTCATTCACCGTCGTCGGCGTGAAGCCCGGCTTTCACCTGCAGGAGGAAAAAGGACAGAGCGCCTTCGAGGCGCTGACGGAGGATAGCTTTCCGGGAAAGTGGAAGATCATCTTCTTCTATCCGAAGGATTTCACCTTCGTTTGCCCGACGGAGATTGCCGAGTTCGCGCGATTGTCGAAGGATTTCGCCGACCGCGACGCCATCGTGCTCGGCGGATCGACCGACAACGAGTTCTGCAAGCTGGCCTGGCGCCGCGAGCACAAGGACCTGCATCAGTTGCCGATCTGGCAGTTTGCAGACTCCAACGGCTCGCTGGTCGACGGCCTGGGCGTGCGTTCTCCCGATGGCGTCGCCTATCGCTACACGTTCATTGCCGATCCCGATAACGTGATCCAGCACGTCTATGCGACCAACCTCAACGTCGGGCGAAGTCCAAAGGACACGCTGCGCGTGCTCGACGCGCTGCAGACCGACGAATTGTGCCCCTGCAACCGCGAAGTCGGCGGCGCGACCCTCAAGGTGGCGTGAGGCAACATGTCGATCGAGGAATTGAAAGACAGAATTACGGATTTCGCGAAGGACGTCAGGCTCAACCTGACGTCGATGGCGTCCGATGAAACGCTGGGTGCACAGACCAAATACGGGCTCTTCCTCGCCAGCGCGATCGCAACCCGCAATCCTGCCGTGATTTCGGCGATAGAAACGATGGCGGCCGATAAACTCACCCCCGCGGCCATCGCGGCGGCCAAATCGGCCGCCTCGGTCATGGCGATGAACAACGTCTATTACCGCTTCGTCCACATGGCATCGAACAAGGAATACATCACGATGCCGGCGCGGCTGCGCATGAACGTCATCGCCAATCCGGGCGTCGATAGAGCTGATTTCGAGCTGTGGTCGCTGGCGGTCTCCGCGATCAACGGCTGCGGAGCCTGCATCGACGCCCACGAGAAGGCGCTGCATGACGCCGGCGTCGCCGCGGAAACGATCCAGACCGCCGTCCGTTTTGCCGCCATCATCCAGTCGGTCGCAGTAGCGATCGAAGCAGGCGCCATGACGCCGGCGGAGGCGGCCGAGTAACTCAAAGGTCCCGTGACGCCGGTTGTCACGAGTTGAAGTCAGGATTTGTGCTCGCCATGATCGTTTGCTCCTGCAATGTCCTGACCGACCACGACGTCCGCTCGGCCATCAGCGGCACGGATGAGTTGCGCACCGCCCATCAGGTCTACGGCTGTCTGGGATGCAGTGTCGAATGCGGCCGCTGTGTCGCGACGATCCGGAAAATCATGAGTATTGCCCAGGAAAGCTGCGACAGGGGCTGTGATCCGGGAGTGCCGCCCGGCGTGACCCATGCAGCGGCCCAGCCGGACCAAACCGTCGCCACGCGATAATTTTCTGGTGCGGAGTTGACCAGACCGGGATGCCTCGCCAGCATCTGGGCGTTATTCATTCATGGCCCGGATTCACGGCTATCCGCCCCGCATCGCGTTCAACCAAACTTGAACAACACGCCGTAACCGCCCCGCGGATAGCTCCATTCGATATCGCCGCCGGGCTCGCCGATCACTCGGCAGGTGCCGCACTCGACGCAGCCGTCGACGGTCACCTCGACCTGACCCTTGTCGTTGAGTTCGTAGCACCGCGCCGGGCAGGCCTTGAGCAAGGTGAGGAGCGCGGGTGTCGGCACCGTATGCGGCCGCACCTTGATATGGGCGCGGCCCGCATCGACCAGATAGCGGTTGTAGAACAGCTTGTCCTCGACGCGCACAGCCGGCTCAGTCGTCATGTTCATTCTCCGTGATTGGACCGCGTTCAAAACGTCGCACTGCCGCCTATCGCCATGCGCGGGCGAAGCGGTATGCATCGCCGAACAGGCCCGTCCATGACCGCGCCTTGACGAACGACCGCAGCGTGGTCTTCTCCTTGTCTATTTTTGGCGTCCCGTCGACGCGCACGAAATTCTGCATCGCCTTGGAGACCAGCTGCGGATAGGTCAGGAAGAAGTTCTGCGACTGGATATGCATCAGTTGCGGCATGTCCTTGTACTTCTTGAGGTCCTTGATGACGAAGGAGTCATCCAGCATCTTCTTGTACAGCGACAGGTTCTCTTTCGTCATCGGATCCTTGCGCGACTTGACCTGGAAGATCGCCTCCGCGGCAATGCGGCCGGAGGTCATGGCCAAATTGGATCCCTCGCGATGAATGGCATTGTTGAGTTGGGCGGCGTCGCCGACCACGACCCATCCTTCGCCGTAAAGCTGCGGGATCGCGTTGTAGCCGCCTTCGGGAATGAGATGGGCAGAGTATTCCTTGACCTCGGAGCCCTCGATCAGGGGCGCCACCGAGGGGTGACGCTTGAACCGTTCCAGCAGGCCGTAGGGCGTCTCGCCGGTCTTCTGGAAATCGGCCACCAGGCAGCCGATGCCGAGCGAAACGCATTCCTTGTTGGCATAGATGAAACCCATCCCGGTCATGCCGCGCGAGATGGTGCCGGCGGCCTCGATCACGGTGCCCTCGTCGCCCCTGAGATTGAAGCGGGCCTCGATGGTCTCGCGCGGCAGGAAGTGCATTTCCTTGACCGCGAGTGCGACATTGTCCGGCTTCGGCCGCGCACGAAGCTCGGCTTTGGTGCCGAGCAGCCCGTTCACGCCCTCGGCCAGTACGACCACGTCGGCGTGAACCTCACCGTCGTGCCGATCGGTACGCACACCGATCACCCGGCCATAAGCGTCCTGCGCCAACTCGGTCACGGTGGTCTCGCACAGCACGACGGCGCCCGCCTCCCGCACCTTGCTTGAGAACCACTTGTCGAACTGCGCACGGATGATGGTGTAGCGGTTGGGACGCTCCTCGTTGAAATCATCGGAGCGATAATGCAGCCCGACATGGGCACGATCGTCCATCATCCAGAACCGTTGCTCGACCAGATGACGTTCGAGCGGCGCGTCTTCACGAAAGTCCGGGATCAGCTTCTCCAGCATATCGGCATAAAGGATCGCGCCCTGGACGTTCTTCGATCCCGAATATTCGCCGCGTTCGAGCTGCAGCACTTTCAGGCCGCGTTGCGCCAGCGTCAGGGCAGCCGCATTACCGGCCATTCCCGCGCCGACGACGATCGCATCGAATCTTTCCTCGATCATGGCAGGCTCCTTCTAGCTCGCGATGCGATCGCGCGAATGCGGCGACAGCCGCGCGCGAAATGCCTCGGTCAGTGCCGGCAGCAGCCGGATCGCATCGGTGATGATTCCGACATGGGCGAAGTCGAAGATCGGCGCGTTCTTGTCGGTGTTGATGGCGACGATCAGATCGGCGCCTTCGACCCCGACACGATGCTGGATCGCCCCCGAAATTCCGGCGGCAATGTACAATTTTGGCCGGATGGTCTTGCCGGTCTGGCCGATCTGCCGGTCGGAGGTGACCCAGCCCTTCTGCACCAGCGGCCGCGAACAGCCATATTCCGCGCCAAGCACAGATGCGAGTTGGCGCACCAATTGGAAATTTTCCGGCGATCCGAGCCCAAGTCCGCCCGCCACCACGACATCGGCAAAGGCGAGATTCGACTTGGCGGATTCGCGGTCCGGCAAGAACGACAACACCTTGGTGACGATGTCGTCCTCGACCAGACCAAGCGGATGGACGACGACCCGACCCATATCGCGCTGCGCGCGTTCCGGCATCTGCATCACCCGCGGGCGCACCGTTGCCATCTGCGGCCGATAGTTGAGGGTATAGATCGTGCACATCAGCGATCCGCCGAAGGTCGGGCGGGTCGCCGCCAGCGAGCCATCGGCGTCGACGTCGAGCGCGGTGCAGTCGGCGGTCAGGCCGGTGAGCAGCGTGGTCGCCACCGAGCCCGCGAGGTCGCGGCCGAGCGTGGTGGCGCCGAGCAGCAGGATTTCCGGCTTGTAGGTATTGACGACGTCGGTCAGGGCCCTGGTGTAGGATTCGTTGCGATAGTCGGTGAGCAGGTTGTCGGCGACGACATAGGCCAGATCAGCGCCGTAGCAAAACGCCTCGGCGGCGGCCTGCCTGGTTGCCTCGCCCTCGGGGCCGATCACCACGGCGGCGAGATCGACCTTCAGCTTGTCGGCGAGTTGCCGCCCGGCGCCCAGCAATTCCCACGATACGGGGTGGACCTGGCCGCGTTCCTGTTCGATGAATACCCAGACGTGCTTGTAACCCTTGAAGTGATCGGGCAGCTCCTTCTTGGTCGCTGATCGGCCTGCCGGCGTTGGTGTTTTCGCGGGTTCGCTCATCGCCTCGGCTCCCGTAATCAATCCGTTAGAATCCGTGCGCCAGGGCTACCAGCTCTGCTTCGAGCTTGGGCTGCCGCTTGAAAATATCTTCGATCAGTGCCTCGGCGGGTGGGCGGCTGCCGAAATCGATCAGCACCGCCTTCTCCGCACGCGGCGGCGGGGCAAAGACCTTCTTGACGATCGTCGGCGAGCCGCGCAGCCCGCATTTCGAAATGTCCTCGACGCCGGCGTCTTGCGCGCTCCATTTGACGATGCTGGCGCGTGCGGCACGCAGAGCATCGACCATGGCACCACGCCGGATCTCGTTGGTGGCTTCCAGCATGCTGATCAGGCAGGGCAATTTGGTGCGCAGCATCTGCACGCCGCCTTCCGAGCGCCGCTCGGCCTCGATGGTACGCCCGGCAAGATCGAGCGTGCTGATCCTGGCGACGTAAGTGAGCTGCAACAGGCCGAGGCGCTTGGCGATGCCGGGACCGACCTGGGCGGTGTCGCCGTCGATCGTCTGCTTGCCGGTCAGGATGATGTCAGGCGTACCGTAGGTCTCGCCGATCTTGCGGATCGCGGTAGCAAGCGCATAGCTGGTCGCCAGCGTATCGGCGCCGGCGAAAAACCGGTCCGTCAGCAGCACGGCGCGATCGGCCCCGAAGGTCAGCGCCTTGCGCAGGCTATCCTCGGCCGAGGGTGGCCCCATGGTGAGCACCGTGACCTCGCCGCCGAACTTGTCGCGCAGCTCGAGGGCGGCTTCGAGCGCGAACAGATCGTAGGGGTTGATGATTGTCGGCACCCCCTGGCGCATGATGGTGTTGGTGACCGGATGAACGCGGATCTGCGCCGAATCCGGCACTTGCTTGATGCAGACAACGATGTGCATGCCATTACTCCGAGCCCGCCTGGCGGACTGATGTAGAGATAGCAAGTGTCGTACCAATCGCGGCTGTGATGAAAAATTGATGCATCGGCAACGACTTGGGCGGCAGGATCATTTGTGCCGTGCGAGACGGCACAATCGACCGGACAATTGCGACGCGTCGCAAATGCGACAGCCCGACGACGAGAACCGATCGACCATTTTGGAATATTTGCGCACGGCAGCGACACGGAACATCGCCCGCTTCGCTTAGCGGGTGGCACTGTCTATGACCCCGGCGCGTGACGTTATTTCAAGCTCGTCAGCGGAACGAAATTCTTGGGCGCGGGCGGCGGCGCCACCGCGTCCTTCAGGACCTTGAAGACGCGCTGGTCGAGCGGGGACGAGGCGACGAAATCCGCGTAGGCCTGCGCTAGCACCGCTCTGCAACGCTCGGCCACCTCGACTTCCGCTAGCCCGTCGAAATCCTCGCTGACGAGATATTGCCCCATGCGGCGCAGGATGTGCAGCCGCACCACGTTGACATGCCTGGGATCGTAGTCGACGCCGAGCAAGGCGAAGAACTCTTCGGCAGAGGCTGCCTTGTTCAATTGCTCAAGCACGCCGGGCTGCGCCGAACCGCTCATTTTCCAACTCCTTTCAAACCTGCTCCGCGGCGCGCGCATTTGGCGCACCCTTGTCATCTCGTAACGGACCGCCGCCGTCACGCAGCCGCTTCTGCATATGGGCCAGCCGTGCTTCGAGAAACTCGACCCGATCAAGCACGACGGAAATCGCTTCGCCGACCGGATCAGGCATCAGGTGATGATCGAGATCGATCCGTCCGACGACTCGGCGATGGGTGAGTTCCGGCCGCACCACCCGCGCCGGAATGCCCACCACCGTCACCTCCGGCGGCGTGCTCTCGATCACGACAGAATTGGCGCCAACCCGCGTTCCTCTGCCGACTGTGATCGGTCCGAGAATTTTCGCACCGGCGCCCACGACGACGCGATCCTCCAGGGTTGGGTGGCGCTTGCCGGGCGACCACGAGGTGCCGCCCAGCGTCACCCCGTGATACAGCGTGACGTCGTCACCGATCTCGGCGGTCTCTCCGATCACGACGCCGGCGCCATGATCGATGAAGAATCGCTGCCCGATCGTGGCGCCGGGATGAATGTCGACATTGGTCAGGAAGCGGCCGAACCACGACAACAGCCGCGCCGAAAACCGCCAGTCGGCCTTCCACAGCCGATGGGCAATGCGATGCCAGATCAGCGCATGGATCCCGGGATAGGTGAGCAGGGTCTCCAACTCGTTGCGCGCAGCAGGATCGCGCAGGCGAACGCAGCCGACATCCTGCCTGATCAACTGGAGCAGCGAAGCCGCGCGCGGCCGGGCATCCGCGATCGAGTTTCCTGCCGGTACGTCTACGACATCGGACATGGCGGCCTCAGGCGCAGTTCGGGAGACGGGGATCGCAAACCTCGCGCCAGATCCGCGTAACGGTCTCGCGCGCGACCGGCCCCTTATTGTAGATCGCGTGCTCCCGAACCCGGGCCAGGATGCCGCGCTGCTCCTCGGCGCTCGCGGACAGTTGCAGGTCCGACAGCAACGAGGTAATCGCCGACAGGCCGGAGTGCTTGCCGATCACGATGCGATTGGAGCGGCCGAACAGCAGCGGGTCGAGCGACTGGTAGGTGCGCTGGTCCTTCAGCAGGCCGTCGACATGAATGCCGGATTCGTGGGTGAAGACGTGATCTCCCACAATCGCCTTGTTGAGCGGAATGCTACGTGCTGCGGCCGCAGCGACCACGGAAGCAACGTTGCCTAGTTCGGACAGCACGATACCTGTCTTTCGTCCATAGAGTTGGCCGAGCGCGACGGCCACTTCCTCCAGCGGAGCGTTGCCGGCGCGCTCGCCAAGGCCGATTACGGTGACGGAAGCATGGGTAGCGCCGGCCTTGATCGACGCCAGCGTGTTGGCCGTAGCGAGCCCAAGGTCGTCATGGCCGTGAAATTCAAGTTCGAGGTCGGTGGTCGCGCGCAGCGCCGCCATCAGGGCGTAGCTGGAATCCGGATCGAGCACGCTGAGCGTATCAGCGACGCGAAACCGGCGCGCGCCGGCGGCTTTCGCCGCGGCGATGATCTCGATCAGAAAATCAACATCGGCGCGCGACGAATCCTCGCCGCCGACGGCCACCGAAAGGCCCTTGCCGCGGGCATATCCGACGACGCGCCTGACCATGTCGATCGCATTGGAGCGCTTGCCGCCGAGCTTGGTCGCAATCTGCACATCGGAGACCGGCACTGACACATTGACCATCGATACCCCGGTCTCGATGGCCGCATCGACGTCACCTTTCAACATTCGGCACCAGGCGATGGTGGTCAGCGGCAGTTGGGCTTCGACGATCGCCCGGATCGCGGAGATTTCCTCGCGACCCATCGCAGGCGTGCCGGCTTCGATCTCGGGGACGCCGGCAAGGGCCAGTGCGCGGGCGATCGCAACCTTTTCCGCCGTCGTAAACGCCACCCCCGGCGCCTGCTCGCCGTCGCGCAATGTAGTGTCGTTGAGAACGACCGGCGCGAGGTGGCCGCCGCTATCGGATGTCGGCTGTTCGATCATGAGACCCTCACCAGTGGCAGCTTCAGCGAAGTCGAGGACGACCGTCGTAGACCATGCACAGCAACCCCCATGCCACCGGCTTTCGTCTCCGTAACATGCTGCAATACCGAAGGTTTTCGGCCTGGCGTCGATTGTCTCGATTCCGACAGCGTCGCGAATGCGACGCGTGTGCCAAGGGCTGTCATTCCTGCTTCCGGCGGAGATGGACGATGACCTCGATCCCCACCACCTGGTAGCCGGGCAAGGGCTGCGGCAGCTGTTCGATCTCGACCCCCGGTGCGGGCACGTCGAGCAACCTGTCTTCGTGATCGACGAAGAAATGATGATGCGCGCCGGGGTTGGTATCGAAAAACGATTTCGATCCGTCGACGCCGATCTGGCGCAGCAGGCCCGCCTCGGTGAACTGATTCAGCGTATTGTAAACGGTGGCCCGCGAGATCGGCATGTTGGCCGCGACCGCCTCGGTGTAGATCATGTCGGCAGTAACGTGGCGTCCGCCTTTCGAAAACAGGAACGCGCCAAGTACCAGCCGCTGTCGGGTCGGCCGCAGGCCGGCCTTGCGCAGCAGATCGCTGCAATCGTGCTGCAGGAGCCTGTTATCGCCCTCATCGAGCATGAGTTCGGCCGGTACTTCCGGCTCGCTACCTGACAGCGGCTTTAACGCACTCTCGATCCACGGCGTGGTCGTCAGATCCATGTCCGTTACTCCGCAGCCTGCGTCAGCGAAACACCCGGCGTCGCGAAGGGCACGTTCTGCGCGGCCTCGCGGCGCCGCTCAGCCATCCGGCTTTCACCGCTCTCGTCGCCGAAGCAGAGTTCGAAATCCCTGCAATCGGTACAAACCGGGGTCGTGCACATCACGAAACCGTCGGATTCGCAGAGCGCCCGGTAGAAGAAACGCTTCCAGCGCATATTCCTGGTGTTGCGCGCGGCGAGCGGACCGAAATGGCGTGTCAACAGCCGGGTCAACTCGGAACGATCGCGCAAGCCGAGGTCTTCCCACAGGTGGTTCGGCTCCATCGCACGCCTGGCAATCATCGCCGCAAGAAAGCGGCCGGCGTCGCCTTCGCTCGAACGTTGCGCAAGCAGGAGATCGCGCACCATCGCAACCTCGTCATCATCGGCCGTTGTATCTTCGGCGTACCACGCCACGCTCATCGCGCAGGCCACCGGAAACCACTGCGCCATGAGATTGGCGAGATCCTCTGCCCGAAGCCCTGCGCGCTCGGCCACCGCGCCGTTTTCCATGGCGGCCACGGCCAGAATCGAAGCAAGCACGTGCCTGTCGAAGCTGACATCATCATCGATGGCGGCATCGGCGGGGTGAAAGCCTGTGAGCAAACGGTAGGCCACCCCGACGCGCTCGCTCTCCTGCGCAACGTCCGACGTCGGCAACGCCTGTTGCGCCGAGACCGCGCCGATCGACTGTTCAAGTGGTGCCGCTGCTATCACAGACCGCTCCAATTCCGTTTCGTCCTGCTCCGGTTCTCGCGCGCGTTTCCTCTGTTCGAAAAGTCGCATCGCTGAACGACGGATGCCTTGGAGTAATGCCTTGGAGTAACCGGCCCCTCTCGCGAGGGGCCGGGTCGTATTGCTGGCCTCAGGCAGCTGCGACTGCTGCTTCGGCCGCAAGTTCAGCAGCCGTCTTGCCGACGATGGATTCGTCGACGGCCTTCATGATGCCGTGCTCCATCAGCATGTCCTCGAGTTCGTCCATGGTAATCGGCGTCGGGATGATGCCCTTGCCGCCATTGGCGTGGATCTTCTGGGCAAGGCTGCGGTAGTGGCCGGCTTGAACCGAATCCGGTGCATATTCCAGC
>LNAP01000813.1_pt1 | contig 98945 bp, 87 predicted proteins | sample 602601 | NCBI WGS metagenome assembly LNAP01 (sample SAMN02440304, study PRJNA202911) | soil metagenome | biome: Subtropical and temperate rainforests or woodlands; isolation source: soil samples (1 kg each in a 20% v/v slurry with milli Q water) were... ... | reverse complement strand
CGAAAGCTGCATAACTCGTTGTTTACCAAGGAGTTTTCCGTTTCGACTGCGCCGGAAGTGGGGCGAATTATAGACTTCCAGAATCTGCCGTCAACCCCTGATTTGGCTTTTCTATCACGATGTTCAAAATCACCGCTTATATATAGACGCGGCCGCCTTGAATGCGCAGTATATTGCCCAATACACGATACAACTCTTTCGCTCCCTGCCTTGGACGATGCCACGCAATGAATGACCAGCCTCGCAGCCTTGCCTCGACCCTGTTCTCGGTGGGCCTGCTATTAATAGCAATGGCGTCGATCCAGTCCGGAGCTTCCCTGGCCAAAAGCATGTTCCCTGTTATCGGCGCTCAAGGAACGACTACCCTGCGATTGATCTTCGCCAGCCTGATCATGATCGTGCTTCTGCGTCCGTGGCGAGCGAAGCTCACCACAAAATCCCTGCGTACCGTCATCGTTTACGGAATGGCGCTGGGCGGCATGAACTTCCTCTTCTATATGTCCTTGCGCACCGTTCCTCTGGGCATTGCGGTAGCGCTGGAGTTCACCGGCCCCTTGGCTGTCGCCATCTATGCCTCGCGTCGAGCGATCGACTTTTTGTGGATCGCCTTGGCCGCCGTCGGATTGCTGCTGTTGATACCGACAGGAGCAACCAGTGCCAGTCTTGATCTCCTCGGAGCGGGCTATGCCCTGGGCGCCGGTGTCTGCTGGGCGCTATATATACTCTTCGGCCAGAAGGCCGGTGCCGATAACGGCGTGCAGACTGCTGCACTGGGGGTGATGATCGCCGCGCTGTTCGTCGCGCCTATCGGCATTGTTCATGCGGGTGCCGCGCTGTTGACGCCGTCGTTGATTCCTGTGGCCATCGGCGTTGCCATCCTTTCCACTGCCCTGCCCTATACGCTGGAGATGGTCGCCCTGACCCGAATGCCGGCCCGCACGTTCGGTACGCTGATGAGTATTGAACCTGCGTTCGGCGCATTGTCAGGCTTGCTGTTCCTTCATGAGTTCCTCTCACTGTCACAGTGGATGGCTATTCTGTGCATCATTCTGGCTTCCGTCGGCGCGACCATGACCATGGGAAGCGCCGCCAAGCCCGCCGTCGCGGCGGATTGATACAGGATTTGACGAAACTCTGGTATTTACCGCGCATTTAGGCCATGTTTAGGCCCGCAACCCAATGTCGGACATGGACTTTTCAGGATAGGGATATCAGAAACGCTTCGAACGAAAGCGAGTGCAGCCAGACCCGGGCACAAAGATCCGGGGACGCTTTAAGGACAGCAATGAAACGAATTTTTATACTCATCGCCGCACTTGCAGTTGCGGGCTGCGCGGCGACTTCGGAAACCCATATCAAACGTGGCAAGAAAGGGTTGCATGTCAACTGCTCCGGACTGTCGTCATCCTGGGACAAGTGCTACACCAGCGCCGCCAATTCGTGTGCGCCGAAGGGCTACAAAGTCATCGCCAAGTCAGGGGATGGCGTGGAAGAACCAGGCGACTATCCGTTTGGCCTCAATCCTGCCGGCTATACAAGCCGCAGCATGATCGTGATCTGCAAATAGGTTGATGCCGTCGCTTCAGGTTCGTGGGCCTGCGATCTGACGGCCAATCTCATCGTAACTGGACTTCAACACCGTGCGCTGGATCTCTGGAGTGGCCAACATTCGCGCCACCACCAATGCACCAATGCATTGCGACAGAATGGCCCAGGCCAGGCTGTCGCTCTCCAGTATCTGTGCCCAACTCTCCTGAAGCCGACAAATCCATTTCTCCGCCTGCTGGCGAATCATCACGTCTGAACGGGCAATTTCCGCGCCCAGTGCCGGTAACGCACAACCGGATTCCGGATGTTCGACATGGGACATGCTCAGGTAGTGCTTCAGGCAGCGTTCGAGCCTGTCACGGTCCTGATCGGCCCCCAGGCGTTCCAGGCTTTGACCCAGCTCCTTCTCGACGATTGAAGCGAACAGTTCATCCTTCGACGAAAAATGGCTGTAGAACGCTCCGCCACTCAAGCCAATAGCTTTCATCAGGGCATCGACGCCGACCGTAGAGAAACCGGACTTCTTCGCCGACACCGCACTGCTTTCCAGCAGCTTCTCCCTGGTTTCCAGTTTATGACTGGCCGAGTAACGCATTGCCTTCCCCTCAGGATTGATCGTCTTGACGCCTGCACGATCGTAGCATAACGTTCGTTTAGTTAACGATCGTTTAGCAAAGGGAACTACCCATGAATAACAAGAAGGTCGTACTGGTAGTCGGCGCGGGTGATGCCACGGGTGGCGCTATCGCCAAACGTTTTGCGCAAGAAGGTTTTGTCGCGTGCGTTACCCGGCGCAGTGCAGAAAAACTCCAGCCGCTGGTGGACGCCATCAACGCTGTTGGCGGTGAAGCCCATGGTTTTGCCTGCGATGCACGCAAGGAAGAGGACGTGATCGCGCTGGTCGAACAGATTGAAAGCCAGATCGGTCCCATCGAGGCTTTTGTGTTCAATATCGGCGCCAACGTGCCGTGCAGCATTCTCGAAGAAACGGCGCGCAAGTATTTCAAGATCTGGGAAATGGCCTGTTTCTCAGGCTTTCTCAATGCCCGTGAAGTGGCCAAGCGCATGGCCAAGCGTCAACGGGGCACGATCCTGTTCACCGGTGCTACCGCCGGCATGCGTGGCGCTGCAGGTTTCGCGGCGTTCGCCGGCGCCAAGCATGGCATTCGCGCGCTGGCCCAGAGCATGGCCCGCGAACTGGGGCCGATGAACATTCACGTTGCTCACGTCGTCGTCGACGGCGCCATCGATACCGATTTCATTCGCGATGCTTTTCCCGAGAAGTATGCGACCAAGGATCAGGACGGCATCCTCAACCCTGAACACATTGCCGAGAATTACTGGTACCTGCACAGTCAGCCTCGTGACGCCTGGACCTTTGAGCTGGACCTGCGCCCCTGGAACGAACGCTGGTAAGCCCTCCCCTACAACAATAATCAGAGAGCATCGACCATGAGCAAAACCGTGGAGTTCTATTTCGACCTTGGCAGCCCCGCCACCTACCTGGCTTACACCCAACTGCCGAAAATCTGTGCGCAGACCGACAGTCAGCTGAACTATATTCCGATCCTGCTGGGCGGGGTCTTCAAGGCCACAGGCAACGCCTCACCCGCGACCATTCCGGCCAAGGGCGCCTATATGTTTCAGGACCTTGATCGTTACGCCAGACGCTACGGCGTGCCGCTGAAGTTCAATCCGAACTTTCCCATCAATACACTCATGCTGATGCGCGCAGTCACAGGCATGCAACTGCGCCATCCGGAACGCTTCCAGGCTTTTATCGACTGCCTGTTCCAGGCGATTTGGGTTGAAGGACGCAACCTCGATGACCTGGCGACCGTCGCCACCGTGCTGACGCAAAATGGTTTTGATCCGACCGAAGTGCTGGCTTTGACGGCTGACGAAGAGGTCAAAACCGCGCTCAAGAACAACACCGAGAAAGCCGTGCAACGCGGTGTGTTCGGCGCACCCAGCATGTTTGTCGATAACCAGCTGTTCTTCGGCCAGGATCGACTGGACTTCGTCCTTGAAGCCCTGGCTTAAATCTCGATGACCAACCGCCCCTGAGCCCCTCCCGGGACGAGCAACTCATGGGCAGCCTCGGCCGTTTCCAGTGTGAACGTCCGAGGATCCATCAAGGGCATCAGCTTGCCCGCCTCTATCAACCGCGCCGTTTCTCGAAGAATCTCCCCGTGATGCTCGCGCCCGACACCGGTGAGCAAGGGCAACAACGTGAACACGCCAGAGTACGTTGCCCCGCGAAACGAAAGAGGCGCCAGACTGTGCTGCCCCCAGCCAAGGCAGCTCAACACATGACCGTGATAAATCCGCGATGCCTTGAAGGAAGCATCCAGGGTTTCGCCGCCTACCGTGTCATAGACGATATCGAAGCCCTCCCCATCCGTATGCTGCGATACATATTCCTCAACCGAAGACCGGCGGTAATCGATAAACGTCGCACCGTAACCTTCGATGATTGCCTGATGCCTTGCAGAACCGGTCGCAAACACCTGAGCACCGAAGGCCCGGGCAATCTGTATCGCAACATGACCTACACCACCCGCCCCGCCGTGAATCAGCACCTTCTGGCCCTCCCGCACCCGCGCCCGATCCACCAGTCCTTCCCACGCAGTGATCAGCACCAGCGGCAACCCCGCCGCCTCACGCATGCTCAAATTGCCTGGCTTGCGCGCCAACAACCGGGCATCGACCGCTGCGTATTCCGCCAAAGAGCCCTGCGCACCGCCAATGCCGGTGGCCATGGCATACACCTCATCGCCCGGCTGCCATCCGGTAACACCTGCCCCCACACCTTCAACGATTCCCGCCAGATCAATACCCACTGTCGCCGGCAACGGCTGACGCGCATGAGCCGCCTGGCCTGCACGGATTTTCCCGTCCAGCGGGTTCACCCCGCTGGCTTTGATGCGGACCAGCACCTGCCCCGCTTCGGGCACCGGCCGTTGAATGGAAGCCAAGCGTAGCGGCGCATTAGCCGAGTCGACAATCAGAGCGCGCATTTCAGTTATGTCTGTCATTTCGCATATTCCCGTCAGAGGTGGCTGTGGGATAAATCCTCCTCCATCTCACTCATGCTGATAAGACGCTATATAGCTATAGTGATCATGCCTATTTAGCATCAATGAGAAACCCTGTGGATAAACTCACTGCAATGGCGATCTTCGTCCGGGTCGTCGAACGCGGCAGCTTTTCTGCCGTTGCCCGAGAGATGCAGACCAGCCAGCCCACCATCAGCAAAGTCTTGAAAGCGCTGGAAACCGAACTGGGTGGAAAACTGATTGCCCGCAGCACCCGTCAGCTTTCCCTGACCGATGAAGGTCAGCGTTACTACAACGAATGTCGACAAATCCTCGCGGCCGTCGATGCGGCGGAACACAGCTTCCAGTCCGGCAGAGAGCGCATCGCCGGTCACCTGCGCATCGGTTCCTCGGTGAGTTTCGGGCGCTTGCAGATTGCCCCGCGCCTGGCGGAATTTCTGAAACACCATCCCGGTATCGACATTGACCTGCAACTGAGTGATCAAAACCAGGACCTGGTCCGCGAAGGGCTGGATGTCACGTTCAGAATCGGCGAACTGCACGACAGCGGCCTGATCGCCCGCCACGTCGGCACCACGTATCGAGTCACCGTCGCAGCGCCGGACTACCTCAAGCAACACGGCGAACCGCGATCACCGGAAGAACTGAGCGGGCACAACTGCCTGCAATTCAACCTGCTGAACAGCCAGAACCTGTGGGTTTATGAGAAAGATGCCCAGCGCCACGAAGTGCGGATCAAGGGCAACGCACAAAGCAACAACTCGGAGGCTATCCGCGAGATGGTGTTGGGGGGACTGGGGATTGCGCTGTCGCCGGTGTGGTTGTTCAGCGAGGATCTGAAAACCGGGCGAGTGACGGCGATTCTGCCGGACTACGTTGCGCAGTCGCTGCCGATCCATGCCGTGTCCCCGGCGAATCGTCGCCAATCCGCCAGGGTCAAAGCCTTTGTCGACTATATGAGTCAAGCGCTGGAAGCAGCGCCTGAACTCAGGCCGATCAGATAGCGGTGGTTCGAGTGTTCAACCACTCAAGCGCTGCCCCGTCGAGCAACGGGCTCAAGCGCTCGCGCACTTCGGCGTGATACGCGTTGAACCATTGTTTTTCGTCCGACGTCAGCAGCGACGGCTCGAGGCAACGGGTGTCGATCGGGCACAGGGTCAGGGTTTCGAATTTCAGGAACTCACCGAACTCGCTCTTGCCCGCTTCACGGTTCAACACCAGGTTCTCGATCCGCACACCCCAGCGGCCCGGACGGTAAGTGCCCGGTTCGATGGAGGTGATCATGCCCGGCTGCATCGCGGTTTGCGGTGCCGCCGCGGCTTGATAGGCAATGACTTGCGGGCCTTCGTGAACGTTGAGGAAGTAGCCCACGCCGTGCCCGGTGCCGTGACCGTAATCGACGCTTTCCGCCCAGATTGGCGCACGGGCGATGGAATCCAGCAACGGCGACAAGATACCCCGAGGGAATTGCGCACGGGACAATGCAATCACACCTTTCAACACGCGGGTGCAATCGCGCTTCTGCTCATCCGTCGGCGTACCGACCGGTACCATCCGCGTGATGTCGGTGGTGCCGCCCAGGTATTGGCCGCCGGAGTCGATCAACAACAGACCGTCGCCTTCGATCACCGCATGCTCTTCTTCGGTGGCGTGGTAATGCGGCATCGCACCATTGGCGTTGAACGCGGCAATGGTGTTGAAACTCAGCGACACATAGTCCGGACGACGGGTACGCGCAGCGGTCAGGTGTTCGTCGATGGTCAGCTCGGTGATGCGCTCGCGGCCCCACGCCGACTCCAGCCAGGCGAAGAATTCGCACAGCGCCGCGCCATCCTGTTCCATGGCCTTGCGGATGTGCTCGGCATCGGCCAGGCTTTTCTGCGATTTGGCCAGTGTCGTCGGGTTCAGGCCTTCAACCAGTTTTACACCGCTGTCCAGGTTGTCCAGCAGGCCAGCCGTGACACGCGCCGGATCGACTTGCAGGCTCGCGCCGCTCGGTACCGCGCGCAACGCGTCGGCCACTTCACTGTAGTCGCGCAGGGTTACGCCGTCCTGTTCGAGGATCGCGCGTAGCTCGGCGCTGACTTTGCCCAGCGCCACGAACAGGGTGGCCTGTTGCTGGCTGATCAGCGCAAATGAAACGAATACCGGATTGAACGACACATCGCCGCCGCGCAGGTTGAACAGCCAGGCGATGTCGTCGAGGGTGGCGATGAAATGCCAATCGGCGCCCCGCTCTTTCAACACCTCGCGCAGGTTGGCGAGTTTTTCGCCACGGCTGACCGTCGCCTGAGGCGGCAGGTGCTGATAGATCGGCTCGTTCGGCAGCGTCGGACGATCGCTCCAGACTTGGCTCAACAGATCGATGTCGGTACGCAGTCGGGCGCCGCGCTCTTCGAGTTTGCCCCCCAGCGTACGCGCCGAAGCCACGGCCATCACCGCACCGTCCACCGCGACGACACCGCCTTCAGGGGTTTGCTCGGCCAGCCAGTCCAGCGGGCCTGGTTGCCCCGGTTGCAGCTTGACCAGCTCAATGCCGCTGCCCTTGAGCTCTTTGGTCGCTTGCTCCCAATAACGGCTGTCCGCCCAGACGCCGGCGAAATCCGGCGTCACGATCAGCGTGCCGACCGAGCCGTGAAAACCCGACAACCATTGCCGCCCTTGCCAGTAACCGGGCAGATATTCAGACAGGTGCGGATCGGCCGACGGCACCAGCAGGGCATGGATACCCTCCCGGCTCATCAGCTCGCGGGTGTGCGCCAGGCGCTCGGGCACCGATCCATTGATCGAAGGCTGCGTACTCATCGTGTCTCCTGCTAATCACTTCATCATTATTGTTGAGTGCCGATCTCAGTCGGCGCGTAAAAGCGCTACTGCCAGAATGCCGGAGCACTGGTGCAGGCGGCTGTGATCAGATGTACCGCCTGGTCGATATCCTGTTCGGTGGTAAACCGGCCCAGGCTCAGGCGAATGGTGCGACTTGCCGAACGAGCGTCATGCCCCAGGGCCAGCAGCACGTGGGATGGCGCATTACTGGCGGAGTTGCAGGCCGAAGTCGCGGAAAAGGCGATCGAGGCGCTCAATGCCGCCGGGTTGAAATCGCCTTCGTTGAAGGTCAGGCTCAGGGTATGGGGAATGCGCTGGGTGGCGCTGCCGTTGAGGCGAACGCCGGGAATGGTCAGCAACGGTTCCAGCAGGCGTTCACGCAGACGCGCGATCCTGGTTTTCTCTTCATCGAACAGTTGCGCCGCCAACGCGAAGGCCTCGCCCATGGCGGCAATCTGATGAGTCGCCAACGTACCGGAGCGCAAACCGCCCTCGTGGCCGCCGCCGTGAATCTGCGCCTGTAAACGCGGCTGCGCGCGAGGACCGACATACAACGCGCCGATGCCTTTGGGGCCGTAGATCTTGTGCGCCGAAAACGACATCAGGTCCACCGGCAACCGCGTCAGGTCAATCGCCACTTTCCCTGCGCCCTGAGCGGCGTCGACATGGAACAACGCATCGCGGGCACGCACCACTTCGCCGATCGCCGCGATGTCATTGACCGTGCCCAGCTCGTTGTTGACCAGCATCAGCGACACCAGAAAGGTGTCCTCGCGCATCGCCTCGCTGACGGCTTGCGCGGTGATCAGACCTTCCTCGTCCGGCACCAGATACGTCACTGCGACGCCCGCGTCCTGCAACTGCTTCGCCGTGTCGAGAATCGCCTTGTGTTCAATCTGGCTGGTGATGACATGGCCACCGGATACGCCCCGGGCCTGGGCCACGCCCTTGAGGGCGAGGTTGTTCGATTCGGTGGCGCCGGAGGTCCAGACGATCTGATTTGCTTGCGCGCCGACCAGTTCGGCCACCTGCTGCCGCGCCTGCTCGACCGTTTGCCGGGCCTGCTGGCCGAACGCGTGGGAGCTGGACGCCGGGTTGCCGAAGTTGCCGGAAAAACCCAGACATTCGACCATGACCAGGATGACCCGCTCATCCACCGGCGTGGTGGCGGCGTAGTCGAAATACAACGGACGTTTATTCATAAAAGACTCGCAGAGCTTGTTCCGGGATCAGTGCTGGGAACCAGTCAACCAGCAATACCTGATCGGATGCGTAATAGAAGTACGACTTCATTGAAAAGTGCGTAGGAACGCTCCTGAAGTCGAGCTTAACAGGCATCGGGCAACCGGATGAAGCAATGCGTCAGCTAAAGCTTTCGAGCAACAACGGATACAGCGAAACCACCAGCAGCGCGGCCATGCCCCAGTTGAACAGGCGCAACCAGCGACGGTCCTTGAGCACGTTGCGCAACAACGTGCCGCACGCCGCCCAGACACCGACGCTCGGCAGGTTGATCAGGGCAAAGACCGCTGCAATCACAAGCACATTGGTGAAATAGCCCTGCATCGGCGTGTAGGTGCTGATCGCACCGATGGCCATGATCCACGCCTTGGGATTGACCCACTGGAAAGCTGCGGCGCCGAGGTAACTGATGGGTTTGCTCTCCCCATGCCCGCCGTCGGACACCGGCCCGGAATGCGCGATTTTCCACGCCAGGTACAACAAATACGCGGCTCCAACGTAACGCAAAACGGTATAGAACAACGGATAGGTTTGAAACACTGCGCCCAGGCCGAAACCGACTGCCACGACGAGCACGAAGAAGCCGCAGGTAATCCCAAGCATATGGGGAATGGTGCGGTTAAAGCCGAAGTTCACGCCCGATGCCAGCAACATGGTGTTGTTCGGGCCGGGAGTGATGGAGGTGACGAGGGCAAACAGGGCAAAACCCAGCAGCAGGTCGAGCGAGAGCGTCATGAGCGGCAGTCCATCAGGGTCAGTCAGGTATTGACCCTATCGCACACCCTGAAGGAAACCCATGGACAGTTGGGTGAAACTTCGAGCGGTACAGTCGCTTAGCTTGGACGGCCGTGAAGCTGAACGGCACGCTCGGCGTTCATCTCGCCTTGCTTGTCAAAACTGAAGGTCTTCTGCGGTTCGCCGAGCAATTCGGCTTTTTTCGCGTGGTATTCGTCGAAGGACAAACCGCGACGATTCAACGCCTCCAGCGCCAGTTCCCTGCTTTCTTCAGCAGTGTAGGGCCGCAATTCCGGGGAAACATGGCTGGCACATCCGGCGAGAACGGAGACCGCAAGCAGCAAGAAAGTGGTGAGTAGGGTTTTCATGATGTGGCGTCCTGGCATCTGGGTTCGGGTCAATGAACACAGGCTACCCCCGCCTCTCGATGGGCAGAAATCAACGCTTTCGATAGTGGCTATCGACTTTGCCTGATGACCTTCCGTCCAGGCCGAAGTTACCGACGAATTCCTGAAGATCTGGCGCCGCGTGCTGCAAGGCGAAGCCGTGGATTTCGAAGGCAAACACTCGCAAGTGAAGAACGCCAATGCGTTATTCCGTTGTTGCCTGAACCGTACGCCAGCCTGGCCGGCCGCGGTGTCACCAACCTCACCGGCCGTTTGGCGAATCGATCGCCAATGACGTGCTGCCCGCCAAAGCCACGGCCTGAAACGATGTGGCGAGGGAGCTTGCTCCCGCTGGGCTGCGATGCAGTCCCATAACAGGCCCGCACGTTTTTTCTGAATGACCGCGTCAACCTGTTTACGACTGCTGCGCAGCCGAGCGGGAGCAAGCTCCCTCGCCACAAAGGCCGCCCCAAGAGGTTTGTGTTGAATTAACTGAGGAACCCCGCGTGACAGCTTGAGCCGTAACGTGACGCGCATACGACTGATCAAGATCGGCGAACTGGCGGTGAACAAGCGCCGACCGACAGAAAACGTGCAGGACGAGCGTCTGATGCACTTGTCGATTCAACCCACCAGATTGCAGTGCAACGCGTCATCGTGGCTACGTTCCAGACTGTGCAGCACCTGGAACGAGCCGAAAGTCACGGTTTTCGCCTGATGGGCGCGAATCAGCTGCCAGAAATCCTGCTCGCCGCTTTCAAAACTTTGAAACGCCGCTTCCCCCGCCTCGCGAGATTGCCATTGCAGGTAGTTGAGCACCCGCCGGCCATCGTCGCTGGCCTGGATACTGGCGCTCAGAAATCCGCTGTAGCCTTGGGCCAGACGTTCGGTCTGCTTCGATAACGCCGACACCAATGCAGGTTGCTGATGGGGTTCGATCTCGAATTCGATCAACTGGGTGAAGCTGCGATTTTTCTCTGGCGCTTGCATGAAAAGTCCCCACTGACGTGTAAGACGGATCTTGCGATCCGAAGGCCTGCAGGGTAAAACCTCGAGTTAACTAGAGGTCAAGAGGCATTTTTCAAATGATCACCTCGGAAAACCTGCATAAGGAACTTACCGTCGGCCAATTGGCCGCCCGTAGCGGCGTGGCGGTCACGGCGCTGCATTTCTATGAAGCCAGGGGGCTGATCAAAAGCAATCGCAATCAGGGCAACCAGCGGCGCTATCCACGGGAAGTGTTGCGGCGGGTGGCGTTGATCAAGGTGGCGCAGCGGTTGGGGATTCCGTTGGCAGAGATTGGTGAGGCATTGAAAACCCTGCCGGATAACCGGGCGCCGACGGCGGCGGACTGGAAGGTGTTGTCGGCGCAGTGGAGTCGGGAGCTTGATGAGCGGATCAATCAACTGACCTTGCTGCGGGACAAGCTCAACGGTTGTATCGGCTGTGGGTGTTTATCGATGGAGGCGTGTCCGTTGCGTAATTTTGGGGATGTGCTTGGGGAACAGGGACCGGGGGCGCAGCTGTTGGAATCGGGGGTTGATCCTGAATAGCGGCGCGGCTATCGCGGGCTTGCCCGCGATGGCGATCCGAGCATTCTGTTGCTTCAATGTTGAAGGCTGAACAGTGGCGTTGTTATGCCCTGCACCGGTAGGAGCTGCCGCAGGCTGCGATCTTTTGATCTTGGTGTGGGCGCGACCGACGAAGGGTCAGGATCAAAAGATCGCAGCCTGCGGCAGCTCCTACTATCTTTGTAGGCTCGCGACAGCTTTATCCCATAACGAAATCAGGGAGACTGATCATGAGCGTCAAACCCATTCCAGAGGGTTATCACAGCATCACCCCGTATCTGGGGATCCAGAAAGCGGCGGAAGCCATCGAGTTCTACAAGAAAGCCTTCGGCGCCACTGAAGTCATGCGCCTGTCCATGCCCGATGGCGGCATCGGTCACGCCGAACTGCGCATCGGCGATTGCCCGATCATGCTCGGCACGCCCTGCGATCAGGGGCCGTTGAGCAATCCGGACAAGTCACCGTCCGTGGGCTTGCACCTGTATGTGAACGATGTGGACGCGTCTTACAAACAGGCAATTGCAGCGGGCGGCACGGTGGTGTCCGAGGTCAAGGATCAGTTTTATGGCGACCGTTCGGGGACCTTGAAGGATCCTTATGGGCATCTGTGGTTTCTGGCCACGCGCAAGGAGGATCTGACCCAGGAGCAGATCGAGCAGCGGGCGAAGGAGATGTTTCAGCAGGGTTGAGCGCTTTGGTGCCTGCCCCGGCCTCATCGCGGGCCAGCCCGCTGCCACAGGGTCCTGTGTCGTAGGAAAAAATGGCGAACGACACAACACCGGTGGGAGCGTGGCTCGCCCGCGATGAGGCCATCAGCCACACCACACCTCCCTCGAACACACTTCATGAACAAGCCCACCACGCTTTGCGCCTTGCCCTCCCCGCCCAACACTTTCAGGATGCAGGCAACTACAACAAGGAGACCTCCATGTTCGCCGGATTCCTCAAAGACCAGCGCCACGTCAACGGTGTCGACATTGCCTACCGCGTCGGCGGCAGCGGGCCGGGCCTGCTGTTGCTGCACGGCCACCCGCAGACTCACGTCATCTGGCACAAGGTCGCCGAACAACTGGCCGAGCACTTCACCGTAGTCGCCGCCGACCTGCGCGGTTACGGCGACAGTGCCAGACCGCCGGCCGACGATCACCATACCCCTTACTCCAAACGCGAGATGGCCAAGGATGCCGTGGCGCTGATGAACGCCATGGGCTTCGATCGGTTTTCGGTTCTGGCCCACGACCGCGGCGCCCGCGTGGCCCATCGCCTGGCGCTGGATCATCCGGACGCGGTGCAACGCATGGTGCTGCTCGACATCGCCCCCACGCTGTCGATGTACGCACAAACCAACGAAGCCTTTGCCCGCGCCTACTGGCACTGGTTCTTCCTGATCCGCCCGGCGCCGTTGCCGGAAACCCTGCTTGAAGCCGACCCCGAAGCCTATTTGCGCAGCGTGATGGGCAGTCGCAGCGCCGGACTCAAACCCTTCACCGCCGAAGCCTTTGGCGAATACCTGCGTTGCCTGAAACTGCCGGGCTCGGCGCGCGGGATCTGCGAGGATTACCGTGCCAGTGCCAGCATCGACCTGGAGCATGACCGCATCGACCTCGACGCCGGCCATCATCTGAAGCTGCCGTTGCTGATTCTCTGGGGCGCCGAAGGCACGGTCGGGCGCTGTTTCGAACCGCTCAAGGAATGGCAACTCGTCGCCACCGATGTGCGCGGCAAAGCGCTGCCCGCCGGTCATTACATCGCCGAAGAAGCGCCGGAACTGTTGCTCGCCGAAGTGCTGGGTTTCCTGCGCTGACACCCGCGTCGCGCTGCTATGCTGGCGGCTCATGCCGCCAGTGCCCGTTCTGTCATGACCACCAAGAAAGACACCGTGCCCCTTCCCGAAGACCTGCGTGTATTCCTCACCGTCGTGCGCAAAAGCGGTTTCGCCGCGGCCGCCGATGAGCTGGGCCTGTCGCCCGCCTACGTCAGCAAGCGCATCCAGATTCTCGAAACCACCCTAGGCACGCGCCTGCTGCACCGCACCAGTCGCCGCATTGCCCTGACCGAGGACGGCGAGCGCGTGCAGCGCTGGGCGTTGCGCATTCTCGATGACTTCCAGCAACTGCACGACGAACTCTCCGACGCCCACGACAGCCCTCGCGGGCGTTTGCATCTGTGCAGCAGTTTCGGTTTCGGCCGTCACCACGTGGCGCCGGCCGTGTCGTTGCTGGCCGAGCGATATCCGGACCTGGAGATTCGCCTCGACCTGTTCGACCGGGTAGTGGACATCGTCAGTGAAGGCTTCGATCTGGAGATTCGTGTCGGCGACGACATTCCCGGTCAGCACATCGGCCGGCGCCTGGTGAGCAATCGGCGGGTGGTGTGTGCGGCCCCCGATTATCTGCAGCGCCAGGGTGTACCGCAGACGTTAGGCGAACTGGAGCAGCATCATTGCCTGGTGATCAAGGAGCGCGACAACGCGTTCGGCATCTGGAACCTGGAACGCAACGGGGTGCAAGAAAGCGTGCGGGTCAGCGGACCGTTGTCGTCCAATAACGGCGAGATTGTCTTGCAGTGGGCACTGGACGGGCGCGGCGTGGTGCTGCGGTCATTGTGGGATGTGAAACCCTTGCTGGATCAAGGGAGGTTGGTGCAGTTGCTGCCCGAGTACAGTCAGAGCGCCAACGTCTGGGCGGTGTACCCGACGCGACTGGCATACTCGGGAAAGTTGCGGGCGTGCGTGGAGTTTTTACAGGCGCATTTCGAGGGGTTGTCGGTGTAGCCGAGCCAACACAATTCTAATGTGGGAGCGGGTTTGCCCGCTCCCACATTTTGATCTGCGTTTAGCTTAACCAGGGATTGGCGGCCAGGTGTTTTAGTTCGAAGGCTTTGATCTGCTCGCTGCGCTGCAAGGTGCTGCCGATGGCGTCGAGGCCGAGCAACAGCGCGGTTTTACGCAGAGTGTCGATGTCGAACAGAATGACCTCGCCGTCGTGGAGGCGAATCTCCTGCGCCTGCAGATCAACACTGATCTGCGCCCCCTCAGGCTGACTGACAACCCGGCCGAGCCGCTGCAACACCGACTCATCGAGGGTAATCAACAACACGCCGTTGCGCTGACAGTTGTCATAAAAGATCCCGGCAAAACTGCTGCCGATCAGCGCGCGGATGCCCATCTGCTTCAAGCCCCAGACGGCATGTTCCCGGCTCGACCCACAACCGAAGTTCGGCCCGACCACCATGAAACTCGCGCCCTGCCACGCCGGTTGATTGAGCACGAACTCGGGGTTGGGTTGACCATCCGGCAAAAACCGCAAATCAAAAAACAACCCTCGATCCAGCCCGGCGCGGTCGATGCCCTTGAGAAACTGCTTGGGCATGATTACGTCGGTGTCGATATTGGCCGCCAGCATCGGCGCAGCCTTGCCGCTGACGTGGGTGAACGGTTGCAGGCTCATGCGCGGTCTCCAAAGTGGCGGATGTCGGTCAGGCGGCCGGTAATCGCGGCAGCGGCGACCATCGCCGGGCTCATCAAATGCGTGCGGGCGCCAGCGCCCTGGCGGCCTTCGAAATTGCGGTTGGTGCTGGACGCGCAGCGGTCGCCCGGCGCCAGCACGTCGTCGTTCATGGCCAGGCACATCGAGCAGCCGGACTGACGCCACTCGAACCCGGCCTCGATGAAGATCGCCGCCAGGCCTTCGGCTTCAGCCTGATTACGCACTTCGGTGGAGCCCGGCACGATCATCGCCCGCACATGCCCGGCGACGCGTTTGCCACGCACCACGCTGGCGGCATCGCGCAGGTCTTCGATGCGCGCATTGGTGCAGGAACCGATGAAGGCGTGGCTGATGACAATGTCGCTCAGCGCCATCCCGGCTTCCAGGCCCATGTAATTCAGGGCGCGGCGCATGTCCTGGCGCAGGATCAGGTCGCTGACGTCTTGCGGGTCCGGCACGCGGGCGCCGATCGGTGATGCCTGGTCCGGGCTGGTGCCCCAGGTGACCATCGGCTCCAGCGCGCTGGCGTCGAGAAACACTTCACGGTCGAACTGCGCATCGGCGTCGCTGTGCAGGACGCGCCATTGTTCAACCGCCTGGTCCCACAACGCACCTTTGGGCGCACGGGGTTTGTCCTTGAGGTAAGCGAAGACTCTTTCATCTGGCGCCATGAATGCGCCACGCGCCCCGGCCTCCACCGCCATGTTGCAGATGGTCATGCGCGCCTCGACGCTCAGCGCATCGATGGTCGAACCGCAAAACTCGATGGCATAGCCGGTGGCCCCGGAAGCGCCGATCTGGCCAATCAGCGCCATGATCACGTCCTTGGACGTCAGCCCCGGTGCCAGTTCACCGTCCACCGTCACGCGCAAGCTTTTCAGCCGTTTGTAGACCAGGGTCTGGGACGCCAGCAGGTGTTCGATTTCCGAAGTGCCGATGCCGAAACCGAACGCGCCGAGGGCGCCGTACGTGGTGGTGTGGCTGTCGCCCGCGGCAATCACCATGCCCGGCAGGATGAATCCCTGCTCCGGGGCAATGACGTGTTCGATGCCCTGGCGCTTGTCGAGGATGTCGAGCAATTCGATGCCGAAGTCCCGGCAGTTTTCCGCCAGGTACGACACCTGCCGCGCCCCACCGGCGTCCGGCATGGCGGCCACGCGATTCGGTGCCGTGGGGTTGACGTGATCGACCACCGCCAGCGCGGTGCCGGCACGCCAGACTCCGCGCCTGGCCTCGCGCAGACCGCTGAATGCCTGGGGACTGGTGTATTCGTTGATGACCTGGCGATCGATGTACAGCAGGACATGGCCCTGGTCATCGAGACGACACACCGTGTGGGAATCGATGTGTTTGTCGTAAAGGGTTCTTGCTGAAGTCATGGGATTGTTCGCTCAGGCTCGCGGGTTTCAGGCGTCTGCGCCCCATCTTAGGCAGTCGCCCCGCCCCATCAATGGCCGGAGAGTGATCCCGTGAACCATGTTTCGTGTTGGATCAAGGCAGCACAGCAATCTGAAATGAATGCAACGCCCCTGTGGGTTATGCGTTTTCAGCAATAGGAAACATTTACTTTCATATCCCGCTTCGGGATTTCTGATTCTCATTCGTCTTATATAGATGCAGTCGGTTCGCGTAGGCAAAAGCCACGACCGTACTTTTCATGGACCCCACGCTGGGAAGCCCGCAGCCAAGGCCCTCTCATCACTACAAGACCTTGATCATGTCGAAGAAGTCCCGCTCAAAACTCTGGTTTCTGGTCCATAGCTGGCTGGCACTGCCCATCTGGTTTTTTGTGCTGATCGTCTGTGTGACCGGCACGCTGGCGGTGATCAGCCAGGAAATCGTCTGGCTGGCCAACCCGCAGATGCGCGCCAGCCAACCCGAAGGTGATGCGCCGCTGCTGAGCTACGACCAGATTATCGCGGCGATCAAACAGGCCGAGCCGCAGATCCTGGTCGAAAGCATCAGCCGACCCGACGAATCGCATTTCGCCCTGGACGTGGAAGTCACCTACCCCGACGGCCGTTCGGTGGTGGTTTACGTCAACCCGTACAGCGGCGTGATCCAGGGCACCGCCCCGCAATTCAACTTCAGGGCGTTCACCCGCGCCTTGCATGGCTGGTGGCTGGTGCCCTTCACCAATGGCTACAGCTGGGGCTGGTACCTGGTGTCGTTTCTCAGCCTGCCGCTGCTGGCTTCGCTGATTACCGGGCTGGTGGTCTACAAGCGCTTCTGGAAAGGTTTTCTGCGACCGACCCTGCGCATTCGGCACGGCGCGCGGATTTTCTGGGGCGACTTTCACCGCCTCAGCGGTATCTGGTCGATCTGGTTCATTGCGGTGATTTCCGTGACCAGCACCTGGTTCCTGATCGAAGCGTTCATGTTCGATAACCAGATCACGATTTCCACCGCCCCGGTGGCGCCCGTGGTTCCGCGGGAAAGCGTGCCCCTCACCGCCGATGGTTCGCCGGCACCGATGATCAGCCTGGAAACCGCGATTCGCGAAGCGAAGGAACGCATTCCCGGCCTTGAAGACAGCTTCGTCAGCCTGCCCGCCAATGCCTACAGTTACCTCTCGGTGGGCGGCCGCAGCTGGTATCCGCTGATGTTCCAGACCGCCGAGATCAACCCCTACACCGGCGACGTCGCCGTCACCCGCCTGCTCTCGGACCGCTCGGGGCTGGAGCTGGTGACCGAATCGATGCGTCCGTTGCACACCGGTGATTTCGGCGGGATCTGGATCAAGCTGATCTGGTTCTTCTTCGGTCTGCTCCTGAGCATGATGGTGCTCAGCGGCCTGCTGATCTGGACCAAGCGCACTGCCCTGGCCACCGTTAATGCCCTCAAGCGCAGCAACAGACGTCCTCGCGCTGCCGAGGCCGCTCAAGTGACGAGCCGCGACACCACGGAGGTCAGCCAATGAGCCTGTTCACCGCCGAAAAACCGGGGTCGAAACTGAGTCGCTTCTGGCACAAATGGCGCTTCCACATCAACGTTCTGCTGTTGCTGGTGCCACTGGGCTTCATGCCTAAATACTTCGCCGATGCCGCGCTGTTTCGCGGGGACACGGGCCTGGGTGAGCGGGAAATCGGGGAAGTTCAGGTCGGGCCCTGGAGCCTGCGCCTGGCGGAATTGCGCAACGAAGCACCGCGCCTCGATGGCCCGGCCGGGCACATGAAGAGCTTCAATGCGGCGTTGTGCGACAGCTGCCGCGAGCAGGTCAAGGCGACGTACCTGCGCATTGGCAAACCCCGCAGCCTGCGCGCCGCCGGGGTGATTTTCTTTGGCACGCCTTACCGCATGGGCGCCATGTTGCCGATTCCGGAAAAGACCAAGGCCGACGCCGAGCTGTGGATCACCATGGAAGGCTGGGACGGCGCGATGCATCAAGCGTCCATTCCGCTGAGCCAGGCATCCCCCGCCACCCTTGAGTGGCTGAACAAACAAGGAGGCAAACCATGAGCAACGCCTTTCGCCCTCTCCACGCTGTTTTGCTGATGCTGTGCGCCGGTTTCAGCACCAGCGCCCTGGCCCACAACCCGATGTGCGAGTGCAAGGCCATCGACGCCGAGCAGATCCAGTGCACCGGCGGTTTCTCCGACGGCAGCGGCGCACCGGGGGTGACCCTCGATGTGATCGGCTACGACGAAACCATTCTGGTGCCGGGCAAGCTCGGTGCCGATTCCACAGTGACCTTCAAAAAGCCCAGCGCCGAGTTTTATGTGCTGTTCGACGCCGGCCCCGGCCACGTCGTCGAGATCGACCAAGCGGACATCGAGGCCCCATGAGTACGCCTACTACGCAGGTCGTCCGCCCGGCCGGTGCCGGCCATGAAACCCTCTATGTGCTGCTGTTGTGCCTGATGATCCTGGCGGTCGCCGGCTCGGTGGTCGCCTGGCGCCATGAGTCCCAGGAAACCAGCAACGTCAGCAGCCATCAACTGGATGCCCGCCGCGACCTGAGCGCTTCCGAGCAAGGCATCTACGCCGATTTGCGGGTGACGCTGGACGAGATTCACCTGCTGCGCCAGGAACAGCAAACCCTGCCGACACCCGAAGCGCTTGCCGACGAGGGTTTTGCGCCGTTTGCCCAGGACGCCAGTTCCGTCAGCCGTGGCGCTCATGCCTGGCAATTGCTCGACGCCAAGGCGTATTTCGGTCAGAGCCAGGCGCCCGCCGTGGCCGGTTCGCTTCTGATGCGCCTGACCGCTGACGATGAGGCGCCAGACATCTGGCTCAATCGTGCCGCCGACCTCAAGGCCCCGACCGACCTCACCGACGCCGCGCTGGAAAGCGCTGGCTGGCGGCAGATCGTCGCGCAATTCGATGCCGGCGTGACCCGCCAGCACCGGCACTGAACCCTCGCCTTCACCCGAGAGAAGACCGCTTTCCCATGCCTATTTCATCTCAACGCTCTTTTTGGCGACCGCTGCTGGTCGGCCTGCTCGCCTGCCTGCTGATGCCCGTGGCCAACGCCGACGAAGCCAAGCGCCTGCGCATCGGCATCACCCTGCACCCTTATTACAGCTACGTGGCCAACATCGTCGGCGACAAGGCCGAGGTGGTGCCGCTGATTCCAGCCGGTTTCAACCCCCATGCCTACGAACCCCGCGCCGAAGACATCAAGCGCATCAGCGGGCTGGACGTGGTCGTGCTCAACGGCGTCGGTCATGACGACTTCGCCGACCGCATGATCGCTGCCAGCGAAACGCCGAACGTGCCAGTGATCGAAGCCAACGAAAATGTGCCGCTGCTGGCCGCCACCGGTGTCGCCGCTCGCGGTGCCGGCAAGGTCGTGAACCCGCACACCTTCCTCTCGATCAGCGCGTCCATCGCCCAGGTCAACAACATCGCCCGCGAGCTGGGCAAGCTCGACCCGGACAACGCCAAGACCTACACCCAGAATGCCCGCGCCTACGGCAAACGCCTGCGGCAGATGCGCGCCGACGCCCTGGCGAAACTGACCCAGGCGCCGAATGCCGAGTTGCGGGTGGCCACGGTTCACGCGGCTTACGACTACCTGCTGCGCGAATTCGGCCTGGAAGTGACCGCGGTGGTCGAGCCCGCGCACGGCATCGAACCGAGCCCGAGCCAGTTGAAAAAGACCATCGATCAACTGCGCGAACTGGACGTGAAAGTGATCTTCTCGGAGATGGATTTCCCGTCCACCTACGTCGAGACCATCCAGCGTGAATCCGGGGTGAAGCTGTACCCGCTGTCGCACATTTCCTACGGTGAATACACCGCCGACAAGTATGAAAAGGAAATGACCGGCAACCTCAACACCGTGGTCCGGGCGATTCAGGAGTCTGGCGCATGACGGCTAAAGAAACGCTCAGCGAATCCCCTGTGGGAGCGAGCCTGATCGCGAAAGCGTCAGGTCAGTCCGCACATTCGTTAAATGACACACCGCTTTCGCTGGCAAGCCAGCTCCCACAGGTTTCGGGACCAACCCTCGACTTTGCGGAAGTCAGCCTGACGCTGGGCCGCACGACGATCCTCGACAAGGTGACCTTCCAGGTCCAGCCCGGCAGCGTGCATGCGCTGGTCGGCCCCAACGGTGGCGGCAAGAGTTCGTTGATCAAGACCCTGCTCGGGCAAATGCCGCATCAGGGCCGCCTGAGCCTGCAGTGGCCGGGCGATCCCGGCACCATCGGCTACGTGCCGCAGGCGCTGGAATTCGATCGCGGGCTGCCGATGACCGTCGACGATTTCATGGCCGCCATGTGTCAGCGGCGCCCGGCGTTTCTCGGGTTGAGCAAACATTACGCGACGGCGATCGGTGAGGCGTTGGAGCGGGTCGGCATGCAGGACAAACGCAAGCGGCGCATGGGCGCCTTGTCCGGTGGCGAGCGTCAGCGCGTGTTGCTGGCGCAGGGGCTGATCCCGGCACCGCAGTTGCTGGTGCTCGATGAACCGATGTCGGCCCTTGATGAGGCGGGCATTCAGGTGTTTGAACGGTTACTCGGCGACTGGCGCAAGAGCGGGATTACCGTGCTGTGGATCGAGCACGATCTGGAAGCGGTCGGGCGTCTGGCGGATCGCGTCACCGGGCTCAATCGCCGGGTCTTGTTTGATTCCACACCGAAGCAGGCACTGACCCCTGAAACATTGTTGACGCTGTTTTCAACCCATCCACGGAGCGCTGCCTGATGAGTTACGAAGCCTTTCGTTTGATGGTCCAGGGCTGGGCGTCTTCGGGTTATCTGCCTGAAGCGCTGGCCTACGGATTCGTGGTCAACGCCCTGCTCGCCGGTTTGCTGATCGGCCCGGTGCTCGGTGGTTTGGGCACGCTGGTGGTGGTCAAGCGCTTCGCGTTTTTTTCTGAAGCGGTGGGTCACGCCGCACTGACCGGTGTCGCCATCGGCATTCTGCTCGGCGAGCCCTACACCGGGCCTTATGGCAGCCTGTTCGGTTACTGCCTGTTGTTCGGCATTTTGCTCAACTACCTGCGCAACCGTACGGGGCTGGCGCCGGATACCTTGATCGGCGTGTTCCTGTCGGTGTCGTTGGCGCTGGGTGCGAGTCTGCTGCTGATCCTGGCGGGCAAGATCAATGTGCACATTCTGGAAAACGTCTTGTTCGGCTCGGTGCTGACGGTCAACGGCAATGATTTGCTGGTGTTGGCCATCGTCGGTTCGCTGGTCATGGCACTGGCGTTGCCGCTGTACAACCGCATCATGCTCGCCAGTTTCAACCCGCAACTGGCGGCGGTGCGCGGCGTGGCGGTGAAGACCCTGGATTACCTGTTCGTGATTCTGGTGACACTGATCACCGTGGCGGCGGTGAAAGTCATCGGTGCGATTCTGGTCGGTGCCCTGTTGGTGATTCCAGCAGCGGCGGCGCGGTTGCTCAGCCAGTCGCTGAAGGGGTTCTTTTGGTGCTCGGTCGTGATCGCTACGGTCAGTACGTTGTGCGGGATTCTTGCGCCGATTGTCTTCGACCTGCCTATCCCGTCCGGCGCCGCGATCATTCTGGTAGCCGGTATCGCCTTCGCCCTCGCCGCCATTGCGCGCGGTGTTGTCCCCAGTCTGAAAGGGAACCTTGGATAAATGTCATTTTCTTTGCGTCAACTGACCCTGGTCGTCGCCCTCTGCGGGCTGGTTAACACTTCGTTTGCGGCAGACAGCGCCAGGCCGCTGCATGTGCTGGCGTCCTTGCCGATCACTTACGGACTGGGCGAAGTGCTGCTCAAGGGCACCAACGTCAAGCTTGAGCGTGCGGCGCCGGCGAACCTGCCCGGCAGCCGTCAGACCGCTTATTTCACCGGGCGTGGCGCGCCGGCGCTAGCGAAACTGGCGACGGACGCCGATGCAGTGATTGGTCTGCGTTCGTTGTGGGCGGATGACCCGCTGTACCCGATCTCACGGCGCAGCAACATTCGTATCGTCGAAGTCGATGCCGCACGCCCGGTGGACGGCGCCCTCCCCGGCATCGCCGTGCAGCCGGGCAACAAGGTCGATGGCTTGAACAGTCAGCCGTGGTTTTCCAGCAACAATATGGGACGCATGGCGGATGTGATGGCGGCGGATCTGGTGCGCCTGGCGCCGGAGGCCAAGCCGAAAATCGAGGAGAACCTGGCGGCGCTCAAGCAACGCTTGCTCAAGTTCAGTGCCGACAGCGAAGCCCGGCTGGCCAGTGCCGACAACCTGAGTGTGATGTCCCTGAGCGATCATTTTGGCTATCTGATTGGTGGGCTCAACCTGGAGTTGATTGGGCTCGATGCACGGCCGGATGCTGAGTGGACGCCCGAAGCGCTGAAGCAATTGGGCGAGACACTGAAGGACAATGAGGTGGCGGTGGTGCTGCATCATCGGCAGCCTTCGGAGGCGGTGAAAGCGGTGATTGATGAGGCCGGCAGCCGGTTGTTGGTGTTGAGTGTGGATGCGGCGGATCCGGTGGGTGAGCTGGAGGGGAATGTGGATTTGGTGATCAGGGCGTTGAGTGGGGTGTAGCCGGCGGTTTGCTAAGGCTCGCCATGCCCTCCTCCCGGTCCTGCCTGTCATTTGAAGCGTATGCGTTCCCCCTGTGGGAGCTAGCCTGCTAGCGATGGACGCTCACGATAACGCGTATTGTCTGAATGAACGCGTTGCCTGGACATCCATCGCTAGCAGGCTAGCTCCCACAGGGGAACGCGTTCTGCTTTGGCTTTGGCTTTTGATCTGGTTTTTGATCTTGATCTGCCCCATCGGAAAGCCGAGAGCAGGTTCTGCGTAGTGGGCCCACGGAGCAGGACCGGAGCGAGGCAAATCAAGGCTTGCTCACGAAACACACCTCCAGACAACACAAACTCCAAAGCAAAAAAAAGCCCGCTGACCTTACCGGTCCAGCGGGCTTCTCTTTGCGTAAAATCTAGTGAGCCAGAGCCTGCTCTTCCATCTTCTTGCGCAAGCTCAGCGGACGCATGTCCGTCCAGGTTTCTTCGATGTAAGCCAGGCATTCCTTCTTCAGCCCGCTTTTGCCCACGGTGCGCCAGCCTTCAGGCACAGCTTTGTAGTCGGGCCAGATCGAGTACTGCTCTTCGTGGTTGACCACGACCTGAAAGAGGATGTCCTCGCGGTCGAATACTGACGTCATGGTGTCTCTCCATCGCTGTAAGGTGAGCTGCACTGCGTGCGCAGCCGTTATGTAGAAAGAACGTTCCGGGGCCCGGAAAATTTAGAGGCTGGCGGTGGCAGCAGCCATGGCTCGACCAAAAATTTCCGCGACCCGATCGATTTCCGCGGCGGTAATCACCAGTGGCGGCAGGAAACGCACCACGCCGCCATGACGGCCCCCCAGCTCAAGAATCAGCCCGCGCTTGAGGCATTCACGCTGCACCAGCGGCGCCATACGAGCAAAAATCGGCGGATGACCCTGAGCATCCGGCGTGCCTGTCGGGTCGACGAGTTCGACGCCAAGCATCAGGCCGCGACCGCGAATATCGCCCAATTGCGGAAAGTCCCGCTGAAGAATGCGCAGGTGCTCGCTCAAGCGCTCGCCCATGGCCGCAGCGTGTTCGCAGACCTTGTGCTCAACCAGATAACGCATCACTGCCGAACCCGCGGCCATGGCCATTTGATTTCCACGGAAGGTCCCGGCATGCGCGCCCGGCAACCAGGTGTCGAGCCAGTCGCGATACACCACCACCGCCAGCGGCAGGCTGCCGCCGATGGCCTTGGACATCACCACCACGTCCGGAATGATCCCGGCGTGCTCGAAGGCGAACATCTTGCCGGTACGGGCAAAACCGCTCTGGATTTCGTCGACGATCAGCGCCACGCCCGCCTTCTCGGTGATGCGCCGCACGCCGCGCAACCAGTCGAGGTCGGCCGGGATCACCCCACCTTCGCCCTGGACGACTTCCACAATCACGGCAGCCGGCAATTGCACGCCGGCCTCGGGATCGTTCAGTAAATTATCGAGATAGTTGAGGTTGACCTGCACGCCTTGGGCGCCACCGAGGCCGAACGGGCAACGGTAATCGTAGGGATACGGCATGAACTGCACGCCGCTGCTGAGCAATGCGCCCAAGGGCTTTTTCGGACCCAGGCTGCCCATCAGGCTCAACGCGCCCTGGCTCATGCCGTGATAAGCGCCCTGGAAAGACAACACGGAGCTGCGCCCGGTGGCGGTGCGCACCAGTTTCAGCGCGGCTTCCACCGCGTCGGTGCCGGTCGGGCCGCAGAACTGGATCCTTGCTTCAGCGGCGAGCGCCGGCGGCAGCAGTCCGAACAGGTCCTGGACGAACTGGTCCTTGACCGGCGTGGTCAGGTCGAGGGTGTGCAGCGGCAGTTCATCGGCCAGCACTTGCTGGATCGCTTCGATCACCACCGGGTGGTTATGCCCCAGGGCCAGTGTCCCGGCGCCGGCCAGGCAGTCAATGAAACGGCGGCCTTCAACGTCTTCGACATAAATGCCCTTGGCACGCTTGAGGGCCAGGGGAATGCGTCGCGGATAGCTACGGGCATTCGATTCCTGCTGACTCTGGCGTGCCAGCAACGGCGATTCGTTGAACTGATACAGCGTCTCGGCCGGCGCCGGAGTGATCCGGGCCGACTGATCTTCCATAAGGCTGGTAGCGACTGACATCTCTCGACCCCTCAATAGGTTTTCCTGTTCTGGAAACGCATCAGCGCGCCGAGGATTTAGACCCTTGATCAGCTTTTATGAAGGTGGCGTCAGCGCCTTGTACATGGGGATGGCGTGGAGCCCGGCGACGGTGAAGGTTTCGGCGCAGGGCTGATAACCCAGATGACGGTAAAAGGCTTCGCTGGTTCGGGTGCTGTTGAGTCGGGCCTGGGCCACACCGCGTTCAATCAGCCAGCGTTCGAGGTCGTGGACCAGTGCCTGCCCGGCACCGCGTCGAAACCATTCCGGCTGCACGTAACAGAACGCAACCTTGCCGCTGATCGCCGCCATCGCGGCGCCTACCGGTTTGTCCTGCAACAGGGCGATATTCAGGTACAACCGTTGGTCGGTCAGCCACGTTTGAATGCGTTCAGTGGTTTTGCTGTGAGTCCAGGTGGCGACGGTTCGCGGGTCGTTGCGGTGGTCGAGCGCACAGCCGATGCGGATCGAACGCTCGACGATCCGGCTGATGATGCCGGCGTCGGCGGGGGTTGCCTTGCAGACGTGCAGGGATGCATCCATGGCACTGTGACCTCAATCCATTGAGAAAAAGCCGTCGGGGACGATAGCCCCGCAGGTGCCAGCAATGCCAATGGAGAGAGGTTACATTTGATGTGCAACACAGAATCCTGTGGGAGCGGCGGTGCGACGTGCCCACTCCCACAGGGTTTTGTGGTGTGTTCAGACCGGTTGCAACGGCATGGTCAACTCAACCCGCAAGCCATCCGGCCGGCTGTCGAAACGCAGCGTGCAGCCACATCGCTGAACAATGGCCTGGACAATCGCCAGCCCCAAGCCACAGCCGGTGCTCTGGCCGTTGCGCCAGAAGCGCTGGGTCAGGTGTTGCAGATCGTCTTCGGCAATGCCCGGGCCATGGTCGCGTACTACGAACTGTACGCGGCTGCCGGTAGTCTCCAGGCTCAGTTCCACCGGTCCGTCATTCGGGGTATGGCGTAGCGCGTTGTCCAGCAGGTTGCGCAGCGCGGCAATCGACAACACGGCGGGCATTTGCACCGGAGCGTGAGAGATCTTCGTCGGCAACTTGAATGTGATCCGCTGACGATCACCGCTGGCGGCATCCTGAATCGCCAGTTTTGCCACTTGCTCGGCGCTGCATTGCACACCGTCGTCGAACGACAGGCTGCCCTCGACCCGTGCCAGCAACAACAGTTGCTCAAGGGTCCGGTGCAGGCGGTCGGCGCCCTCCTCGGCCCGGGCCAGGGATTGATCCCGCGCCGCGCCGTCGGTCATGCGTGCCACTTGCAGGTGCGTCTTGATCGCCGTCAGCGGGCTGCGCAGTTCATGCGCCGCATCACCGGTCAGGCGGCGTTCGCGCTCGATGGTCTTGCCGATGCGCTGGAACAACTGGTTCTGGGTATCCAGCAACGGTTGCAATTCGCTGGGCAGCGGCTGGATCTGCAAAGGTTCCAGCGAGTCGGCGCTGCGGCGCATCAAGGCATCGCGCATGCGGTTCAACGGCGCCAATCCCTGGCCGATGCCCAGCCAGAGCAGGCACAGGCAACCGAGCAATGCCACGCCCACCGGCACCGAGGCGGCCAGCAGAATCGACATGTTCAGCGCTTCACGCTCGATCTGCCGATCAGCGGTGGTGATACGCACAGGGTGAAGCTGCGCCACGGCGCGCCGTCGATCATCTGATCGTGGAAGCCCATTTTCTCGGCTTCCAGGGTTTGTTGCGGATCGGTGTGACTGCGGGCCAGGATTTCCCCGCGCAAGGAGCTGACCTGACACGCCATGCCACCCGGGATGTTCAGTTGTTCCGCGCTGAAATGGGTGCCCTCGCCCTTGGTCGGCAAGGCGGGCAATTGCTCCATCAGGCCGGCGACCATGCGCGCCGACGCCACCAGCCGCTGGTCGAGGGAAAACATCATCTGGTTGCGCAGGTCGCTGAGCATCCAGGCTGCCGCCAGGGCCCAGATCAGCGCAAACGCGGCGCCGAGTGTCAGGCTCAGGCGCAAACGCAGGCTCATCACTTTTTCAGTTCCTCTGCACCATCGGCCGGCCCCAGGCGATAGCCCAGGCCGCGCACGGTCTCAACAATGCCGTTACCCAGCTTGCGCCGCAGGTGATGGATATGCACGTTGAGGGCGTTGCTTTCCAGCTCGTCGTTGAAGCCGTAGACGCTGTCCTTCAACTGCTCGGTGGACAGCACCCGGCCACGGTTGTGCAGCAGAGCTTGCAACAGCGACTGTTCGCGACGGGAAAGGTCCACCGGTTGTCCGGCGAGCGTGGTTTCGCGGCTGCTCGGGTCATAGGTCAGGGCGCCGTGCTCGATCAGGTTGACGCTGCGCCCCGCGACCCGCCGCAACAACGTGTGCAGGCGTGCGGCGAGTTCACGCAGGTCGAATGGCTTGAGCAGGTAATCGTCGGCACCGGCCTGCAAACCGTCGACGCGGTCAGTGACCGAATCCCGCGCGGTGAGAATCAGCACCGGGATTTCCAGACCGTTGTGGCGCAACTGCTGCAACAGCTTCAGACCGTCCTCGTCGGGCAGGCCGAGGTCGAGCACCATGACGTCGAACTCGGCGACCTTGAGCATGGCGCGCGCAGCCGAGGCCGTCGCCACGTGCTCGACCGTCAGGCCTTGAGCGGTGAGACCGGCGACAATGCCGCTGGCGATCAGCTCGTCGTCTTCGCAAACCAGTACGTGCATGGTCAACCCTGTTGAAAAAAGCTGATTAGGCCGGTGGCCGATTAAGCGGACATTATGCCGCAAGCGCCACGTCCACAAGGTTATCGCGGTTAATCATCGGTTAATCGCCGCCTCCCATTGTGCACCTCACTTGCAAAGGGATAAGGCTTACCCATGCGTCGACTGTTTTTGTTTTTTCTTCTCTTGATCTCGGGTGTGGCCCAGGCAGGGACCAATCCGTTCGAAACCAAACCTGAATTCCTGCCGGTGGAAAAGGCGTTTGTCTTCACCTCCGAGCGCCTCGACTCAGGTGAAACACAGCTCTATTGGCAGGTCTCCGACGGTTACTACCTTTATCAGAAACGCCTGAAGTTCGATGGGTTACCCGCCGAGCTGCATCCTGTGCTACCCGAAGGCGAGTCTCACAGTGATGAATTCTTCGGCGAACAGCCGGTTTATCGCCAGGGCCTGGAACTGAAGATTCCGGCCGGTGCGACGGGCACGATCAAGGTTGGCTTCCAGGGGTGTGCCGATGCCGGTTTGTGTTATCCACCGCAAACCCAGGTGGTGGATCTGGGCGGCAGCGCTGCCACTTCCACGACGACCGAAGCCCCGGATCAAGCCCTGGCCAGCAGCCTGCAACAACGGGCGCTGGGCTGGAGCCTGCTGGTGTTCTTCGGTCTGGGCCTGCTGCTGGCCTTCACCCCTTGTTCGTTGCCGATGCTGCCGATTCTGGCCGGTTTGATCGTGGGCAGTGGCGCCACGCCCAAACGTGGTTTTGCGCTGGCGACCAGTTATGTCGTGAGCATGGCGCTGGTGTATGCGGCGATGGGCGTTCTAGCCGCGTCGCTGGGTGCGAACCTTCAGGCGCTGCTGCAAAACCCTTGGCTGCTGGGCAGTTTCGCTGCGGTGTTCGTGTTGCTGGCACTGCCGATGTTCGGGTTCTTCGAACTGCAACTGCCGGTGGCCGTGCGTGATCGGCTGGAAAACGTGTCGCGCAATCAGCGTGGTGGCAACCTGCTCGGCGCGGGCGTGCTGGGCGCGTTGTCCGGTTTGCTGGTCGGCCCGTGCATGACCGCTCCACTGGCGGGCGCCCTGCTCTACATCGCGCAAAGCGGCAATGCGCTGCACGGCGGGTTGATTCTGTTCGCCATGGGCATCGGCATCGGTGTGCCGCTGCTGTTGCTGGTGACGGTCGGCAATCGCTTCCTGCCCAAACCCGGCGCCTGGATGAACCTGCTCAAAGGCGTATTCGGCTTCCTGTTCCTCGCCACCGCGTTGCTGATGCTGCGGCCGGTGCTGGATCAATCGTTGTGGGTCGGTCTGTGCGGTGCGCTGTTGCTGATCGCCGCCTACAGTGCCTGGAAACAGTCGGAAGGTTTCGGACGCGTCGCGCATCTGTTCGGTGCCAGCTCATTGTTGCTCGGCGTCTGGGGCAGCCTGTTGATGATCGGTGCGGCGGGCGGCAGTGATGACCTGTTGAAACCGCTACAGGTCTTTAGCACCGCCAATGCGAGCAATGTCACCCGCCCGGTCGGCCACGACGCCTTCACCACGATCAAGGACCCGGCCGTGCTGCAACGGGAACTCGACGCGGCTCAGGCTCAGGGCCAGTGGCTGCTGCTGGACTACTACGCCGACTGGTGCGTGTCGTGCAAAGTCATGGAAAAACAGGTTTTCAGCCAAACCCGCGTCCTCGACGCCTTGAGCGATGCGCGCTTGCTACGGCTGGACGTCACCGCCGACAATGCCGCCAGCCGCGAACTGCTCGGCCGTTATAAAGTGCCGGGGCCGCCGAGTTTTCTGTGGATCGGCGCCGACGGCATCGAGCGTCGCAGCCAGCGCATCACCGGCGAGGTCGATGCCGACACCTTCCTGCAACGCTGGACCACCACCCGAGACGCCCGTTAATGCTGACTTTTACCCTCGGCACCTTTGCCATCGCGCTTAACCACCTGCTGCTGATCAGTGCCCTGGCGCTGGCGACGTTTGTCGGCTGGCGGGCGGCCAAACGTGGCGGCGAGAACCCCGAGTCGGTGCTGTTCAGCCTGTTCCTGATCGGCATGCTGGCCGCCCGGATCAGCTTCGTGGCGCTCTACTGGGCGCACTATCGCAATGATCCGTGGCAAGTCATCGACTTGCGCGACGGCGGTTTTCTCGCGCTGCCCGGGGTGATCGTGCTGTTGCTCGCCGCGTTGTATCGCGGCTGGCGTCGGCCGGGCTTGCGCCGCCCGTTGGGCTTCGGCGTGGCCAGCGGCCTGGCGTTCTGGGTGCTGGCCACCTTCTCGCTGACAATTTACGAACAGGGCACGCGCCTGCCGGACATTACCCTGCGCAATGCCGCCGGTGAAACCGTGCAACTGGCGGACTACAAGGGCGGGCCGCTGGTGATCAATCTCTGGGCCACCTGGTGCCCGCCGTGCCGTCGGGAAATGCCGGTCCTGGAAAATGCCCAGCAACACCGCCCGGACCTGACTTTCCTGTTCGTCAATCAGGCCGAAAGCATGCAAAGCGTCAGCACGTTCCTGGAAACCCAGGGCCTGAGCCTGTCCAACGTGCTGTTCGACGGCAGTGGCCGATTGGGCCAGGCCGTCGGCTCGATGGCGTTGCCGACTACGCTGTTCTATAGCCCTGACGGTCGTCTGTTGGGCAGCCACCTGGGCGAACTGTCGGAAGCCAGCCTGGCTCGCGCCCTGGAAAACTTCGATACCCCGAATCCCGCCGTACCGGCCACCTCTTCAAGGAAACTGCCATGCCCCGCCTCCGCCACCTGTTGACGCTGACCCTGGGCGCCGCCCTGCTGCACTTGCCGTCGGTACAGGCCGCTGAAGAACTGCCCGAAGCGATCAAGAAGATCGAAGCCAAGGGCGCCAAAATCGTTGGCCAGTTCGACGCACCCGACGGCCTGCGCGGTTATGCCGCGCAGTACCAGAACCGCGGCATGGCGCTGTACCTGACGCCCGATGGCAAACATGTGTTGCTGGGCAGTTTGTACGACGCCGAGGGCAACGACCTGAGCAGCGCGCCCTTGCAGAAGCTGGTTTACGCGCCGATGGCCAAGGAAATCTGGGGCAAGCTGGAAACCAGCAACTGGATCGGTGACGGCAACAAGGACGCACCCCGCGTGGTGTACCTGTTCAGCGACCCGAACTGCCCTTACTGCAACATGTTCTGGGAACAGGCGCGGCCGTGGGTGAAGGCCGGCAAGGTGCAATTGCGGCACATCATGGTCGGCATCATTCGTGAGGACAGTCCGGGCAAATCCGCGGCGCTGCTCGCGGCCAAGGACCCGCAAAAAGCCCTGCAAGACCACGAAGGTGCCGGCAAGGCCAGTTCGCTCAAGGCCCTGAAAGACGTACCGCCGGCGATTCAGGCGAAACTGGCGGCGAACATGCAGTTGATGGAAGACCTGGAGTTGCAGGCGACACCGGCGATTTTCTACATGGACGACAAGGGTGAACTGCAACAACAGCAAGGCGCGCCGTCACCGGACAAGCTGGTGAAGATTCTCGGGCCTAAGTAAGGGCCGTTTGATTCGTGGTGGCAGCAGTAACGTCATCGCGGGCTCGCCCGCGATGACGTCAGTACGATCGACTAATTTCGCTCAGCCAGAAACTTCAGCAAGGCCTCGGTCACAAACGACGGATTCTCCAGATTGGAGATATGCCCCGCCTCCGGTACCAGCACACACGGGCAACCGATCAACTCGGCCATTTCCTTCGCCTCCGACGGCGGTCGCGGCTTGTCCTGATCGCCACACATCACCAGCGTGGCGCCAGCATTCAACTCGCCCAGACGCGGCAACAGATCATCCCGACCAAACGTAATCCGGCCCATCGGCACGATGCTTTGACGCAGGCGCTCCGGCGGCAGCGCAGCCAGTTTCGCGCGAAAATCCTGATACAGCGCCGACTGCGGATCGATACCCGGACGGAAGAAGATCGGCACGACGATGTCGAGCAATTGCGGTGCAATCACCCCGCTGTCTTCGATCTGCTTGAACAGCGAGAAATAGTACTGGCGGGTCGGTTCCGGTTCGACACCGACGTAGGTGTCCATCAGCACCAGGCCGTTGATTCGTTGCGGGGCTGACAGTGCCAGGCGTACGCCCCACATGCCGCCTACCGACAGACCGACCAGCGTGACACGGTCGATGTCCAGATGATCGAGCAACACCTGTGCCTGACGGGCAATGTCATCCAGCGATTGCGTGCCGTCCGGTAGCGGGCCTGATTCACCGTGACCCCACAGGTCCAGGGCGATGACCCGGTATTGCCGCGACAGCGCGGCGATCTGCGGCGCCCACATGGCCTGGTCCCAGAGGTAGCTGCCGGCGAGCAGCACTGCGGGGCCGGTGCCTTGATCGATGTAGTGAAGGGGTTGTCCGTCAATCGTAACGAAGGGCATTGACTGTTTCCTCTGCCGAAAAGGGAAGAGGCAGACTGCGACGGGTCGGATCTACAGTCAACGCACAAATCGTGTCGAAAATGACCACGCCATCGCTAGCAGGCTAGCTCCCACAGGTCAGCATTGACCCTGTGGGAGCTATCCTGCTAGCGATGAGGCCTCACAGACGCTAGAGAATTACAGCCCCTCCAACTCCGCCATCAGATCATTCAACCGATCCACCTTCTCCTCGGTAATATCGCTCGCCGCCAACCCGTCGATGTACTCCGCCAGCTCCTCGACCGTGCTGCACTCGAACATCGCCCGCAGCGGCACATCCCGTTGCAGCGATTTCTGCACCCGCGAGGCAATCTGCGTCGCCAGCAGCGAATGCCCGCCCAGCTCGAAGAAGTTGTCGCGCACACCGACCTTCTCGACCTTCAATACCTCGGCCCAGATGCCCGCCAATGTCTGCTCCAGTTCATTGCGCGGTGCCTGGTAATCCTGGCTCTGCAACTGGCCGATCTCCAGCGCCGGCAGTGCCTTGCGATCCAGTTTGCCATTGGCATTGAGCGGCATCCGCTCCAGCCACAACCAGTGCAGCGGCACCATGTATTCCGGCAGTTCGGCGCGCAGGCGTTGCTTGATGCGCTCCAGGCGTTCGCCTGGAGCGAGCGCCGATTCGGCCGCCACAAGGTAACCGACCAGATGCTTTCCATTGACGCCTTCCTGCACCCCGACCGCCGCTTCGCGCACTTCCGGTTGTTCGTGCAGACGCGCTTCGATTTCACCCAGTTCGATGCGGTAACCGCGAATCTTCACCTGATGATCGATGCGCCCGACGTATTCCAGCACGCCGTCACTGCGACGCCGGGCCAGGTCGCCGGTGCGATACAGACGATCCCCCGGCTCGCCAAACGGGTTCGGCACAAACACCTGCGCCGTGCGCAACGGATCGCTGACATAACCGCGCCCGACACCGGTGCCGGCCACGCACAACTCGCCCACCGCCCCCAGCGGCACCAGGTCCAGCGCGCCGTCGAGCAGGTACAAACGGTTGTTGTCGGTCGGCGTACCGATCGGCAAATAACTGCCGCGGGTCGAGGCCATGTCGACGCGGAAGAACGCCACGTCGTCGGAGCATTCAGCCGGTCCGTAAGCATTCACCAGACCGATGTCGGGGTAGCGCAGCAACCATTGATGCGCCAGTTCCGGCGGCATCGCTTCGCCCGTCGGCAACATCCAGCGCAGGCCGTCGAGGCGCATGCGTTCCTGGGCGAGCATGCCCTGAATCAGCGACGGCACGCTTTCGAGCACGGTGATGCCCTGGGCCGACACGTGCGCCAGCAAGCCCCGTGGATCGTGGGCGATGGTGTTCGGCACGATGTCCACCCGCGCGCCAAACAACGGCGCGGCAAGGAACTGCCAGACCGAAATGTCGAAGCTTTGCGAAGCGGTCTGGGCGATCACATCAGTGTCACTGAGATTGAGGTACGGGACCTTGCTCAACTGATTGTTGAGCATGCCGCGCTGTTCGACCATCACACCTTTGGGCAGACCGGTGGAACCCGAGGTGTAGATCACATAAGCGAGGTTGTCCGGACCGCTGTAGAGGCCCGGATTCGCCACCGAAACATCGCTCGCCTGAACCTCTTCCCACACCAGCAACCGTGGCCGATTGGCGCAACCGAATGCCTCCAGCAGCGCGACAGCCTGTTCACGGCAGGCCTGCGTGCAGACCAGCAACGGCGTACGGCTCAGGTCGATGATGCGGCTCAGACGCTGACTCGGCAGCCCCGGGTCCAGCGGCAGATAACCGGCGCCCGCCTTGAAGCTGCCGATGATCATCCCGAGCAGGTCGAGGTTACGTTCGGCCAGCAACGCCACCGGTTGATCCAGCCCGACACCCGCCGCGATCAACCCATGGCCGAGGCGGTTACTGCGCTGGTTCAGCTCAGCGTAACTGTGTTGCCGGTCGAGGCAACTGGCGGCGATTCGCTGTGGATGCCGCGCGACCTGCGCTTCGAACAACGCGACGTAGCTCTGCTCCAGCGGGTAATCGTGTTCGCTCTGGTTGCAGCCATGGATCAGGAAATCCTGTTCCTCGGCCCCCAGCAGCGGCAAGTCCGCCATGTCGCCATGGAAACCGTCGACCAGCGCCAGCAACAAACGCTTGAACTCACCCAGCATGCGCTCGACGGTCGACTCGTCGAAATAGCGCTGGTCGTAAGACAGGTGCAAGCCCAGGTCATCACCCGGATAACACACAGCCGTCAGCGGGAAGTTGGTGTGGGTGCGGCCCGAATCCGAGGTCGCGTTGAGGCTCTGCGCGCGGTCCAGTACCGAGACGTCCACCGGGGCGTTTTCGAACACGAACAGGCTGTCGAACAGCGGCTGGCCTTTGGGCAACTCGCTGTTTTCCTGAATGCTCACCAACGGCAGGTATTCGTACTCGCGCAGTTGCATGTTGCTGTCGAGCAAGCCGCTGAGCCACTGGCGAACACTGCAACGCTGATCGTCCTCGGGCATTTTCACCCGCAGCGCGATGCTGTTGATGAACAGCCCGACGGTGCGTTGCATCTCGGGCATGTCCACCGGACGGCCGGCCACGGTGACGCCGAACAGCACATCGCGATCACCGCTCAAACGCCGCAGCACCAGGGCCCACGCCGCTTGTGCGAAAGTGTTGATGGTCAGCTGATGGGCCTGCGCCAGTTCACGGAGGTGTGCACCGTCACGGGCATCGAGACGGGTGTAGCGGTCGCCGACGATCATGCCGCCGCTGTCGCCCGCATGTTCACGCAGGAACGGCCGGTCACTCGGGATCGGCGTGGTGCGTTCGAAGCCTTGCAGGTTGGTTTTCCACCACTGCCGCGCTTGCGCCAGGCTCTGCCGTTGCAGCCAGCCGATGTAGTCGCGATAACGTGGCGGCACGGCCAGTTTGGCTTCGCGTCCGTCACCCAGCGCGGTATAGATCTCAAAGAAATCCGCCATCAGCAACGACCGGCACCAGGCATCGATGAGGATGTGGTGGTTGCTCATCATGAACCAGTAGCGTGCTTCGCCAACCTTGATCAAACGCAGGTGGAACGGTGCCTGGTTGAGCAGATCGAAGCCGGCTTCGCGCTCGCTTTTCAGCAAGGCTTGCAGTTTCGGTTCTTGCTCCGCCTCGGCGATGGCGCTCCAGTCGAGGTACTCGATCGGCGTGCTGCCCGGCTTGTGGATAACTTGCAGCATGTCTTCGCCGATGTTCCAGCAGAACGACGCACGCAAGGCTTCGTGCCGGGCGATCACCGCTTGCCAGGCCGCGGCGAAACGTTGCGGATCGAGTTCGCTATTGATGCGATAACGGTCCTGCATGTAGTAGAGGCCGGTGCCCGGTTCCAGCAAGGTGTGCAGCAACATGCCTTCCTGCATCGGGGTCAGCGGGTAAACGTCTTCGATGGCAGCGGCCGGGATCGGCAGTGCGTCGAGTTGCGCCTGGGTCAGCTTCGCCAGCGGGAAGTCCGACGGCGTCAGGCCGCCCGCCTCGTCACGCAGGCAATGGTCGATCAGGCTCTGCAATTCACCGAGGTAGGCGTCCGCCAGTTCGCAGATGGTTTGCGCGTCGTGGCGTTCGGCACTGAAGGTCCAGCGCAGCACCAACTCACCACCATAGACCTGACTGTCGACGCTCAGCTCGTTGGGCAGCGGTGCTTTCGGATCGTGGGCGGCGCCGACGGCTTCATCGAGCGGACGGAACAACGCGTCCGCGCCGAAGCTCTGGTCGAACTGGCCGAGGTAGTTGAAGGTGACCGGCGCCACTGGCAACGCAGCCATGGCCTCACGGCTCGGTTCATCGGCGAGGTAGCGCAGCACGCCAAAACCCAGTCCTTTGTGCGGCACGCCACGCAGTTGCTCCTTGATCGCCTTGATCGAAGCGCCCTGCCCGGCGGCCTCTTCAATGTTCAGCGGTGTCAGGCGCAACGGATAAGCGCTGGTGAACCAGCCAACGGTACGGGTCAGGTCGATCTCGTCGAACAGCGTCTCGCGACCGTGGCCTTCGAGTTGAATCAACGCCGACTCATGACCGCTCCAGCGGCACAGCACCCGGGCCAGCGCCGTCAGCAACAGGTCGTTGACCTGGGTGCGATAGGCGCTCGGTGCCTGTTGCAACAGTTGCCGGGTGTACTCGCTATCGAGGCGCACGCTGACGGTGTCGGCGTGACGATTCTGCCGGCCGCCTTCAGGCCGATCGCACGGCAATTCGACGCTCGGCCCGGCCAGTTGCGACTGCCACCAGCTCAGCTCTTCACGCAGGGATTCGCTGCCGGCATACGCCTGCAAACGTGCAGCCCAATCCTTGAAGGCGCTGGTTTTCGCCGGCAGTTTGACCGACTGTTCAGCCGCCAGTTGGCGATACACCGTTTGCAGATCGTCGAGCAATACGCGCCAGGAAACGCCGTCCACCACCAAGTGATGGATCGCGAGGAACAGCCGTTGCCGGCCTTCGGGACCATCGACCAGCAGCGCACGCATCAACGGCCCCTGTTCAAGGTCGAGGCTGCGCTGGGCATCGGCGAACAGTGCCGCGCATTCATCCATCGCCGAGACACGCACCTGCCACAGCACCGGCGCGCCGCCCACCTTCTGGTGCGCCGCCGTCCATTCGCCCGCCGTTTCAGTGAAACGCAGGCGCAAGGCATCGTGCTGTTCGATCACCGCCAGCAACGCTTGCTCGAGACGATGAGGTTCCAGCGCAACGGTCGGTTCCAGCAGCAACGCCTGGTTCCAGTGATGACGCTCGGGCATGTCGGTGTCGAAGAACCAGTGCTGGATCGGCGTCAGACGCGATTCGCCGGCGAGCAAACCTTGCTCGGCCGTGACCTGTTCGGTGCGGCTCGCCACAGCGGCGAGTGTCTGTACGGTCTGGTGCTGGAACAGGTCACGCGGGCTGAAGTGAATGCCCTGCTGCCGCGCGCGGCTGACCACCTGGATCGACAGGATCGAGTCGCCGCCCAGTTCGAAGAAGTTGTCGTTGAGACCGACCTGCGCCACGTTCAGCACGTCGCACCAGATCTGCGCCAGCGTCAGTTCCAACTCATTGCTCGGAGCCACATAGTCCTGACGATTCAGCTCAGGGTCCGGCGCCGGCAATGCACGACGGTCGAGTTTGCCGTTGCCGGTCAGCGGCATGCTGGCCAGCAGGATCAGGTGCGGGGGCACCATGTAGTCCGGCAGTTGCGATTTCAGATGAGCCTTGAGGGCGTCGCGCAGTTCGGTTTGTTGCGCGTCGTCCCGATCGGCGACCTCCGTCACCAGATAGCCAACCAGTTGTTTGCCGCTCTGCGCATCCAGCGCCAGCACCACGGCTTCGCGGATAGATTCATGTTCCAGAAGACGGGTTTCGATTTCGCCCAGCTCGATGCGGAAACCGCGAATTTTCACTTGATGGTCGATGCGCCCAAAGTATTCCACCAACCCGTCGGCGCGCTGACGCACCAGGTCGCCGGTTCGATAGATCCGCCTGCCATCGGCCACGAACGGGTTGGCCACGAATCGCTCCGCGGTGATGCCCGGACGGTCGTGATAACCCTGCGCCAGGCCGGCACCGCCGACGTACAACTCGCCGGTCGCGCCCTGCGGCACCAACGCCAGATCGGCATCGAGAATGTACGCCACGCGAGCACCGATCACGCTGCCGATCGGCACGCTGCCCATGCCCTCTTCAAGCTGCTCGGGCGCGAGACTGGCCAACGGCATGACCACGGTTTCCGTCGGGCCGTAGGCGTTGAAGAACAGACTCGGCTTGAACGCTGCGCGAATCCGCTGCAGATGTTCGCCGGTCAGCGCTTCACCGCCGGTGATGCACATGCGCACCGGCAGGGTTTCGCCTTGTGTCGCCAGCCACTGCGCCAGTTGGCTGCCGTAGCTCGGGGTGAAACCGAGGATGTTGATGTGATGGCGACGGATCAACCCGCAGATCTCTTCCGCGTCCCACTGACCCTGAGCACGCAAAACCACTTGAGCACCGCTCAGCAACGGCACCAGCAAACGCTCGGTCGCGGCGTCGAAGTTGATCGAATAGAAGTGCAGCTCGCAGTCGTCCGGGCGCATGCCGAAACGCTCGATCACGGCGCGGCAGTGCATGGCGATTTCACCGTGGGACACCACCACGCCTTTGGGCTTGCCGGTGGAGCCCGAGGTGTAAATCAGGTACGCCTGGTGTTGCGGCAGGCTGATGAACGGCAGTTCGGTGGTCGGGTAATTGGCCAGTTCCCCAGCATCGTCCTCCAGGCACCAACGGGCGACGGTGGATGGCAGCTCGCCGAGGGCGTTGAACATCGCCGCATCGCTGAGCAGCAAACCGACGCCGCTGTCTTCGATCATGTAATGCAGGCGATCGAGCGGGTATTCCGGGTCCAGTGGCACATAAGCGCCGCCCGCCTTGAGGATCGCCAGCAGGCCAATGACCATTTCCAGCGACCGCTCAAGTGCAAGCCCGACGCGAACCTGCGGCCCGACACCGCGTTCGCGAAGCATCCAGGCCAGGCGATTGGCGCGGCTGTCGAGTTCGGCGTAACTCAGGGTCTCGCCGGCGAACGTCAGCGCCGGCGCATCCTTGCGCGCCAGGGCCTGCTCGCTGAACAGGTGATGGATGCACTGATCCAGTCGGTGTTCGCCCGGCTCGACGCCAAGGCTGTCGAGCAGGTTTTGCTGTTCCGTGGCTTCGAGCAACGGCAGCTCACTGAGACGCTGTCGCGGATCGGCCAGCAGCGCTTCCAGCAGATTGCGCCAGTGCCCGGCCATGCGCGCAATGCGTGGTTCATCGAACAGATCGGTGCTGTAGGTCAGGCAGCAACCGAGACGATGATCGAGGTCGGTGACTTCCAGGTTGAGGTCGAACTTGGTCGCCCGCGCATCGTTGGCCAGGTACTCGACGGTCATGCCGGCGAGCGTGCGGCTCTGCTGGAATTCCCAGCGCTGCACGTTGCACATCACCTGGAACAGCGGGTTATACGCAGCGCTGCGCGGTGGCTGCAACGCCTCCACCAGATGATCGAACGGCAGGTCCTGATGGGACTGGCCTTCGATCACGGTATGACGCACCTGCTCGAACAATTCGCCGACCGACATCTGCCCGTCGAGCTGACAACGCAGCACCTGGGTGTTGAGGAACGCACCGATCAACCCTTCGCTTTCGGGGCGAATACGGTTGGCCACCGGCGCGCCGATGCGCAGGTCTGCCTGGCCGCTGTAGCGGTAAAGCAGCACCGCCAGCGCGGCGGTCATGGTCATGAACAGGGTCAGACCGTTTTGCGCATTGAACGCACGAACCCGTGCGGCGAGGTCGTCGCTCAGGTCGAAACGGAACAGCTCGCCCCGATGGCTTTGCACGGCTGGACGCGGGCGGTCGGCGGGCAGTTCCAGCAGTGGATGTTCGCGGCCCAGTTGGGCCATCCAGTAGTCGAGCTGACGCTGACGTTCGCCGGACTCCAGCCACTGACGCTGCCACACGCTGTAATCGAGGTATTGCACCGGCAGCGGCGCCAGGGGCGACTCGCGATCATCGACGAACGCTTCGTAAAGCGCACTGAGTTCCCGGGCAAAAATGTCCATCGCCCAACCTTCGGTGACGATGTGGTGCAGGGTCAGCACCAGGTAATGTTCCTGTTCGCCGGTCTTGACCAGACAGGCGCGCAGCAGCGGCCCGGTTTCCAGATCGAAGGGCTGATGAGCTTCGCTGTCGGCCAGAGCCTGAACCCGCTGTTCGCGCAAGCCGGTGTCCAGCGCGGAGAAATCTTTCCACTGCATGCTCATCCCGGTTTCCGGGTGCACCCGTTGCTGGGCCACGCCGTCAATGCTCGGGAACGTGGTGCGCAAGGTTTCGTGACGCATGATCAGCGCTTGCAACGCCATCTCGAAGCGCCCGACATCCAGCACCCCGCGCAACCGCGCCATGCCACCGACGTTGTAGGCCGGGCTGTCCGGCTCCATCTGCCAGAGGAACCACATGCGCTGCTGAGAATAGGCCAGCGGCACCGGTTGGCTGCGGTCGACTTTCTCGATCGGTGGTTGCTTGTTGGTATTGCCGCTGGCCTGGATCTGTCGGACCTGCCCGGCGAATGCGCCCAGTTCACTGTTTTCGAACAAGGCTCGCAGCGGCAACTCGACGTCGCACGCCTGACGGGTGCGGGAGATGATTTGCGTGGCCAGCAGCGAGTGGCCGCCGAGGGCGAAGAAGTCATCGCGCAGACCGATCTGCTTCAAGCCCAGCACTTCACGCCAGATCGCGGCGATCTGCTGTTCAAGCTCAGTGACCGGCTCAACGTGTTCGCGCACTTGCCACCGGGGTTCGGGCAAGGCGCGACGGTCGAGCTTGCCGCTGGGGCTGAGGGGCATTTCGCCCAGGCGCATCAGTTGCGCCGGGACCATGTATTCCGGCAGCTCGACCGCCAGCGCAGTTTTCAGGCGTGCGGTTTGCGTGTCTTCGGCTTCGCTGTTTGCAGTGGCGGTGTAGTAACCGATCAGTTGAGCCCCGGCCGCTGTTTCGCGCACCAGCACCACCGCTTGGGCGACGCCGTTCTGAGCCAGCAGACGCGCTTCGATTTCTTCCGGCTCAACGCGAAAGCCGCGCACTTTGACCTGCTGGTCGAGACGGCCGAGGTACTCGATCACGCCCTCGGCGGTCCAGCGTGCACGGTCGCCGGTGCGGTACAAACGTGCGCCCTGCTCGCTCAATGGATCGACGACAAAGCGTTCGGCGGTCAGGCCCGGACGGCCCAGATAACCTCGGGCCAGGCCAATGCCGCTGATGCACAGTTCACCCGGCACACCGGCCGGCACCGGGTTGAGGTCGCTGTCGAGCACCCGGCAGATCACGTTGCCCAACGGACGGCCAATCGGCGAGCGCTCACCATCGGCCGCGCTGCACTGCCAATGGGTGACGTTGATCGCGGTTTCGGTCGGGCCATAGCGGTTGTGCAGTTGTACCGCCGGCAGCTGTTCCAAAACGCGGTTGCGCAGTTCCGCCGGCAAGGCTTCACCACCAGAGAACACACGGCGAAGGCTGGTGCATTCGGCGGTGAGCGGCTCGTCGATGAACAACGAAAGCAGTGGCGGCACAAAGTGCAGCGTGGTCACGCCGTATTGCCGAACAAGCTGCGCGATGCGGTGCGGATCGCGGTGTTCACCGGGACCGGCGATCAGCAAGCGTGCACCGGTGATCAGCGGCCAGAAGCATTCCCACACCGACACGTCGAAACTGATCGGCGCTTTTTGCATCAGCAGGTCGGAGTCGTTCAGGCGATAGGTGTTCTGCATCCATTGCAGGCGTTCGGCAAGGGCCGCGTGGGTGTTGCCGACGCCCTTCGGTTGGCCGGTGGAACCGGAGGTGTAAATCACGTAAGCGAGGTTGTCGCCGTGCAGATGCAGACCCGGTGCCTGGCTCGGCCAGTTCTCCAGGTGCAGCGCATCCATGGCAATCACGCTGACGCCATCGGTGGCCGGCAAGCGATCAAGCAATTGGGTTTGCGTCAGCAGCAATTCCACGCCGCTGTCCCTGAGCATGTAGGCCAGGCGTTCGGCGGGGTAATCCGGGTCCAGCGGCACGTAGGCACCGCCGGCCTTGATGATCGCCAGCAGGCCGATCAGCAACTGCGGCGAGCGCTCGGCAGCGATGGCCACGCACACGTCCGGGCCGACGCCTTTGTCGCGCAGGTAATGCGCGAGGCGGTTGGCCTGGGCGTGCAGTTCAGCGAAGTCCAGGCTGCCGCCGTCCCACATCAGCGCGGTACGCTCCGGGGTCAGGCGGGCCTGTTCGCCGAGCAGTTCCGGCAGCCATTGGCTGGCCGGTGTGCACGGTGCGGCGCTCCAGTTTTCCTGCTGATCGTGTTCGCTGGGCGCCAACAATTGCAGGTCGCCGATGGCGGTTTTCGGTTGATCGCAGATGGCGCGCAGCAGGTTGCTGAAATGCTCGGCCAGTCGCTCGATGGTGGTGGCGTCGAACAGTTCGCTGGCGTAGTCGAAGGACAGGCTCAGGCGACCGTTACGGTCTTCTTCGCTGTGCAGTTGCACGTCGAACTTGGCTTCGCGGCTGTGCCACGGCAGTTCGTCGGCGAGCAGGCCGGGCAAGCGACGCAGTGCGCTCAGGTCCCGTTGCTGGTGGTTGAACATCACCTGGAACAAGCCCTGTTCGCGGGCCTGCGGGAAGGCTTCGAGCAGTTGTTCGAACGGCAGGTCCTGATGCGCTTGTGCGCCCAACGCGCTCTGTCGGGTTTGCGCCAGCAACTCAACAAACGGCAACCGTGAATCCACTTCGGCACGCAGCACCTGGGTGTTGATGAAGAAGCCGATCAAGCCCTGGGTTTCCAGGCGTGGACGGTTGGCGTTTGGCACGCCGACGCGGATGTCGGTCTGGCCGCTGTAGCGATGCAGCAGGCTCTGGAACGCCGCGAGCAACAGCATGAATGGGGTGGAATCGTGGGCCTGGGCGGTCTGGCGAATCGCATCGCAGAGGGTCTCGCTCAACCGGACGGTGTGGCGCGCGGCGCTGTGCAGGTGTTGCGCCGAACGCGGGTGATCGGTGGCCAGGCTCAGGGGCGGATGCTCCTCGCCCAACTGCGTTTTCCAGTAGACCAGTTGCCGTTCGCCCTCGCCTTGCGCCAGCCATTGACGCTGCCAACTGCCGTAGTCGGCGTACTGCGTCGGCAATGGCGCGAGTATTGCCGTTTGCCCTTGGGACGCAGCGGCATACAGGCGCGAGAATTCGTCGATCAGCACGTTCAGCGACCAGCCATCGGCGATGATGTGGTGCAGCGTCACCAGCAGTTGGTGATCCTCATCATCCAGGCGTACCAAAGTCACCCACAACAGCGGGCCTTTCTCCAGATCGAACCGGGTGCGTGCTTCGTCCTCACGGATTTGCTGCGCGCGGGTTACACGCTCGGCGACGGGCAAATCGCTGATGTCGATCCGTTGCAGGTTGAATTCACCCGCAGCATCGATCAGTTGCAGCGCCACACCGTCACGCTCGAAGAAACGTGTGCGCAGGGATTCGTGGCGTTCGATCAGTTGCTGGAAACTGGCGCGCAAGGCGTCTTCGTCCAGCTCACCGCGCAAACGCAAGGCGCCGGGAATGTTGTAGGCGCTGCTGTGCGGGTCGAGCTGCCAGGTGATCCACAGACGGTTTTGCGCCAGGGATTGCGGCAGCGCTTCGCTGCGCGACAACGTGCTGATCGCGCCTTGGGCCAGGCCGCCGTCCTGTTGTTGCTGCGCGACCGCGACGGTGAATGCGCCGAGGATCGGCGCTTCGAACAGCAAGCGCAGGTTCAGCTCCAGACCGAGCGCTTCGCGCAGGCGCGCCACCACTTGAGTGGCGGCGATGGAGTTGCCGCCGAGCAGGAAGAAGTGGTCATCGGCATTGACCTGCTTGACCTGCAATTGCTCGGACCAGATCTGGCCGATCAGGGTTTGCAGCTCGGAATCCGACTCGATTGTGGCCTCGTTTTCAGTGCTCGCCGACGGGAACACCGCGTAGCTGTCGAGGCTGCCCTCCGCCAGGCGATTGCGGCACGCCGAGCGTTGCAGTTTGCCGCTGGAGGTCTTGGGCAAGGCGCCCGGATTGAGCAACACCACCACGCTCGGTGCTTCCTGATACGCCTCGGCCACCGCCTGGCGAATGGCTTTGATCAGCGCTTCGGACGGGAGGATTTTCTGCACGCTGCGGCTGATTTCCGCAGCGATGCCGATACCTTCCTGACCGTCGATGTTCACCGCGAACGCGGCGACGCGACCTTTACGCACCACTTCCACTTCACGCTCGACGGTCTGCTCGAGGTCTTGCGGGTACAGGTTGTGCCCACGAACGATCAGCATGTCCTTCAGGCGCCCGGTGATGAACAATTCACCGTCGCGCATGAAACCCAGGTCACCGGTGCGCAGCCAGGTTTTTCCGGCAAGCTGGACGAAGGTCTTGGCGCTGGCCTCGGGGTTGCGCCAGTAGCCATGGGCGATGCTCGGCCCGGTGGCCCAGACTTCGCCGATCGCGTTGTCGGCCAGTTCGTTGAGCGCCAATGGCTCGACAATCAGTACCGCGTGATCTGGCTGGCTGATGCCGCAACTCATGATCGCGCTGCCTTCGCCCGGTTCGGCACGGTTTTGTGCCAACGCCTGATCGTCCACCCGCAGATTGCCGATGCCTTCGCCACGCGCTGTGCCAGCGACGAACAAGGTGGCTTCCGCCAATCCATAGGACGCCATGAAACTGTCCGGGGTGAAACCGCAACTCGCGAACTTCTCGGCGAAACGGTCCAGGGTGTCGAGACGAATCGGCTCGGAACCGGAATACGCCACGCGCCAGCCGCTCAGGTCGAGGCGTTCCAGCGCCGATTCGCTGACCCGCTCGCTGCACAGTCGATAGGCAAAATCCGGCCCGCCGCTGATGGTGCCGCCGTATTCGCTGATCGCTTCCAGCCAGCGCAACGGCCGGCCGAGGAAGTACGCCGGCGACATCAACACACACGGCACACCACTGAAAATCGGTTGCAACAGACCGCCGATCAAGCCCATGTCGTGGTACAGCGGCAGCCAGCTGACAATCACGTCATCCGGGTTCAGGTCGATGCCGAAACCCTGGCGAATCAGCAATTCATTGGCCACCAGATTGCCGTGACTGACTTGCACACCTTTAGGCAACGCGGTGGAGCCGGAGGTGTATTGCAGGAACGCGATGTGATCGCCGTCAAGGTTCGGCTCGGCCCAACGCTGCGCCAGTGCGACATCAAGGGTGTCGACGCACAGCAGCGGCGGCGCGCCATCGATGTGCTGCAACGCTTGGCGCAGGTCGGCACTGGTCAACAGCAGGCGCGGTTCGGCGTCGCTGATGATCGACAGCAGGCGTTCCTGATGATGACGCTTGGCCGACTCCGGTGGATAAGCCGGCACCGCAATCACACCCGCATACAAGCAACCAAAAAACGCCGCGACGTAATCCGGCCCGCTGGGAAACAACAGTACCGCGCGATCACCGAAATCCGTCTCGGCCTGCAACGCACCGGCAATGGTGCGCGCCCGTTGATCCAGCTCGCGATAACTGAGCACTACGGCCTGATCCGGGGTTTCGGCGAGAAAACGCAAGGCCACCCGATCCGGCGTCAGGGCCGCGCGGCGCTGAAGGGCTTGGACCAGTGTGCCAGGTATTTCGAACGCGTCGGTCATGAGGTTTCCTGCCTGAATTCGGCTTGCAAATGGAATCGGTTTTCTGACGTCACGCCCCTTCAGGGGCATGCAGGACGCGGTCTTCGCCGACCGCGCAAGGCATTGGGAATGCTGTTTTGGCCGGGGCGTACGCCCGGAGCCATTCACCAATGAGAACGGATGGCGTCTTGAAATAATTAGTCCGCAGGTTTGATCGTCAACGGGAGCGCGGCTGCCGCAAGCGGGCGCGACAGCGTGTCGCAGTTCTCACTGCGCACCTTTTAAGAGCATTACTTCTCTTTCTCAATTGACAATCATTATCATTCAGAATAATTTGTCGCTCGATGTGTAGGACGGCTCCGATTCCCTTGCTGTCCCACGACCCTATTTGCAGCAAGGTGATTTCCATGACGGAACAAGTATCCACAAGCAGGTGCGATTCACCGCTACTTCAGGCATTCGTCGACAATCGACTGATTCTGGTCAAGATTGCTGCCCGTATCACCGGCTGCCGGTCACGTGCCGAAGATGTGGTTCAGGATGCGTTCTTCCGCCTGCAATCGGCGCCGCAGATCACCTCCTCGATCAAGGCTCAGCTCAGTTACCTGTTCCAGATCGTGCGCAACCTGGCGATCGATCACTACCGCAAACAGGCACTGGAACAGAAGTATTCGGGGCCTGAAGAGGAAGGGCTGAACGTGGTGATCCAAGGTGCTTCGCCGGAAACCTCGCACATCAATTTCTCGACCCTGGAAAACATCGCCGACGCGTTGACGGAGCTGCCGAGCCGTACCCGTTACGCTTTCGAGATGTACCGTCTGCACGGTGTGCCGCAAAAGGACATCGCCAAGGAGCTCGGCGTGTCGCCGACCCTGGTGAACTTCATGATTCGCGATGCGCTGGTGCATTGCCGCAAGGTGTCGGGCAGTCGCGCGGATACGTTTGCCCGTCGTTGACTGGCAACGTCAGATCAAAAGATCGCAGCCTTCGGCAGCTCCTACATGGAATGCATAACCCTGCAGGAGCTGCCGAAGGCTGCGATCTTTCAGGTTTAACGCTAAATCAGGCCAACACACACCGCTCAAAAAACCACTCCCGCCCCAACACCATCAACGCTGCACGCTTGTGCGGGAAGTCGAACTCTTTCTCGCAGTGAAAACGCTGACCCTGCATATACCCGATCATCTTCGCGTTATCGGCGCGCGGCTCGGCGACCACCCGTTGGGTGCGTGGATCGTCGAGAAACAGGTAATGCGTCAACGCCGATAACCAGCTCGCCACCTTGTGTGGGCCGCGATGATTTTCTTCGCCGACCAGCATGTGAATGCCACGGTCGTAATCACCCGCCTCATAAAACGGCGCGATGCGGTCTTCCTTGGCCCAGTAGGCTTCGAAATAGGCAAACGGCTGGTCATCGAAACAGCCGATCAGCGTCACGGTGTGTGGATCGGCTTCGAGTTTGCCCAGGTACTCGCGATGCTGTTCAAGGCTGCCCTCTTCCTGCCAGAAACTCGCCACCCGCGCACTGTTCTGCCAGCGGTTGAACCGCGCAAGATCCAGGTCGATATCCACCGTTCGCAGGGAAATCCACGCCCCCAGCCGTGCATCGAAACGCCGATAGACCTCACCGCGAGGCTTCACTGGCCGCAACGGATGACGCTTGCCGTCGCTGATCACCATTTGCTGTGGGTAGCTGTTGGTCTGCGAGGTGCACAACCAAGGTTGCGGCAATTGCCAGAAGAGCGTGCGCTCGCAGCGATACTGGCCGGCGGTCCCGGTCGGGATCAGCAGTCCAGTGAGCAAGGCTTCAGCGGGGGCTTCATCGAGGTGCCAGGTCAGGTGCTGACACACGGGATCACGGGCAAACAACCAATAACAGGCGGCCCACAATGCCTGAATGTCGGGATGCGCCTCGACTTTCACCTGCAATTCGGGCTCGCGTGCCAGGCGCAAGGTAATCAGCGGTTGCGCGTCCTGGCTAAGACTCAGTCGGTTTTCACTTTCTTCAGCGACAAGACGACTGCCCGTCGGCAAGGCCAGGGCAGTCAGATTATTCAGATTGGACATGGGTCGGGCTCACGGTAATCGTCGACAGTTCAACGATGTGACGTCAGCCAGCGGGGAAAATTTAAGCGACTCAGGCAAACACGCGACGGTTGACGCGTATTCAATTGCCCGGAACCGGCACCACCGCGATCTTGTACGGATCGAAAATCTTCAGCATCTGGCCGTTGTCGCGCAATCCTTGCAACAACTTGCCAAATGCCTCGCCGCTGATGGGCGCTGAAGGACGAAGAATGGCGTAGTGGTGATAGACCTGATCGATGCGCTCGGACACCAGCAACTGATCGGCGACCTTCTCGTTGCGCAGCAGGTAATCGCTCAGGTAAGAGCGCGTCACCAGGGCAACGTCGGCCCGCCCGCGCAGTACCATCAGCAGGTTGCTGTCGTGGGAATAGGTCAGCGTGGCGTTGTAGTTTTGCGCGAGGACTTTCGGGTCGGCATTGAAGTTGGCGAACTCGTAGTGATAACCGCTGAACAGCGCCAGACGCTTGCCGGCGAGATCGGAAAAGTAGTTCTGCTGACGATTCGGTATTCGTTGCGCGACAAAAATCTCCGCGTCCTCCAGTCCCATGTCGACGCTGGTGTGGGGGATGTCCTTCCAGCCCCAGCCCGGGTTCTCGAAAATAGCCATGTCCACCCGGCCCTGCTTGAAGTCACCGAAGCGTCGCGGAATGGACGTCGGCACCAGCACGAACTGATAGTCGCTTTGTACTGCATTGAGCGCTTCGACCAACTGTGGCAACAGACCGGTGTCGGCACCGGATTCCGGGCGCACGGTATAAGGCGGAAAATGCGCTGCACCGACCCGCACTAGTTGTGCAGCCGGGGACGGCAATACCCACAACGCCGCAAGCGCCGCCAGCAAAAGCCGCGAGGCCGTCCGAATTGGCGAAGACATCAAAACTTCCCACTCCCCAAAAAATACGCATCAATCCATTCAAGCTAGGCGGTTTCGGCCACTTAGCCAGTTTCCTGCGGCCCTGAACGAAATTATTGTTGTTCTTTCAGCACCAGTATCAACGCTTCATCGGCCAATTGATCGAGGTTCATGCTGCCACCCGCGCGATACCAGGTCGTGGTCCAGGACAGCGCGCCGGTCAGGAAACGGCGGGTGATGAACACGTCCCCACGGATGAAACCCGCGTTTTTGGCCTCACCCAGCACTTGCAGCCAGAGGTCCTCATAGATGTCACGCAGCGCCAGGACCTTCGCCTGGCCGTCTTCGGACAGCGAACGCCATTCATACACCAACACCGCCATGGCCTCGCCGCTGCCGCCCATGATCGACTGCAATTCGCAGCGAATCAGCGCCAGCACCCGCTCGCGCACGTTGTCGGCTTCAGCGATCGCGGCATGCATCAACGCGGTGTTGTAGCGAATGGTTTCCTCCATCACCGCCCGCAGGATCTCGTCCTTGCTTTTGAAGTGATGAAAAATACTCCCCGACTGAATGCCCACGGCACCGGCCAGATCGCGCACCGTGGTGCGTTCAAAGCCTTTATTGCGGAACAGGTGAGCCGCCACTTGCAGCAGTTTGCCACGGGCGCTGTCCGGGTCGGTCAACTGGCCGCTGTCGACCAGTTCGCGCATGACCCTCAGGGCTTTTTGCTCGTCCACCCGTTCTCTCCTACAGTCGTATTCACCGCTAAAACAGCGGGGTTGCGCGGGCAATTTAAGCTGACGCAGGCAACCAAGCAAGCGCTCGGCCCTAAGATATTTCAGTCGTTTACAAACCAAGCGCTTGCTTGGTAGTCTCGATTCACGATTGTCGGAGGTGGCTATGGAAAGGGCTGTGCCTGAAACGATACGCATCGGTTGCGCCAGCGCCTTCTGGGGCGACACCTCGACCGCCGCCGCGCAACTGGTGGAAGGCGGGCGCCTGGACTATCTGGTGTTCGATTATCTGGCCGAGATCACAATGTCGATCATGGCCGGTGCGCGGATGAAAGATCCACAGGCCGGCTACGCCAGTGACTTCATCGAAGTCCTCAGCCCTCTGCTGGGGCCACTCGCCGAACAGAAAATCCGCGTCATCAGCAACGCCGGCGGCGTCAATCCACACGCCTGCGCGGCTGCGTTGCAAGCGGCCTGCGACAAGGCTGGCGTGGCGCTGAAAATCGCGGTGCTGCTGGGTGATGACCTGCAACCGCAGTTCAAACAGCTGAGCAGCCGCGGCCTCCATGAAATGTTCAGCGGCGCCCCCTTGCCACCGATGTGCGTTTCCACCAACGCCTACCTCGGCGCGCCGGGCATTGTCGAAGCCTTGCGTCTGGGCGCGGACATCGTGATCACCGGGCGTGTGGTCGACAGTGCCGTGGTCAGCGCGGCGCTGGTGCATGAATTCGGCTGGTCCTGGCACGACTACGACAAACTCGCCCAAGCCGCCCTCGCCGGCCACATCATCGAATGCGGCGCCCAGTGCACCGGCGGCAACTTCACCGATTGGCGCGACGTGCCCGATTACGAACACATCGGTTTCCCCATCGTCGAAGTCAGCGCCGACAGCCAGTTCATTGTCAGCAAACCCGAAGGCTCCGGCGGCCTGGTGACGCCCCTTACCGTCGGCGAGCAAATGCTCTATGAAATCGGCAACCCGCAGGCTTATCTCTTGCCCGATGTAGTCTGCGATTTCACCCAGGTCAAACTTCAGCAACAAGGCAAAAATGCGGTTCAGGTGCATGGTGCAAAGGGTTTGCCTCCAACGGACCAATACAAGGTCAGCGCGACGTATCCGGATGGTTTCCGCTGCACTGCCAGTTGCCTGATTGCCGGCATCGATGCAGTGGACAAGGCCCGGCGTGTCAGCGAAGCGATCATCAACAAGACCTCGGAAATCTTCAGCCAGCGCGGCTGGGCGCCCTACAGCGAAGTGAACATCGAGCTCCTGGGCAGCGAAGCGACCTACGGCCCCCATGGCCAGCGACAGGACAGCCGCGAAGTGGTGATCAAACTCGCCGTGCGTCACCCGAGCAAACAGGCGTTGATCGTGTTCTCCCGGGAAATTGCCCAGGCTGCCACCGGCATGGCGCCGGGGCTGACCGGGATTGTCGGCGGGCGGCCGACGGTGTATCCGCTGATCCGGCTGTTCTCGTTCCTCATCGACAAAAACGCCTGCACGCTGGACATTGATCTCAACGGTCAGCGTCACCCGTGTGCCCTGCCCGCTCTCGACGTGCTCACCACCGCGGACCTGCCGGTGCCGTTCGAACCACCGAAGCCCACGGGTCGCGCCGATGCCAGCGTGGCGCTGATCAAGCTTGCGGTCGCACGTTCCGGCGACAAGGGCAATCACAGCAACATCGGCGTCATGGCCCGCGAGCCGGAATACCTGCCCTGGATTGCCGAAGCCTTGACCCCGGCCGTGATCGTCGACTGGATGAGCCACGTGCTCGACCCGGTTCACGGGCGTGTCGAGCGCTGGTACCTGCCCGCGACCCACAGCCTTAACTTTCTACTGGAGAACGCGCTGGGCGGGGGCGGCGTGGCCAGCCTGCGGATCGATCCCCAAGGCAAAGCCTTCGCCCAACAACTGCTGGACATCCAGATTCCGGTGCCTCAGCGCATCGCCGACCAGGTCAACTAGAGGACTGCCGCCGTGGCCTACGATTCGATTTTCAAAGCCGATCTGTTTGCCGGCCAAAACATCATCGTCACCGGTGGCGGCAGCGGCATCGGCCGCTGCACCGCTCATGAACTGGCGGCGCTCGGTGCCCATGTGCTGTTGATCGGGCGCAATGCCGACAAACTGAAATCCGTGACCGCCGAAATTATCGAGGATGGCGGCAAGGCTGACTGGCAGACCTGCGATATTCGCGAGGAAGAAGCGGTCAAGCATCTGGTCAGCGAACTGATCCGCAAGCACGGGCCGATCCACGGACTGGTCAACAATGCCGGAGGCCAGTTCCCTTCGCCGCTGGCCTCGATCAATCAGAAGGGCTTCGAAACCGTGATGCGCACCAACCTGGTGGGCGGTTTCCTGATGGCCCGGGAAGTGTTCAATCAATCCATGAGCAAACACGGCGGCGCCATCGTCAACATGCTCGCCGACATGTGGGGCGGCATGCCCGGCATGGGCCACTCGGGCGCGGCGCGCTCGGGCATGGACAACCTGACCAAGACCGCTGCGTTCGAATGGGGTTACGCCGGGGTCCGGGTCAACGCGGTGGCGCCGGGCTGGATCGCCTCCAGCGGCATGGACACTTACGAAGGCGCGTTCAAAGCGGTGATTCCGACCTTGCGCGAACACGTGCCGCTGAAACGCATCGGCACCGAATCGGAAGTCAGTGCGGCGATCGTATTCCTGCTCAGCCCGGCCGCGGCGTTCGTCAGTGGCAGCACCTTGCGTATCGACGGCGCCGCGAGCCTGGGCGGCCGGGCGTGGCCGATTCACAAGGCGACCAACAGCAAGTCGTACAACGGTTTCCACCGCGCGTACTTACCAGAAGTGCTCAAGGACAAGGAATAAGTCATGCCGGTGATTCAGTCGCAAATCGACCCGAACAGCGAACAGTTCGCCCGGAACCGTGCCGCGATGCTGGCGGGTATCGAGCAGGTCCGTCAGCTCGAACAAAACCTGCTGAACAAAGCAGCCGAAGCCAAACCGAAGTTCGACAAGCGCGGGCAATTGCTGCCCCGTGAGCGCCTCAACCTGTTGCTCGACCCCGGTGCGCCGTTCCTCGAACTGGCAAGCCTGGCCGGTTACAAGTTGCATGACGACAAGGACGGCAGCTCGGCGGGCGGCGGCTTGATCGCCGGGATCGGCTACGTGTCGGGTGTTCGTGTTTTGGTCGTGGCGAACAACAGCGCGATCAAGGGCGGAACCATCTCCCCCAGCGGTTTGAAAAAATCCCTGCGCCTGCAACAGATCGCCATGGAAAACAAATTGCCGGTGATCACCCTCGCCGAAAGCGGCGGCGCCAACCTTAATTACGCTGCGGAGATTTTCGTCGAAGGCGCGCGCAGCTTTGCCAACCAGGCGCGGATGTCGGCCATGGGGTTGCCGCAGATCACGGTGGTCCATGGCTCCGCCACGGCAGGCGGCGCGTATCAGCCGGGGCTGTCGGATTACGTGGTGGTGGTGCGCGGCAAAGCCAAGCTGTTTCTCGCCGGACCGCCCCTGCTCAAGGCGGCCACCGGCGAAGTCGCCACCGATGAAGAGCTGGGCGGCGCCGAGATGCACGCGCAAACCGCCGGCACCGCTGAATACCTGGCCCAGAACGATGCCGATGGCGTACGTCAGGTCCGGGAGATTGTCAGCCTGCTGTCGTGGAACGATCAATTGCAATGGGTCCCCGAACGTCACTACCAGCAACCGCTCTACCCCATCGACGAACTGCTCGGGCTGATCCCCGACGACCCGAAAAAACCCTATGACGTGCGCGAAATCGTCGCGCGAATCGCCGACGGTTCGAACTTCCTCGAGTTCAAGGGTGAGTTCGATCAACAGACCGTCTGCGGTCATCTGCAGATTCAGGGTCGCGCCTGCGGCTTCATCGGCAACAACGGCCCGATCACGCCCAAAGGCGCGAGCAAGGCTGCGCAGTTCATTCAGCTGTGCGATCAGAGCCGCACGCCGCTGCTGTTCTTCCACAACACCACCGGGTTCATGGTCGGCACCGAGTCCGAGCAACAAGGCGTGATCAAGCACGGCGCCAAAATGATCCAGGCAGTGGCCAACGCCCGGGTGCCAAAACTGACGATCGTTGTCGGTGGCTCCTATGGCGCCGGCAACTATGCAATGTGCGGCCGCGGCCTCGACCCGCGCTTCATCTTCGCCTGGCCCAACAGCCGCACGGCGGTGATGGGCGGTGCTCAGGCCGGCAAGGTCCTGCGGATCGTCACCGAGGCCAAACAGCTCAAGGACGGTCTGGTGCCTGACCCGAAGATGCTCGACATGCTGGAGCAGGTCACCGCGCAGAAACTCGACAGCCAGTCCACCGCGCTGTACGGCAGTGCCAACCTGTGGGACGACGGGCTGATTGATCCCCGGGATACCCGCACGTTGCTCGGCTATTTGCTGGACATCTGCCATGAGGCCGACCTGCGGCCGCTGCAAACCAACAGTTTTGGCGTCGCCCGGTTCTGAACCGGCCAGAGGAGAACAATAAAAATGATCTTCACCCAGGAACACGAAGCACTGCGCCGCACCGTTCGCCAATTCGTCGAGCACGAAATCAACCCGCACGTCGATGAGTGGGAAAAGGCCGGGCGTTTTCCGATCCACGACATTTTTCGCAAGGCGGGTGAGCTCGGCCTGCTGGGGATTTCCAAACCGGAAAAATTCGGCGGCATGGGGCTCGACTACAGCTATTCGATCGTCGCCGCCGAAGAGTTCGGCACCATCCATTGCGGCGGGATCCCGATGTCCATCGGCGTGCAGACCGACATGTGCACGCCGGCGCTGGCACGCTTCGGCTCCGATGAACTGCGTGAAGAGTTCCTGCGGCCGGCGATTACCGGCGAACAGGTCGGTTGCATTGGCGTGTCGGAAGTCGGTGCCGGCTCCGACGTGGCCGGCTTGAAAACCACCGCTCGCAAAGACGGTGACGACTACGTGATCAACGGCAGCAAGATGTGGATCACCAACTCGCCGAGCGCCGATTTCATCTGCCTGCTGGCCAACACCTCGGACGACAAGCCGCACATCAACAAATCGCTGATCATGGTGCCGATGAACACCCCAGGCATCAGCCTCAGTTCGCACCTGGACAAGCTCGGCATGCGCAGCTCGGAAACCGCCCAGGTGTTTTTCGACAACGTGCGCGTACCGCAACGCAACCGCATCGGGCATGAAGGTGCGGGATTCATGATGCAGATGCTGCAATTCCAGGAGGAACGTCTGTTCGGCGCCGCGAACATGATCAAGGGCCTGGAATACTGCATCGACAGCACCATCGAGTACTGCAAGGAACGCAAAACCTTCGGCAATGCGTTGATCGACAATCAGGTCATCCACTTCCGCCTCGCCGAGCTGCAAACCGAAGTCGAATGCCTGCGCGCGCTGGTCTATCAGGCCACCGAGCAATACATCAAAGGTCAGGACGTCACGCGCCTGGCGTCGATGGCCAAACTCAAGGCCGGGCGACTGGGCCGCGAAGTCAGCGACAGTTGCCTGCAATACTGGGGCGGCATGGGCTTCATGTGGGACAACCCGGTGGCCCGCGCCTACCGCGACGTGCGGCTGGTATCGATTGGCGGCGGCGCCGACGAAATCATGCTGGGGATCATCTGCAAACTCATGGGCATCCTGCCGGGGAAAAAGAAATGAGCACCCTGCCGGTTTGCCAGACGTTATTGCTCGAATTGCATAACGGTGTGCTGCACATCACCCTCAACCGCCCGGAAAGCCGCAATGCCATGAGCTTGCAGATGGTCACCGAGTTGCGTTCGGTGCTATCGGCAGTGCGCGATGATCGCGAAATTCGGGCCCTGGTGATCGGAGGTGCCGGCGGGCACTTCTGCGCCGGTGGCGACATCAAGGACATGGCCAATGCCCGTGCTCAGGGACCATCGGCGTACCGCGATTTGAACCGGGCGTTTGGCGCGCTGCTGCAGGAAGTGCAACACGCGCCACAAGTGGTGATCACGGTGCTGCAAGGCGCGGTGCTCGGCGGTGGTCTGGGGCTGGCATGCGTCAGCGATGTCGCCCTGGCGGATCATCAGGCGCAATTCGGTTTGCCGGAAACCAGCCTCGGCTTGCTGCCCGCGCAGATTGCACCGTTCGTGGTGCAGCGTATCGGTTTGACCCAGGCTCGACGGTTGGCACTGACTGCAGCGCGATTTGATGGGACCCACGCCCGCCGCATGGGGCTGGTGCATTTTGTCGAGCATGACGCGCAAGCGCTGGCCGAGCGTCTCGATGAAGTCCTGGCCCATGTGCTGTGCTGCGCGCCGGGGGCGAATGCGACGACCAAAAAACTGTTGCTGGCGAGTGCCGGACAGCCTTCGGATGCGCTGCTGGATGAAGCGGCTGATTGGTTCAGCGAAGCGGTGACCGGGGCTGAAGGGGTCGAAGGGACCATGGCTTTCGTGCAGAAGCGTAAACCGGGGTGGGCCCTTTAAAAGCATCGCGGGCAAGCCCGCGATGAGGCCATCACATTCACCGCAAAAACAAGAGAACAACCCATGCCCGGACTCAGCAAAATCCTGATCGCCAACCGCGGTGAGATCGCCTGTCGCATCCAGCGCACCGCCCAGGCCCTGGGCTACCGCACCGTCGCCGTATTCAGCGACGCAGATGCAGACGCGCTGCACGTACAGATCGCCGACGAAGCCATCAACATCGGCGCGGCCCCGGTGCAGCAATCCTATCTGAACATCCCGGCCATTCTCGATGCCGCCCGCCGCACCGGCGCCGACGCGATCCACCCCGGCTACGGTTTCCTCTCGGAAAACGCCGGGTTCGCCCGCGCCTGCCGAGACGCAGGCATGACCTTCATCGGCCCCAGCCCCGAAGCCATCGAACTGATGGGTAGCAAGCGCCTGTCGAAACTCGCCATGCTCGACGCCGGTGTGCCGTGTATCAAAGGCTATCAGGGCGCCGAGCAGGATGATGCGACGCTGAGCCGCGAAGCCGAACGCATCGGTTTTCCGTTGATGATCAAGGCCAGTGCCGGCGGTGGCGGGCGGGGCATGCGCCTGGTGCACGAGGCCGGCGAGTTGCTGGCGCAGATCCGCACCGCGCGCTCCGAAGCGCTGCATGGGTTTGGCAGCGACGAGCTGATTCTCGAACAAGCGTTGATCGACCCGCGTCACGTCGAGGTTCAACTGTTCGGCGACCAGCAAGGCAACCTGATCTACCTCGGCGAGCGCGACTGTTCGATCCAGCGTCGCCACCAGAAAGTCATCGAGGAAGCGCCCTGCCCGGTCATGACCGCCGAGCTGCGTCAGGCCATGGGCGAAGCAGCGCTCAAGGCCGGTCGCGCGGTGAATTACGTCGGCGCTGGCACCGTGGAGTTTTTGCTGGATGCGCGCGGACAGTTTTATTTTCTGGAAATGAATACCCGGTTGCAGGTGGAACACCCGGTAACGGAACTGATCACTGGCCTGGATCTGGTGGCCTGGCAACTGCACGTCGCCGAAGGGCTGCCGTTACCGTTGCGCCAGGAGCAGGTGCAACTCAGCGGCCATGCCATCGAAGTGCGCTTGTACGCCGAAGACCCGACCCAGACGTTTCTGCCGCAAACCGGGCGGATCGCCGCCTGGGAACCGGCATCGCAGGGCGGCGTACGGATCGATCATGGTCTGATCGAGGGTCAGCAGGTCAGCCCGTTCTACGACCCGCTGCTGGGCAAAATCATCGCCCACGGCGCTACTCGCGAGGAAGCCCGGCGCAAGTTGCTGCGGGCAGTGCAGGACAGCGTGCTGCTCGGTCTTGCCAGTAATCAGCGCCTGCTTGCCAGCCTGTTGGAACATTCGCAATTCATCAGTGGCGAGTTCAGCACCGGGTTCATCCCGACGTATTTTTCCGATCATCCCTGCCTGCATCCTTATGTACCCGGCGCCGAAGAACTGGCGATTGCCGCTGCGCTGTTCTATCAGGCTTCAGCCCAGGCTCATCCCGCCGTGCTGGCCGGTTGGCGCAATAACGCCAGTGTGCCGCTGCACTATCGCATCGGCCTGGAGGATCAGGATTGGCCGGTGCAATTGAACGCGGTACCGGGCGAACCCTATCGGATTCAAGCCGCCGGACAGGCCTTCGAACTGAGTGTCATCCAGTGCGACGGGCGCTGGGCCAGCCTGGAAATCGATGGCATCCGCCGGCGTCATGCCTACCGTCTCGACGCCGGGCAACTCTGGCTTTTCACCCGTCCCGGGAGTCTGCGGCTGATGGATTGCACACAGGCGCTGGTCAGTAGCGAGGCCAGCGCCAGCTCCGGCACGCTCAAGGCTCCGATGGACGGCGCCATCGTCGATGTGCTGGTCACTGAAGGCAGCATGGTGAGCAAAGGCCAGCTGCTGGTGGTGCTGGAAGCCATGAAAATGGAGCACCCGTTGAAATCAGGCATCGACGGCGTGCTCAAGCGGCTGCAGGTCAGGGTCGGCGACCAGGTGAAAAATCGTCAGATTTTGTTGGAGGTCGAATAACCCGCTAGGCGGATCCGCCGGGTTTGGCTACGCTCAAACCCTATCAGGATGCGGATACCAGGAACCCTGCAATGCCTCACTGGCTGGTCATTGATCTGGAAGCCACCACCGATGAAGGGGGTTGGCCGGTTACGGAAATGGAAATCATCGAAATCGGTGCCACGCTGGTGGACCGCCAGGGTCGGGAGCTGGATCATTTCCAGCGTTTCGTGCGCCCGTTGCGCCGGCCCCTGCTCACGCCGTTTTGCCGCGAGCTGACCCGCATCACCCAGGCCAGTATCGACAGCGCACAACCGCTGACCGAGGTCTGGCCAGCCTTCGAGCGCTGGCTCGGCCAACATCATTCGCGCCTGGAAGGCTGGGCGAGTTGGGGCGATTACGATCGCAAGCAACTGCTGCAGGAATGGCAGACGCTGCAACTCGACAGCGAACTCAGCCGAGTACCGCACATGAACCTCAAACAGCGCTTTGCCAAGGCCCGACGCCTGGATCGTCCATTGGGGCTCAACGGCGCGCTGCAACTGGCGGGCATGCAGTTCACCGGCCAGCAGCACCGGGCGCTGGAGGATGCGCGCAATACAGCGCGTCTGTTACCGCTGATTCTGCCCCTCTAGAGAGGTGACGCCGCCAAAGGCCTTGTGCATACTGGCCGGCCCTTTTTAGCCCTTTTCGAGGAATCGCCCATGTTTAAAGTCAACGAGTACTTCGAGTCGATCGCCTTTGGCACCGCTGAAGGTCCTGCGACCATCGGCGTCATGGCTCCGGGCGAATACGAATTCGGCACCAGCCAGCGTGAAATCATGCACGTAGTGACCGGCGCCCTGACCGTCAAACTGCCGGATAGCACCGACTGGGAAACCTTCGAAGCCGGCAGCCAGTTCAACGTGCCAGCCAACAGCAAGTTCCAGCTGAAAGTGGCCGTCGACACCGCTTACCTGTGCGAATACCGCGGCTAACCCCCCAGGTTTTCACCGTACAAAAAAATGCCCGTGTCACTGGACACGGGCATTTTTCATTCAGGGTCGTTTATTCCAGCACGGTGACCGGCATGCCGACTTCGAGCTGGCCATTGCCATCGTTGACCAGATTCTGGCCGAACATCGCGCCCTCTTCCTGAGCACGGTATTTCTGCAAGGTCGCGAGCGGTTCCCGATCATCGCTGCGCAATCCGGTTTGCGGATCGATGGTGGTCAGAATGCAGCGTGAACACGGTTTGACGACGCGGAACTCGACATCGCCGATGCGGATACGCTTCCAGCCATCCTCGGCGTACGCCTCGCTGCCCTCGATGACCAGATTCGGTCGAAAGCGCAGCATTTCCAGGGGGCGGCCGACTTTCTGCGACAAGTCTTCCAACGACGCTTGCCCGATCAGCAACAACGGGAAACCATCGGCGAAAGCCACCTGATCGTCATCCTTGCCGTAACCTGCCTGAGTGGTGCGCGCACGATCAAGAGGGATTTGCACCAGTCGAGTAGGTTTGCCAATGAATTCGCTGACCCAGGCACCCGCCTCATCACCGGCATCAGGCACGCGCAAACTGTCTTTGAAGATGGTCACGCCGCGCAGTTCAGCGTCGCCGGCAGGCAAGGCGATATTGATTGGCATGTGGCCTGGGGCGCTCAGGGTCAAGCCACCTTCAGCATTCCACAACGCCGACAGCTGGCTCATCTGCCCGACGACACGCTGGGTCAGGAAGCGCCCGCTGGCCTCGTCCACCAGCATCCAGCGACGATCCCCGTCCAGTCCCAGTCTGTCGAGGCCGACCTGTTGCAAGGGCTCGGCCTTGCAGGATTTCAACGGATAACGATAAAGCGCGCTCAGACGCAGCATGGCCAGCTCCCTGGTGGGCAAAAAATGCCACCCTATACGAGCTTTCTCATTGAATCAAAGGCTGAACGTTGCCCACCCCACAGGTCGGTTGTTTGCAGCCTTTGACGCAGTATCAGGCAGGCACTTCGTCGAGCATCAGACGCTGGCGCACCACGTCGACCAGTTTGTCCGGCTGGAATTTGGAGAGGAAGTTGTCGCAGCCTACCTTCTTCACCATCGAGTCGTTGAAGCTGCCGGACAGCGACGTGTGCAGCACCACGTAGAGGCCACGCAGACGCGGGTCGTTACGAATTTCGGTGGTCAGGCGATAGCCGTCCATCTCCGGCATTTCCGCGTCGGTGAAGACCATCAGCAGTTTGTCGGTCATGTTCACGCCCGTATCGGCCCAGCCCTTGAGCATGTTCAGCGCTTTCAAGCCGTCGCTGGCAATGTGCATCTTCACGCCCAACTGGCCAAGGGTGTCGCGCAATTGCGAGAGTGCCACGTTGGAGTCGTCTACCAGCAGCACTTCACGGCCACGGGCGCGTTCCAGGACCGGATCGTCGAGCTTCTCGCGGGACACCTTGGCGTTGTACGGGACGATTTCGGCGAGAACTTTCTCGACGTCAATGATTTCCACCAACTGATCGTCGACCTTGCTGATGGCGGTCAGGTAATGCTGGCGGCCGGCGCTGGTCGGGGGTGGCAGAATGGCTTCCCAGTTCATGTTGACAATGCGGTCCACGCCGCCAACCAGGAACGCCTGCACCGAGCGGTTGTACTCGGTGACGATGATCGTACTGGTCGGACTTGGCACCAGCGGACGCATACCGATGGCCTGGGACAGGTCAATCACCGGCAGCGTCTGGCCACGCAGGTTCACCACACCGCAGACAAACGGATGGCGCTGCGGCATGAGGGTCAGCTTCGGCAGCTGCAACACTTCCTGCACCTTGAAAACGTTGATCGCGAACAATTGTCGCCCAGCCAGCCGGAACATGAGAATTTCCAGGCGATTCTCACCCACCAGTTGCGTGCGTTGGTCTACCGTGTCGAGAATGCCGGCCATCAATGACTCCTGAGCTTGTTCTGATGAATTCACTAAAGAAGGTTATCGGCTGTTTTTGCCGGACCTTGACCCCCATACAAAATGCCACGCCCAGGCATTGATGTCACATTAACATCATGGTTTACTGAACCCCTCAATTCATCTGCTTCAATCCCGGCGGCGCGACAACAGTTCGCACGTTAGGTTCCCCTGCGTAAGGGATTCCCCTCAACCTGATATTCGCAATATCCAATAGCCATTAATGTGACGCCATTCTCATTGCATGAACGGAGTCAGGCTTTTGTGTGCGATCGCAGGTCAGTGGCCATCCACCCTCACGAATCCCCCCGCCTGCATCCGCGCCGGCCGGAGCGCGATCTCACAACGGCACTGCAACGCCGGGCCCCTGATGGTCCTGGCCGACACACACGACATTCCCTCATTTGACATGACGTTGTGGAGATAAGCATGCCGAACCGTAAAGAGTGGGCCCAACGGCTTCCGGTGTTTCTGGTCGAGGCTGAAACGCTCCTGGCCAAATCCGAGGAATGTCTGAGTCATTTGCAACTGATCAGTAATGACAAGGATGCCATCGAATGCATGATGAGCACCCTCCTCAAACTGGCCAGCAAGGCCGATGCCCTCGCGTTGGTCGCGGTTTCGGAGTTTTCGCTGCACATTCATGGCCTGCTGAATCATGCCCAGAATCATGTAGACCTGCATGACCAGGCATTGAGCGCGCTGAAAGACTGTTTCACATTGATGGCGTGGCAGCTTGAACTGATCGATCAGAAAACCGGCCAGCTCAGCCTGGATGACAGCGAACAGGCATCGCTGATCGAGGCCTTTGCCTTCCAGGTCGGACAAAGCCAGTTTCAGCCACCCGCTCATTCAAAACCGTTCACGCTCGTTTCTTTCTCGGAACGCCAGGCTTAACTCTCCCGATAACTACGCGATCACACGTATTCTTATTGTCATGCGGCCACTCTGTAACTTGCGCACGCTCATGTCGCAATTGAATACTTCATATCTGTCAACGACAGCTCATTACAAATATCCTTCCCTGCCGGCAAACTTTTTCCATTGTGGAACTCAAGTCCAGACTCTTTATTTCCTGACTGTACGGACATATATACAAACGCGACCAACGGTATCTTAAGTGGTATTATGCCGACCATTAGTTGACGTCAATTAATGGCAGAGTGACTCAGACAGAGACCCGTCAGTCAACATGACCGGTCTGCCCGCAGCGAACATCCATTGGCTCCATCCGCTATGTACGCCAGCCTCAAGTCAATCACCACGTGGCCACCCTCCCGAGAAAACGCGCGCCGGTTCACGCTATTGCTGTGTACCTGCTCGGCGCTCGGCAGTCTGGCGATCTATAGCCTGTCCACTCGCCTGCCACTCAGTCTGCTGCTGCTGAATATGGCGGCGCTGGCTTGCGTCCTGGCGCAGCATTGCCTCTCGCGCAAGTCTATAAAGTTCGAACCACAAGAGCTGGCCGACCGATTATTGAAGGTTCAGGAAAACGAACGGCACCGACTCAGTCGGGAACTGCATGACGATATCGGCCAGTTACTGACTGCGGCAAAACTTCAAAGTGAATGGCTGAAACGTCGAATGCCCGAAGAGCTGCAAGATCAATGCTCAACGCTCTGCGACACGCTGGAAGAAACCCTGACCAAAGTTCGTGACGTGTCGGCCATTCTCAATCCCAGGCAGCTGACCAGCCTTGGGCTGGAAGCCAGTCTGCGTGCACATTTGCTCAAGACACTGGCTAATACGCAGGTGCACTGGAGCCTGGAATGCCACTCACGATTGACCGGCATCCCGGAAGAAATGGCCGTCGCCGCCTTTCGAATCACCCAGGAAGCGGTGACCAATATATTGCGCCACGCCGAAGCGAAAAATCTGTTGGTTCGCCTGCAACGCCAGCCTCAAGGCCTGACGCTGTTGATCAGCGATGACGGCCTGGGTTTCGCGCCGGCGACAGATCCCGGCCGTGAGGGACAACGTGGAATGGCCGGGATGTCGGAACGGATCGACCAGTTGGGCGGTACGCTGTGCGTGACCAGCGAGCCGGGCAAAGGCACTCAAATCGAAGCTCTCTTCCCGTGGGCGCCACGTGCGCTGGAACGGGCCAGTACGAATAAGGTTTTGCATTGACTTGTAACTTACTTTTGGTGGATGACCACTCGCTGATCAGAGCTGGCGTGCGCGCTCTGGTGCTGGATATTCCCGGCTACGCGGTAATCGGCGAGGCCAATGACGGCTCGCAGTTGCTCGAGATGGTCGAGCGACTGTCCCCGGACATCGTGCTGCTGGATATTTCCATGAAGGAAACCGGAGGCCTTGAAGCTTTGCAGCGACTCAAGCGAGTACACCCGCAAAGCAAAGTGTTGATCCTGTCGATGCACACTGACCCGGCGCTCATCATGCAGGCACTGGAATCTGGCGCTCACGGCTACCTGCTCAAGGACACAACGGCCACCGAACTCGAACATGCGCTGGATGCCCTGCGCAACAACGAGCGCTACCTGAGCCCGGCCATTGCCCATACCGTCATCAACCAGGCGCTGACCCGCAACCAGAAACATCAGCCGGAACCCGCCGACTCGCACAACCTGACCGCGCGCCAGCTGGAAATCCTGCGACTGATCGTTCGCGGAAAATCCACCCGGGAAATCGCCAACGGCCTGGGCCTGAGCATCAAGACGGTTGAAACCCATCGCTCGCAGATCATGAAGCGCTTGCAGATCTACGATGTGGCGGGCCTGGTCCTCTTCGCCGTGCGTGAGCAAATCATCAGCCTGGACGATTGATCGCTGCCGGGACACTCAGCAGTGGCGAATGCTCGGGCAAATGCACCCGCAGTGCCGCCGGGCGCGCCGAGAAGCGCAGGCTTTCGCCTTCCAGCGGTTCGCCATCAAGGTTGATGTAGAGGCCCTCCGAGACCTTGATCTCGACCCATGGCAAGCGCGCGCGCACAAACATGTTGTCGATACCGAAACCATCGGCAAGCAAGCTTTTCAATGTTCCGACCACTTCCTGCGGTGCAGGCAGAATGCTGATATCCAGCAGACCGTCGTCTGCCAGTGCGTGCGGGCACAGCATATGACCGCCGCCCGCCTGACGGCCATTGCCGATGCCCAACGCCAGCAACTCGCCACTCCACTGAAAATCCGGGCCATGCAGCTCACCATAGGCCGCATGCAATTCACTGAAGCGTGATAAACCGGTGAACAGATAAGCCGCGCCGCCCAGTACTTTTTTCAAGTCTTCAGAGGTGTTCGCCGTGACCTGGCTACCGAAGCCGCCCGTGGCCATGTTCAGGAACACCTGACCGCCGACCTCGCCCAAATCGATGGCACGGGGTTCAGCGTCCAGAAGTTTCAAGGCTTGATCAGGTTCCAGCGGCACACCCGCGGCGCGGGCGAAATCGTTGGCGGTTCCCAATGGCATCAGCACCAGACTGGCCTGCGTCGAATGCGCGGCCATCGCCTCGGCAATATCGCGCAACGTCCCGTCGCCACCGCCGGCGATGAGCTGCTTGTAGCCCGCCGCCAGCGCTTCGTCTACCAACCGCTGTGCGTCGCCGGCCTCCCAGGTCAGTCGGACAGCCAATTCCCAGCCTTGTGAGCGCTTTTCTTCGACGGCTGCCCGGACCTCCTCGTTGAGCGCCTGCTTGCCGTGCAGAATCAACAGTGCCTTGCGTTCGCCCATTGTGGTCACTCCCATGATTGAATTCCGTATGGGAAATGTGACCTCACTGCGCCCCATAAAAGTCGCAAAAAAATGAATTATTTCAAGTCGAACCGTATTGAGGTCCTACAAGGTGGGATTTTTTCTTACAAAACCTGAGGAATCGGCTCAATTGACCCTCAACCCTGATTGGTACAACTTGGCGGTACGGTTTATCCGTCATCAGCAGGAACTACAGGGACGTATCATGCAAAGCCATGACATCAGGATGCCGGTTACTCCGGTCACACCGCTCGCAGAAAGGCGGGCCAGCTATCAAGCCGAACTCAATAAGTGCGCCAAAACCACTGGAGAAGTTGAAATGGAACCTCGAGTCGTTGAACTGGAAACACACCTCGAATACATCCGCAGAGACATGGAAGAAGTCCGGGGTGACGTCAGGTCCATCAAACACAGGCTCGCCTATTCGGCCGGCGGAACAGCCGTGGTTCTCGGGCTTCTGGGGTGGATCGCCAACAGTCGGTTCGACCAGTTGGTGGCACTTCTCGCTCGATAAGAGGACGCCATGAACGCAAAACCCGGTTCGATGAACCGGGTTTGTATGACAGATGCGGCAGGTATCAGCCCAGGACTTCGCTCAGCGGAATGAAGCCTACGCTGTCACCTTCCACCAATGTGCGATCTTCTCGCACTTCGACCAGACCATCGGCCCACGCTGCGCTGCGCAACACACCCGAACTCTGATTCTTGTAAATGATTGCCCGGCCGTTCTCCAGACGTCCTCGCAAATACTCGCGTCGATTGCCTGCCTTGGGCCATACAAATCCTGCAGGCACCTGCACCTTCAAGGGGTCAACGTCTTTTACACCCTGACGGCGCAAGAGATAGGGCCTCGCCAACAGGGCAAAGGTCACCAGAGTCGACGCCGGGTTACCGGGTAGCCCGATCACCGGAACCCCACGAAAATGCCCGAACGTCAGTGGCTTGCCCGGTTTGATCGCGAGCTTCCACAACGTGAGCTCGCCCTCTTCCCGCAGGGCAATGCCCAGAAAATCGGCTTCACCTACCGATACGCCACCGGTCGACAGTATCAGGTCGACATCCTTCAACTCGCCAAGGCGAGCACGCGTCGTCTCAAGGTTATCCGCAAGAATACCGGCGTCGATCACTTCACAGCCCAAGCGCTGCAACCAGCTGCAGAGCAACACTCGGTTACTGTTGTAGATCTGGCCCGGCCCAAGCGCCTGACCCGGTTCAATCAGTTCATCGCCGGTGGAGAGTACCGCAACGCGGACCTTGCGAATCACATCCAGCTCGGCGCATCCCAGTGATGCAGCGAGCCCCTGCTCGATCGGGCCAAGGCGTGTGCCCGCAGCCAGAATCAACTCACCGACGGTGGTTTCCTGGCCTTTCGGGCGGATGTTTTGTCCTGACGTGAGGACCTCGAGGAAACGTACTCGCTCATCCGCCAGTACCTCGGCGTTTTCCTGCATCTCGACGCAGTCTGCACCCGCAGGAACAGGCGCACCGGTGAAAATTCGTGCGCAGGTGCCGGGCTTCAATGGTTCCGGAGCGTTACCTGCAAAAATCTTCTGGCTGACGGACAACGGCTCTCCCGTCCAGTCGGCCATGCGCAACGCGTATCCGTCCATCGCACTGTTGGGCCACGGCGGCAGATCAAGTGTCGAGACCAGGTCAGCGGCCAACACACGACCTTGAACCTGCGCCAACGGCAAGCGTTCACGCGCGGCAATCGGCGTGGCTTCGGCCATTTCCAGCAAGCGCGCCAGCGCTACCTCGACAGCCATCAGGCTGCCTGTCTTGCCTGGCTTACCCGCGGGATTCACAGGGTGCCGCCTGTTTCAGATGAGCAACGAAATTGCACGGGCGGTGCCGGGAGTCCAGTTGTTCGGCAAGAATGCCATCCCAGCCGGTGCGCACGGCGTTGGTCGAGCCCGGCAAGCAGCACACCAACGTGCCGTTGGCGAGACCGGCCAGGGCACGGGATTGCACAGTGGAGGTGCCAATATCCGCCACCGATATCTGGCGGAACAGCTCACCAAAGCCGTCGACCTGCTTGTCGAGCAGGCAGCTGACCGCTTCGGGGGTGCTGTCTCGCCCCGTGAAGCCAGTGCCGCCGGTGATCAACACGACCTGCACGACATCGTCGGCAATCCAGTTGGCAACTTGCGCGCGAATTTTGTAGAGATCATCTTTGAGCAAAACCCGGAAGGCCAGGTTATGGCCGGCAGCGCTCAAGCGGTCAACAAAGACCTGGCCTGACGTGTCGGTTTCCAGGGTACGGGTGTCGCTGACCGTCAGCACCGCGATGTTGAGCGGCGCGAAAGGTACATCAGCCTTGGCTTTCATAGGCTCGTCCAGTTGTAGGAGAAACAGCCCGGTGTTATATCACAGCGCCCTCTTTTTTTACTGCCCCCATGGAGCCCTGCCATGACCTTGAATACACAGTTGCCATCCTGCTCCATTTTGCTCCTCGCAGGTGGTCGCGGCCAACGTATGGGCGGTCAGGACAAGGGCTTGATCGAGTGGCACGGTGAGCCGCTGATTGCGCATCTTCATCGCAAAACCCGCTCGCTGAGTGACGACCTGATCATCTCCTGCAACAGGAACCTGGAAAAGTACGCGCCCTACGCCGACCAGTTGGTCCATGATGACGAAGGTGACTTTCCCGGGCCCTTGGCCGGTATTCGTGCAGGCCTGAAGGCCGCCCGCCATGAATCTCTGATGGTTTTGCCGTGCGATGTACCACGCATCGATGCCGCCCTGCTCCACAGCATGCGCGAAGCGGCCAGCCAGCATCCGGACACCCCCCTGATGTTGCGTCATGGAGAGCACTGGGAACCCTTGCTGTGCATCATCCCCGTAGCCCTGGGCGAAGCATTCGAAAAGGCCTGGCAGGAAGGCGAACGCAGCCCGGGCCGCCTGATGCGAAAACTGGGCGCGATTGCTCTGCAATGCCCTGAAAACGATCCTCGCCTGGCCAACCTTAATACCCCGGAGTTGCTGAGCGCTCACAACAACGTGTCAGATTGACACTAGCCAAGGAACTTGCACGCGTTGTATACGTCTCACGCTCAGTAACTAAAAGAATTCCTATTCGGAGACACACTCATGACACAACGGACCCTCGCCACTTTCATGCTCGCCTTGGGCCTCGCGACCCTTGCCGGTTGCGCATCGCCTACTGTGATCACCTTGAATGACGGTCGCGAAATCCAGGCCGTCGACACGCCAAAGTATGACGACGAAGCAGGTTTCTACGAGTTCGAACAGTTGGACGGCAAGCAAACCCGCGTGAACAAGGATCAGGTTCGTACCGTTAAAGAGTTGTAATTCTTGCGGCGATACCGGATACAGAAAAGCCCGCTTTAAGCGGGCTTTTTCGTGGCTGAAAAACGGCTATCACCAATGCAGGGTGATGGCACTTTCAAAGTCTCTTCGCTCACCGGTAACCGGGTCCACAAACCGCAATCCCTGTGCCAGAAGCTTCAACGGGTTGGCATAGTCGTCTACGACATCCTTGAGCACGTGCGGATAGAACGGGTCATTGCAGATGCTGGCGCCCAGTGCCGTCATGTGTACCCGTAGCTGATGCTTCTTGCCCGTCACCGGGTAAAGCCCGTAGCGCCAGAGATCACCGTTCTTCTCCCTGACTTCGACAGCCGTCTCGGTGTTGCTGACGCCCGGTCCTTCCTGCATGCGGAAGAAAGGCTCGCCATCGATGAGCCGACTCTTGTGGACCAGGGGGAAGGCCCGTTCGGGCAATGCCCTGGCAATGGCTTCATAACGTTTTTCGATTTGCCGCGTGGGAAACAACGACTGGTAGGCGGAACGGCTCTGAGGATTGGCTGAAAACAGCACCAGCCCTGCCGTATGCCGGTCAATGCGATGCAAAGGCACGAGGTGCGGGTTATCGAGTCGGCGAATCAGCCTCCGTAGTAGCGTCTGCTCGACGTATTCGCCCGCCGGCGTCACCGGCAAAAAATGTGGCTTGTCTGCCACCACCAGATGCTCGTCGGCATACAGGATCGACTCGATCACAGGGATCGGCTTTTCGTCCGGTACTTCCCGAAAATAGTGAATTCGCAGACCTTCCTTGTAGGCAAGATCGACGGCGATTGGCGCGCCATCCCCGTCAAGGACGCGGCCACGAGCAATTCTGTCCAGCCATTGTTCACGACCGATGGCGCTGAAGTGTTCACTCAGGCAATCGAGCACGGTCTGCCACGGCCCAGGCGGCAAGTAGAGTGTGCTGGCCTGGTTGTGTGCAGCAGAAAAAGATGAAGTGGACATACGAACGCTCTGACTCTCGATACAGGGCGGCATTATCCAGCAGTGGCCGGAACGAACCTAGAAGAGAATCCTCAGGCCGGAATCGACTGCGAGCGTGCCGCCGCTTCAGTGAACTCCTTGAGCCAGCGCAACACATCGACCGCTTCCCAGCGCCCCGGATCATAAAGTGCGTACAACAACCCCTGATAGCCCACGACATCCAGTTGGCGGTGATAACCCGCACGCTGGAAAAGTGCCTCGATTTCGGCGAAACAGGTATTGAAATGCAGCTTGTTGAACGGAGTTTTCCCTTCCGTGACCAGACCATCCAGTTGCAACTCGAGGACGGCTTCACGCACCACGTCCACCGACATCCGGTTCACGCTGTTCTTCAATTGTTCGACATTGACCACGATTCTTCCCTCTGACTTCCGGGATCACCTGCCCAATCCCCAACAGGGCAGACATGACAGGCAATCCGAGCAACTGTATGAACATACAGTAACCGAATAACCTGAATTTCGCCAATGACCGGAACGAAGACCGCGACGGATGGGGCTCGCAAAAGGTGTCCAGCTCAGCGCAGGAATGCCACAACCTGCTCGGAATCAAAGGGCCAGGCAAGTTCGGCGCCGTTATCGCAACGTCGCAGCACCGGAATGCGCAAACTGTAGGCTTCGAACCATGATTCGTCCTCAGCAATATCCACCAGTTCAACCAGCAGACCGTGCTCGACAAATGCCATCAGCATGGCTTCGGCCACTTCACAAAGATGGCACCCAATGGTGCCGAAAAGCTGACATTCAGGAGGCATGAGCACAGGACCCGGCAAAGTAGACGTACATTCTAGGCCTGCGATCAAAAGCAGTCGAGTCACTGCCCAACGCGACCGGAGAAGGTTGAATTCAAAGAATTTCGGCAAACTCCTGACTCAAATCATTCGGACTGGATGTCATTTACGCGACCCTTGCCGCTTTTTTGCCTCTACGCTTGAGTAGCCAGCGCTTGTCATTGGAGTTTTCGTGTTCGCCAACCTTCTGATCATTCTCGCCTCCTCCCTGGTGGTGATTGCACTGTTCCAGCGCCTGCGCCTGCCACCGGTGCTGGGTTACCTGTGCGTGGGGCTGATGATCGGCCCGACGGCGTTCAACTGGGTCAATGAAAGCGAAGACCTGCCCGACCTCGCCGAGCTCGGGGTGGTGTTCCTGCTGTTCTCCCTCGGGCTGGAATTTTCCCTGTCGAAAATGCTCGCCTTGCGCAAAGTCGTGTTCAGGCTCGGCAGCCAGCAAGTACTGATAACTGCGGTACTGCTGGGGGGTTTGCTGATGCTGTTCGGCATGTCGGCGACACCTGCGATGCTGCTCGGAGCCGGCCTGTCGCTGTCTTCCACGGCCATTGTCAGCAAGGAACTGGGCAGTCTGGGCGAGATTTTCAGCAGCCACGGACAAAATGCCATCGCCGTATTGCTGTTCCAGGACATCGTGGCAGTGTTGCTGCTGACTCTCGTGCCGGTGTTCGCCGGCAACAGCGATCAGGCCTGGTACTGGGCGTTACCTGTGACGCTCGGCAAGACCGTTTTGCTCTTCGTTGGCCTGCTGATGGCCAGTCGCTGGTTGTTGCCACGGCTGTTTCATGAAGTGGCGGCCGCCCGTTCCGCGGAACTGTTTGTACTGTTGGCACTGGTGATTGTTCTGCTCACGGCCTGGCTCACTCACTTGCTCGGGCTCTCCCCTGCCCTGGGCGCCTTTCTCGCCGGAATGTTGCTCGGAGAAAGCCACTACCGCCATCAGATCGAAGCCGATATCCGGCCGTTCCGCGACATTCTGCTCGGGGTGTTCTTCGTCAGCATTGGCATGCTCATCGATTTGCAGTTGTTCCTCAGCCACGGCTTGCTGATCCTCGGGCTGACCCTGGGGTTGCTGCTGATCAAGGGTTGCGTGGTCGCCTTGCTGGTCAAATGGCGCGGAAACGATGTTGAAACGGCCTGGCGCAGCGGTCTGGCACTGGCCCAGGGTGGCGAGTTCTGCTTCGCATTGATGGCTCAGATGCAACAGAACAAGATGATGCCCGCCGACCTCGGCGGGCTGTTGCTGGCCGCGACCTTCTGCTCGATGCTGCTAACGCCACTGTTGCTGCGCGCGGCGCCTCACATCGCCACACGCCTGCACCGCAAGCCCAACGAAGAAGCCAAACTCGAGGAAATAAGCACGCTTAACGCCGGATTGCATAGCCATGTGGTGATCTGTGGCTACGGTCGCGTAGGCCAGTCCATCGGGCGAGCGCTGCGTAACGCGCTGCAGCCCTATATCGCGCTGGACACCGATCCGGTGCGTGTCCAGGAAGCCGCCGTGGGTGAAACCTGTGTGCACTATGGCGACTCACGGCGCGGTGAACTGCTACTGGCGGTAGGGCTGGCCCGCGCGAGGCTGCTGGTGATAGCCGTGGACCAGGCCGATATCGCGTTGCTGATTCTCAAGGAGGCGCGCCGATTAAACTCGACCGTTCCCATCCTGGTACGTACTCGCGACGACAGCCAACTGGCCGAGTTGAAAGCTGCCGGCGCCAGCGAAGTCGTACCCGAATTACTGGAGTCGAGCCTGATGCTAGCCTCCCACGCGTTGATCATGCTGGGTTTACCCGCGCATCAGGTCCAGGAGCGGGCCGACCAGATACGACATGACCGCTATCGCCTGTTGCACGGTTTGTATCCCGGCGCCAACGATGAAGAGAACTGACTCAATCCTGGCTCACGGCGCCGATCTTGTGCACCGACAGGTCTGCGCCGTAATACTCTTCTTCCTGGCTCAGACGCAGGCCATGAAGCGCCTTGATCACACCATACACCGCGAAGCCACCGGCCAGCGCCACGACCACGCCCAGCGTGGTTCCGATCAACTGGCTGATCAGGCTCACACCGCCCAGACCACCCAATGCACTTTGGCCAAAGATACCGCAAGCGACTCCACCCCAGACCCCGCACAGGCCATGCAACGGCCAGACCCCCAATACGTCATCGATGTGCCATTTGCCTTGGGCAGCAGTAAAGCACCAGACAAACAGCGCCCCGGCGATGGCGCCTGTGGCCAGCGCCCCTACCGGATGCATCAGATCGGAACCGGCGCAGATTGCCACCAGCCCGGCCAGCGGGCCGTTATGCAGAAAGCCCGGGTCATTGCGCCCGACAATCAGCGCCGCCACGGTGCCGCCGACCATGGCCATCAGCGAGTTCACCGCCACCAGCCCGCTGACCCCTTGCAAGGTTTGCGCACTCATCACGTTGAAACCGAACCAGCCAACGATCAGGATCCACGACCCCAACGCCAGGAACGGGATGCTCGAGGGTGCAAACGCCACCAGCTTTCCGTCGCGATAGCGACCTTGTCTTGGCCCGAGCAACAACACCGCCGCCAGCGCCAGCCAGCCGCCCATGGCGTGAACCACCACCGAGCCGGCGAAATCGTGGAAACCTGCGCCAAAGCGTTCCAGCAACCAGGCTTGCAGGCCAAAGTTACCGTTCCAGATCATGCCTTCGAAAAACGGATAGATGAACGCCACGATCAGCGCCGTCGCACACAACTGTGGTACGAACCGCGCGCGCTCGGCGATGCCGCCGGAAATGATCGCAGGTATCGCTGCCGCGAACGTCAGCAGAAAGAAAAACTTCACCAGGCCATAACCATGATCGGCATTGATCACTGCCGCCGGTTGCAGAAAGGTCACCCCATAGGAAATCCAATAGCCTATAAAGAAGTAGGCCAGGGTCGAAATGGCGAAGTCGCTGAGGATCTTCGACAACGCGTTGACCTGGTTCTTCTGTCGAACCGTACCGACTTCGAGAAAGGCAAAACCGGCATGCATGGCCAAAACCATGACAGCACCAATCAGGATGAACAACGTGTTGGAGCTATGGACCAGACTGTCCACAGCGCTTTGCAGATTTTCCATGATGTTGGCAGACCTGAAGGCTAAAAAAGCACCAAAGCAGTTCGCGCAGACAATTCATGCACCAAATTGCAACCTTCCAGGATCTACACATTGATCCTGATGTGCCGCTTTGGCGCATAAGGCGGGAAGCTTTGCGCGGGTTTTCATTATTTGAGATAAGGTTTTGCTCGATTCCTGCCCGGCAACAGCGCAGTCACACGGGCCGGCGCACCACGACACAGCAAAAGTTGTACCAGTGATTTGCACTGAACCTTCACCCAAGGCTCATACTCGAACGCAACAGAAGCCACTTACGGAGATCACCAATGGCCAGCATCAAGGCAAAGACTGCTCAAGAAATCCTGATGAACGACTTTCAGACACTGGTCAGCGACACTGAACGGTTGCTGGAACATACCGCGACATTGGCTGGCGATCAGGCTGACGAGCTGCGCGAGCAAATCCACGACAGTCTGCTGCGTGCACGCGAAACCTTGAAACTGACCGAAGACTCCCTGCGCGAACGCAGTAAAGCCGCCGTTACCGCCACCGAAGACTATGTTCAGGCCAACCCATGGCAATCGGTCGGGATCGCGGCCGGTGTGGGCTTCCTGATCGGCCTGCTGGCAACCCGGCGCTGATTATGACGATCGGCGAATCCGGCTCGTCCGCGACGGGCCCAAGCTCTTCACCGCGGCGCCTGGGTGCCGCATTCCTTGGATTGCTGCACAGCCATGTCGAATTGTTCGGCATCGAATTGCAGGAACAAAAAGCCCGCACCGTCAGCCTGTTGCTGTTCGCAGGCCTGGCGCTGGTGTTTGCCTTGCTGTTGCTGGTGGGGTTATCGACGCTGGTGCTGATCCTGTTCTGGGACACTTATCGCCTGCCTGCCATCATCGGGCTCTGCGTGTTCTACACCCTTGCGTGCATCTTCTGCGGGATGCGTCTGAGGGCGGCGATTTTTGATGAATCCTCACCCTTCCACGGCACCCTGGAAGAATTGGCCAATGATAGGGAGCGCCTGCTGCCATGAACCTGCCTGAACTGCCTCACAACAGCTCGCGCACGGAAATGCGCAAGGCGCTGATTCGCCTGCGTATGGAAATGCATCGCCAGGAAATTCGCCACGAATCCGCGCAACTGCTGCAACCCTTGCAGCGGGTGCGCGGATTGACGCAAAACCTGCATGACGGTTTCGGCATCAAGCATGCCCCGCTCTGGGGCGTGGCGGTCGTGACCCTGTTGGGTTTTTTGACCGGCAAGGGCACCAGGAGCGGCGGCGTGAGCAGCCTGACTCGGCTGGTACGCCTGGGCACTACGCTGGGGCCTTTGATCAAGTTGGTCATGCAAGGCTCTGCGCCTAAACACTAGGCCACTATCTGGCTGCATTCTTGCAACATCACCGGGATGAGCCTCTTTATCGAGAGGTTCAGACCTGCGTGCCTACCCAGCCATCGGGTGTCATCCAAAAACAAGACCTACTAAGGAGGCCTCGTGATCGACGGGCAACCGCTTGCCTGCTTTCAACCGTTCATCGATACCGCCACCGGCCGTATCGCCGGCGTAGAGGCATTGGGTCGACTGCGACAGACCGACGGTCAACTGGCCTCCGTGGGGCCGCTGTTTGCCGACCCGCGCACCCCGGCCATCGCACTCCGCCGCCTGGATCGCCAGATCCGTGATAACGCCCTGAGCCGTTTGCACGAAGCGCCCGCCGACTGGTTCCTCAGTCTGAACATGTCGCCTCGCTGGATCAGTCGTTTACGCGCGGACCAGGCGCTGCCCAGCCTCAAGCAATTGAACCGGCATGGCGTCGACCCACAGCGAATCGTTTTCGAAATCACCGAACTGGGCGGCGACATCCAGCGCCTGGCAGACGTGGTTGCGCGATATCGGCAAGTCGGTGCGCGGATCGCCATCGATGATTTCGGTGCCGGTTACTCACAACTCGATCGTGTGCTCGCTCTGCAACCGGACATCCTCAAGCTGGATATGCGGTTGTTCCAGGCCGCTGCGTTGGGCGGACCCAGCAGTGATGTGGTCAAGGCCCTTGCGCAAATGGCGGAAAAAACCGGGTGCTGGATCATTGCCGAAGGCGTTGAAACCGAAGCGCAGCTGAATTTTGCCCTGGAGTGTGGTTCACGCTACGTGCAGGGTTTCCTGTTCGCTCGCGCGCAAGCCGACTTCTTTGCCACCGATGCTTTTGTGGAGCGCTTTGCCCAATTGCGTCAGCGCTATGTCCAACAAAAACTCGCTGAGCGCGGCCGACTGATGATCATGCGTCAGCAACTCTGCGAGCTGATGGCGATTCTGCAAACGTGGGCCCAGGCATGCGCGCCGCTCAGTGCCCTGCCACAGCTGGACGCCTTTCCCTGGCTGCTGCGCTTCTATCAATGCGACCGTCACGGCACGCAACTGACGCCAAACCTTGAATGGCGCAACAATGGCTGGGTAGCCGACGATCGCTACCTGGGACACAACTGGTCATGGCGTCCGTACTTCTATCATTTGTTGGCAGAGGGTTGGGATGAGCGCCGGCTGACGCTTTCCAACACCTACCGTGACGCCACCAGCAACCAGTACTGCCTCACGGCCGGACAGTTTTTCAACAACGGCGAGCGACTGCTGCTCATCGATATCGATGCCGCCGGGCTGTAGTTCCGCTTGCAGGTGTCGGTGTGAAACGGGAAGCTAGGCGCTCAGTCACCTGACGGAGAGAACCAGCCTTGGATTGGCAAACCCTGCTCACCCGCGAACGCCTCGGAAAGCCTCTGCACAGCCCGGAAGAACTCGGCCGCAGCCCTTTCCACAAAGACCACGACCGCATCATTTTCTCGGGCGCCTTTCGCCGCCTCGGGCGCAAGACCCAAGTCCATCCCGTCACGAGCAACGATCATATCCACACGCGCCTGACCCACTCACTGGAGGTCAGCTGCGTTGGCCGTTCGCTGGGTATGCGCGTCGGCGAAACCATCCGCAGCGCGCTGCCTGACTGGTGCGAACCCAGCGACCTGGGCATGGTGGTGCAATCGGCTTGCCTGGCTCACGACATTGGCAATCCACCCTTCGGTCACTCCGGTGAAGACGCGATCCGTCACTGGTTCCAGCAAGCCGCCGGCCGTGGATGGCTGGAGGCAATGAGCGAAGTCGAACGTAATGACTTCCTCAACTTCGAAGGCAATGCCCAGGGCTTCCGGGTGCTCACCCAGCTGGAATATCACCAGTTCGATGGCGGCACCCGGCTGACCTACGCGACGCTGGGCACCTACCTGAAATATCCATGGACGGCCAAGCACGCCGACTCACTGGGTTACAAGAAACACAAGTTCGGCTGTTATCAGAGCGAACTGTACTTGGGCCTTGCAGCCAAAAATGACATTTTTTGAAAAGCAACAGCCAAAAGGTTATGAGTGCAACTATTTGGCAATATCAGGAAGATTTAGCTTTCAAAAAAAGAATAAGGAGGTTTTTGCTAGATCTCCACTTTACCACCGATCCCGTGAGCCAAGCCACCTAGATTCGCTCCCCGCCCATACCACTAAACTGTCGAGCCAAGTGCATGGCATAGTTATCTGTCATACCACTCACGTAATCCAGAACCTGCATGATTGCACCGTACTCCTTGGAAACAGTCCCACTGGCGTCTAAACTCTTCAAGTCTAGCCCAAGAAGCTCAACCACCCTTCTAGTCTTCGAATCAGCCACACCATCCTTTCTGACATATTCCAAGGCTGCAGAGCAGCTAACATTAAGTAGCGTAGAAATAGTGCTATAAGCCCCTATTTCTAACTCAACCTTCCTTGGATGCTGGAAGATTTCATCACGAGCAAGACCTTTGGCGGCTGTTACACACTCACGCACGTTCTTATCACAAAGGTCTAAGATACCTAACACCTTGCCTGTCATGATTTCATTATGATTATTCATGAAAGCATTCGCTCCAGCATCTACAAAAGCTGAAATGACTTTTCCACGAACCATAGAGAGCCTTCGGCCAACCTTCATTCCCTGAATTTCTTTGACAAGCTGATTCTTCTGGTGGTCATCAAGGACAAGGCACAAAATCTCAAAGACTTTATCCCACTCAAGGATACCCATCTCTACACCATCTTCTAAATCAAGAATGGCGTAGCAGAAGTCATCAGACACTTCCATCAAGTTAGCCAGTGGATGGCGACACCGCCAACCATCCCCCAGCTTTAACAAGCCAGTAGCGTCCGCTACTTCATTGAACAAATCCAATTCAGAGCAGTAAATACCATATTTATTCTGGATAGGCCTATGCATGTTAACAGCATCACCAGCCAGCCAAGGATACTTAATGAAAGCTCCAAGTGACGCATAGGTTAGACGCATTCCTCCTTCATAGGGATGATATTCTGAGGTAGTTAAAACCCTGAACCCTTGGGCATTACCTTCAAACCTACGCAAGTCAGTAGCTTCATTGAATGGCAAATGCTCAATCATTTTTGCCCCGACATCATTGGAGAACCAGTGACGAATTGCTTCTTCACCTGTATGCCCAAAGGGAGGGTTGCCAATGTCATGAGCTAGACAAGCAGTTTGGACAATATCACCAATATCGGAAGCTGAATGTTGCTCAGGAATAAGTCTTTCATTCAGAAGCTCTTGACCTACTCTCACCCCCAAAGTTCGACCAACACAAGCCACTTCTAAACTATGTGTAAGACGATTATGCACATGGTCATTAGTGGCAAGAGGATGAACCTGAGTCTTTCTTGCAAGGCGTCTGAAAGCCCCGGAAAAGATAACCTTGTCATGGTCTGAGTGGAAAGGCGAACGGCCTAGCTCAGATTTAGGAGGCCTACCGCCGAGACGGGTATTATTCAGCAGCTTGTCCCAACTCATGCAGTCCATGTTTGCCTCTCAAATTATTACTCGACATAGAAAATAGCTTTCTTACGCAATTTTTCCAAAACACATTCTAAAATCCATCACCTTAAGCAAAAACTACGACCTTGCTTTCAGCCTGCCATCCAGTATCCGCTTGTGACGACGCATATCTGAGAGAATTCTTGCGGTCTAGACGCATTCCCCCATCATACGGATGAAATTTTGAGTTCGTAAGAGCCTATTTGACTCTCAGATCTGCCCATCACTGACCTACCGAGGCCTCAGATAGGCCTGTAGACAAGCTCTCATGTTTGATCTTGGATAAGTCGTCAGCGGGCGGACCGTCCTCTTCGCCTGATTGGCGACCTCAGACTTGATAGGTTTCTCACCTTAAGGGATGATGGCGTTATGCCAACGTTTAGCTTGGCATAAGCAGTTTAACGAATTGGGGAAAGGGATGAATTCAAATCATGCGTTTCGTCTTATGTGTTGTTTTGATGCTAGCGGAGCTAAGGAATAGCTATGAGTAAAAAACCTGTATTTGAGTGTTTGCCTGTCACCGTAAGAGATAAAACGGTCAGCTCCCACACTAGCGGTTCAGTTACAACGACCAAGCAAGGTAACAACGTTTCTGTCAGAAACAATATCGGAACAAACGTAAAACTTGAGGTGGTTCTTGAATTCCCTGACGGCGACTTGTTGCCAGTAATATTGATCAACGAAAGCCTGCACGCCCCTGTCGGGAAGAAAATCCTGATGGCATTTAAAAAGGGAGAGCCAGTCGCTTACCAAGTCACCCCAATGGGTGAGATATACCCACTAGGATACATTCGCGATAGAGATACTTTTACTGCTCAAGAATTTATGCTCATGGCTATGCCAGTTTCTGGGACGCTTTCGAGCGTGGGGTTAGCATCGGTTTCCGATACTTACTATGAAAATGGAGAAATGAAAATTTATAATGGCAGCAGGATAACCGCCGCTGCCGGAATGGTCGCTATCGCACTGAGCATTTACATTACCAAAGGATGGCTTGCTTATATCGTTGGAACTGCACTCTGTGCAATCCCCAATACTATTTCACGTATCTATCACGGTTCCAAAGAAAACACCGGACGGAAGTTAATGCTTGGCGATGTCAAAAAGGAGTTTGACAAGCTAAAAGCTGATTTGTAATAAATAAGGCCACTTCGGTGGCCTTTTTAAACAATCAACTAAACAAACGACTGCGTAGCCAGTCCTTTATTTACACAATAGCCCACTAAAAATTCATACCACTATCCCTTGCTGACTTTAAACGATCCTTTTGAGGGTTCTTATTGAATTGTTCAACTTTTTTGTAGGAAAACAACTGATCTTTATTTTTGTAATCCTCTACACTCGAAAAAGCCTGAAATGTATTATCATCGACCACTCTTATGTGCAGTTGAAGATCTGGTGAATCATAACCATAAAGCTCAACAAAACCAGCGATTTGGCTTTGTCTAGCGACCATAATCGCTTCTTTGCTTACATCTTGATAAGTATGGAAAATGGCCTTAACCATGATGGCTCCACCAGATTCAGTGTCGTTTTTACCAAAGTCTGGGTTGTCATAAGCTTCAAACACAACTCCGCCATTCATCTCTTTTGTTTGGCCAAGCCACATATACCCTTCAATAACCTTAGCCACAGATTTGATAGGACCAGCATATTGAACGCTAGTCCTGTTTCTATCAAGCTCTACTCTCTCAAAGGTTTCCGCTGATGCAGAGAACGATGAAGCTGCGAGCAATAACACAAGTAAAGCACTAGTTATCTTATCCATATTTCCTTATCCATTTAGGTTCTAGCTTTTTACAAATATCGTTTTGATTTAAAAAATCAAAAGCAAAAAGACCATCTAGATAGTCTTTTTTTTGCATTGAAAGGAGTTAGTAAAATACACCACTATCCTCTGCGGATTCTAAACGATCTGCATAAGGGCTTTTATTGAATTTTTCAACTTTCTTGTAAGCAAACAACTTTTCTTTATTTTTATAGTCCCTGTCGCTTGAAAAAGCTTCAAATGTATTATCATCAATCACTTTTATGTGCAATTGAAGATCTGGCGAATCATAACCATAAAGCTCAACAAAACCAGCAATTTTGCTCTGTCTAGCGACCATAATCGCTTCTTTGCTTACATCTTGATAGGTATGAAAAATGGCTTTAACCATAATAGCCCCACCAGACTCAGTATCGTTTTTACCAAAATCTGGATTGTCATAAGCCTCAAACACAACCCCGCCATTCATCTCGTTTGTTTGACCGAGCCATTTATAACCTTCGATAACCTTAGTAACAGCCTTGATGGGACCCGCGTATTGAACACTGGTCCGATGGTCATCAAGCTCTACTCTTTCAAAAGTTTCAGCTGAGACTGAGAGCGAAGAAGCTGCGATTAATGACGCAAATAAAACGCTTATGATCTTATCCATATTTCCATTTCCATATAATTGAATGACGACAACCAAATCAAGGCCACTGCATATAAATCATAACACAAAACCATTGATTGTAAAACGCCACTACACTAATAAAGAACTGTAAATTATCAACTTAATAAACTCTATCTCAAAGATGCTTTCTTTAAGTATTCATCCTCTTGGTGGCGGGTACATCCCTTGAAAACCTTGATACGCATTTTATGGATTTATTAAAAATATAGAAATGGCAATGCTATATTTGACGTTGCCTATCCATCACCGCAAGATATATAGTTAAAAATACCACGAAGGCCACTCACTCCAAAAACTTTACTGGCAGGACAACATGGCTGAGAAACCTCTTAACAATCAAGAAATACATAATATCAGCTTAAAAATGGATTTACTGATAGAAACCACAAGCACCAACCTCATAAACTACTGCCAGATAGTCCAAAAAAAGAAAGGTGAAACTAAATTTTTGACAGCTCAACTGTATTATACAGTGGGCACGGGATATTACTCAGCATACAGAGCTATAATCGCGGATGACTGGAGTTCACCTCACATAAAAAGAGCTATCTATTATTTGCGGAAAGCCTTGCATGAGCTGAGCAGTCAAAAAGATAAATACTATAGTTTTGAAAGCCGTAAAGGACTTGCCCACTTTAGTACTGCACACCTACGCTCAAAAATAAGTATAAATCTTGCAAATTACCTGACCGAGCAACATCGGCATCTTGAAGCCTTAGAATTTTATGATTTAGCTATTGATGAAAAAAATGCTTTCGGCCTCACCACCAAGGCACTATGCCTGATAGAAGCCAGCGAGAGCATATATGATGAAAACTCAAGATTCTTTTTCTACAAACATTCATATAGACTTTCTAAAAAAGCAAAACTATCAGAAAGCGTAAGCACTCCGGGAGAACAGAACTTATTTGAGCAGCTAAATCATCGACTCAATCATTACTGCAAATGGTTTGAAGCCCAATACCCTAAATATCTAGATTCCGACCACTCAGACACTCACAAAGAAAACTTTATGAACAGAAAGCATAAATCATACCTTGACTGGGTGGGAAAGAATAAACTATTCCTGAATTTCACAAACAATGTCATCACAGAGGAATACGCATACGAAGATTGTCTTTACTTGCCTTCATTTTATGGAAAAACAAATCACTTATTACTCCCCAGTGAAGAGCTTTCATACCACTCGCACTTTGAAGAGATAAAAGACACCTATAAATATGCTAGATACCTATTCCATACCGCCTTACAAATCCCAATCGAAACTGAGCACATGTATAATTCGACAACCTCACAAGTCGAAAGCTACGATTCGACCTTCTACGACTTAAAGACCAATCACTACAGAACAGCTCTTCGCTGCCTTTACTCCATACAAGACAAAATCGCTTACTTCATCTATAAATTTTTTAAAGTCTCAGACGGTGAAATACCCGAACACAAAGTCAACATAAACAGCATATTTTCTTCTAACCAGAAACCCGCTATTTGGTTGAGTGAAGTCAAAAACCCATATTTGAGAGCACTTTATTTTCTGAGCCAAGACATACATGATACTGGCGAAAAAAATAGCACTACCAATAAAGACCCTAACGCTAACCTTTTCCTAGCCGATGTTAACTACCCAAGAGCAAACGTTGTAAATAAAATACGGAATGCTCTTGAGCATAAATCGCTGAAAATAGTTGACTCGTTCGGATATGAGCTATCCCAGAAACCCTATAACCCGGAAAACACCCTAAAAGCAGCCGAAACAAAGCTGAGCGAGCTGGATGCTGATAGCGAAGAGCACAAAAAACTAGTTGAGCTTATAACAGAAAAAAAACGGCTCCAGTCGTATGGTGAAGCCATATCAATCGAAGACCTTGAACAGCAGATCATGGGCCTATTCAAAATGTCCAAAACGGCAATGATGTACCTAGCCTTGTCCATTCACCACCAAGAAAAATCGCTACCTGACGATGACACTCTTCGAATCCCTCGCGAGGTTCCGCACCGCTGATTCTGCGATATCTAGCTGATAGGTGTCAGGCATCTGAAGTACCTGACACCCTGTTTACAAGCAGTACTATTCTTTCCTCCAACGCCTAATTACATCTTCAAAACTGATATCTCTCCATGACTCTCTCCACTCCTTGTGAACTTTTACACTCTTGGAATGTGGCTCTGGAGAGGGTAATGGCATCCTGATTACAGCCGGAAGCAATATCGCATCTCCAACTGCGATGCACTCACCGGGAGAGAGATTCGGAAGTATGTCTGTGATGGAATTTGCATTATCAGGGAAAAGTCGCTTGACATAATTCTGGTCAGCATCGTTCGTAAGCCTGAGGGAAAGAAAATTATTGCACTGTGCGAAGATAGTTTCCGAGACTTCTGAAGGTCGCTGACTAACAATCATTAAGCTTAGCCCATATTTCCGACCTTCTTTAGCGATTCTCTCTAAAGATTTCTTGGAAGATCTATACGCTACATCATTACTTCTAGGAATGTAGTTGTGAGCTTCCTCACAAACAATCATTACCGGAATGTCGTTTAGAGATTTCTTAGCATGTTGAAGCTTCGAATAATGAAAGCAGAAGTCGAAGATAAGTCTGGAAACTAGGCTTACCGTAATGCTGAGCACTTCGAATGGAATTCCGCTCAGATCAATTATTGTCACATTGGACTTATTGATATAACCAATGAATTGCTTCATTAGGTCTTGAAAGTCCTCAGTACTGTAGGGTGAACCGTCTGATTTCTCCGCATTCAGGAGAAACTTCAATCGCTTATCGGAAAGCTTTGTTTCTAACCTTGAAACAAATCGATTAAACTCTCCGTTAAATGGCCCGTTTCCAGCTTTTGTAGCCCCTGCTGTCGATTGCGGAACGAATAAACATTTTTTATGAAAGTAGTGATCAGTCCTATCATTTACTAATGTCCCATCGACAAGCTTAGGACAATCCTCTCCATCGAGCCGTCCAATGATCTCTCGGTTAAGGTTTTCTATGTATTGATAAACTTCTCTTATCGAAAAATATGCAGGCGTGTCATAGGTTATTCCTTGAATTTTAGAGTTATGCCTTTCTTTATTGAGTGTCACCGCATTTTTGAATTGACTTACTTGGTTGTGCGAATTGGATTCATTGCTCTCAATGAACATACTTTCCAATTCTTCCGAGTTCATCAACCAATAGGGAAGTTGGAGTGAATCAATATCCAGCCGATTTAGGGAGAATTGCTCATCCTTGTGTAGATCGAATGCTGCGGTGTATTCGTCATGAATATCAAATATCACCAAGTGGGAGTTGTTCTGAGTTAAGATGCTTTGATTCTTCGAATCTGAGATTCCTACCGCATCTTGGAGTATTCTCGCAACAGTGCAGGATTTCCCTGATCCCGTCGAGCCAACGATTGCTATATGCTTGCTGAAGAAGCGATTGCCGTTTATTTTAAGTGTTATATCTTTGTTCAGGGAAAGCTGCCCTAGCGGAAAATCATGTTCATTATCTGCCGCAAATAGCTTTTCTATTGTGTCATGATCTGCAATATAGACTGGTTCTGTAGGTACTGGCAGTAACAGACTGCCCCTATCAAAAACTCCATCTAAGTCAATTGTTCCAATTGCCTGACATTCTACTTGAAACTGCCAATATGTAGATCCTTCTCCATGCTGGGCGTCGATTCCTTTAACGTTTCTAATAGTGGCGATTGTAAAGTCGTTATTACCTTGGGATATTTTGAGCAATCTTCCGATTTGTAATTCTTTTTTGTGCTCTTCAAAAGTTTTTAAATCGGTAATAGAAATTGTGATCGTGCTGGGCGAGCATGAAAGAACTTGGCCAATCTTATTCAAAGACATTGCTAATCCCCATTACGTATTTTATTTCTGCTAAGGAGCGGATTGAAAGAAGTTCTATATTTATGTCTCTTGTATCAAGCTGAGCTGGGATAGATTCCGCTATTATGAAGATGTCGTCTGCTTTTCTATTATTTATAGCTGGGATGGCATCTACACAAGAAATTATTCTAATATCGAACTCCCTTTGAATTTCCGCCCCTCTTGACTTTTTGACTATCGGTTCTCTAAAGAAGCGACTCTCGTCAAACTGGATTCCAGCAATTATCCCGTCGTTACAAATAACGCCTTTAAGCTCTAGCCTAAGCTGAATTTGCTTCGCTTGTTCCCTTTGGGTCATTAAATATAATAGCGGGGTGCAAGTATGGGTTTGCTTGAAGTGATACTTTTCCTTGAAGTCCTGAATAAAAATAACAAATTCTTCTTCAAAACTGTCAATTTGTTCTGGATCGATTATCAGATAACGCAACCTGATATTTTTATCAAGATTGTTTTTTAGCTGACTTCTTCTTTCCTTAAGAATTTCCTTTCTTGACTTTAACGAAAGAGTCCATCTAGATATTGCTGTTTTTTTGATAGTCCGAAGAAGCTGAATAGTCTCTTTTTTTGTGGTTCTGCGTTCATCTGGATTGTGTTTTATACTCAGATCAGCGATATGTTGTATAGCATTAGGATAGGCCAAAATATCTATGTCTTCAGTCGGTATGCCATTAGCACCTAGAAGTAAGTAGATTTCTTTGGTCATATTGTCCAGTGAATCTCCAATTTCAAAGGAAAACTGGCTAAGAAAGTCGTTGACGTTAATACACCCATTAAGTGCTGCGGTGTATTTCTGGAGTGTCTGGTTTTTTGTCTCCAGTGTCGTTTCAAGATCTGACTTTGTTATTGTTAATTCGGATCGTTCTGCATCCATAGGAAAATGACAAAACAGCTTGTATTTAATTGTCGAATCATTGTTTAGATGAAAGTGATGCATCATTTGGAGGAGAGGCTTATACAAGGTACTTAATGCAAATTTTTCTTGCGTCTCATGATATTTGCACTGTATTGCATCTAAACCTGCTGATGTTTTTATTTCTATGTCTTCAATTATGCCTTCTATGTGAATTACAGCATCGTCAGACGCTTTGAGAATTTCAACAAGCGTCTTATTGAACTGATACAGAAATCCTTGAATTGTATAATCTGCAGATCTTGACATTCGACAGCCCCTCCCTAGCTTTTTTCGACAGATTTCGACCTTACCTGAGTTTCGCTAGGGTGTCGATTTGCCATCAAATTGGTTGGGGCTCTGATAAGACCTGTATATTTGTACAGGTGCCTCTGTATTCATACATATGAAACAAGGCTTCTCTAGATGTATTTGAGCGGAGCCATATCCAAGCCGAGGTAGCCGACCACCGTTCTGGTCTTGAGCTATCGACTTAGCTTGTTTTTAACAGAAACCATATCAATTGAAGACCTTAAGCAGCAGATTATGTACCTGCTCAAAATGTCCAAAACGGCAATGAAGTACCCAGCCTTGTCTATTCGTCACCAAAAAAGCTCGCTATCTGGCGATGACATTCTACAAATCTCTAGAGGGGTGCCCTACCGCTAACGCTGCCTATTCAAACGGTGCGGTATTTTGGGAATAAAATCTAAACATCAAAATTTTAGTCATATAAATCAATTAGATAGCAACATTGCGGTTTGGTTGCTGAATTGCCTGTAGCGAACTCCCGCTGCTGGAGCAGATCGCTCATAAACTCGGCCTGCCGCAACTTGAAGAACAACGCTGGGCACGCCATCCCCTGGTGTATTTGATGGAGGCCGCGGATGACATCTGCTATGCGCTGATCGACCTCGAAGATGGCCTGGAAATGGAGCTGCTGGAGTACGCCGAAGTCGAGTCCCTGTTGCTGGACCTGGTGGGCGACGATTTGCCGGAGACCTATCGTCAGCTCGGCCCGCGGGATTCACGTCGGCGCAAACTGGCAATCCTGCGGGGCAAAGCCATCGAGCATCTGACCAACGCCGCGGCCCGCGCCTTTGTCGAGCAACAGGACGCGTTGCTGGCCGGCACGCTGCCTGGCGATCTGGTGGAACACATGCACGGTCCCGCCAAACGCTGCGTATTGAATGCCAAAGACATGGCACGCAAAAAGATCTTCCAGGACAAGCGCAAGACCCTGCACGAGATCGGCGCCTATACCACGCTGGAAATCCTGCTGAACGCGTTCTGCGGCGCAGCGCTGGAACAGCACAACGGTCGGACACCGTCCTTCAAGAGCCGTCGCATCCTTGATCTGCTGGGCAACAATGCGCCCGACCCTCACGGCCCGCTACACACTTCGTTCCTGCGCATGATTGATTTCATCGCCGGCATGACCGACAGCTATGCCAGCGACATGGCGCTGGAGATGACTGGCCGTTCGAGCCACTGACGAAACCCGTCTGATCAGCCATTACGCCATCCGGAATGGCTGATCAGCCACTGAAAGCCCAAGTGCGTTCAGCATTCGCCGAATTCCCCTACACCTCACACCGAGCAAACTGATCGATTGCTCGCCCTTCTCGCGAAATAATGAAAGGCCCCTCTGTATGAGAGAGAAAGCGTGAGTAATCCCAAGTTCGAAGACAAATTGCGCATCCTGTTGGTGGAAGATCATCCCTTCCAACTAAGGGCGACTCAGTACCTGCTTGAAAGTTATGGTTTCACCCAACTGACGACCTCCGACAGTGCCCAAGATGCCTTGCAGCAAATGCTGGCGGCGGTGCGACCATTTGACATCCTGTTATGCGACCAATGTTTACCCGATCTTCCCGGGCTGGATCTGGTCAGATTCGCCAGTCATCGCGGGATGATAAAACAGGCAATACTATTAAGCAGCCTGACGCGCACAGAACTTGATGGACTTGAAAAAACCGCAAATGCACACGGACTGCCTCTACTTGGCTACTTGATAAAACCATTGAAACAATTCGAATTCAGAAACCTGTTGAGTTCAATTCAATTATAAAAAATGAATTTCGACACGATCCAGCCAGGCACTACTTGTAACTTACGCTTAAAAACCTTGAAATACCGCCCCCAACAACTCTGCCCGTCCTCATGCGAAACCTAGTTGATTCGTAGCCCCTTTCCTGTTCGTTTGTAGGACTATTCCTATATTGCTGCTTGAGGTCCGTCAGTTCATGCGTCCCATCAACTATCTGAGCTAAGGTGCGCGCTTTATCTGAGCTCGCATGGGATTTGATTATGAACTCCGTTTTTATTGTCGACGATCACCCTGTTATCCGCCTTGCCGTCCGAATGTTACTGGAGCACGAAGGTTACAAAGTTGTCGGCGAATCCGATAATGGGGTCGATGCCATGCAGATGGTGCGTGAATGCATGCCAGACCTGGTCATTCTCGATATCAGCATTCCAAAACTGGATGGCCTTGAAGTTCTCGCGCGTTTCAACGCAATGAGTACACCGCTGAAAACACTGGTATTGACTGCGCAGTGCCCGACACTGTTCGGTATTCGCTGCATGCAATCCGGCGCATCAGGTTATGTCTGCAAACAGGAGGATCTGAGTGAACTGGTCAGCGCCATAAAAGCGGTATTGTCAGGTTACAACTACTTCCCCAGTGAGGCCTTGAATCCTGTCCGTGGTGATGACGTGCGTTGCGCCGAGCTGGAACTGTTCAAGTCAGTCAATGATAGAGAATTGATGGTACTGCAACTTTTTGCACAAGGCCGTACCAACAAGGAAATTGCCAAAGGCATGTTTCTAAGCAACAAGACTGTCAGCACCTATAAAAAACGACTGATGCAGAAACTCAAAGCCAAATCCCTGGTTGAACTCATCGAGATGGCAAAACGTAACGCATTAGTGTGAGACACAGGATGCCCCGTCGCATTAAGGATTATCTGATTTCAGTGGCTGCAGGTTTATGCCTGAGCACTTCAGTACCTGCCTCGCAGATTGCCAGCGAACACTTCACCCTGCTCAGTCGATCGACCCTCCGGCATCTGGACGTCCAACTGGATCCATCGCAACGGCAATGGATAACAAGTAAGCGCGAACTGATCCTGGGTACGTCGGCCCCGGACTATCCTCCTTTCGACCTGACCGTCAGCGGCAAGGACTACGAAGGTTTCACCGCCGATTACGCTGGCATCCTCGGCAAAACCCTCGGTTTACCAGTCAAGGTCCAACGCTTTGCGTCCCGCGGAGCTGCCATCAAGGCACTTGAAAAAGGCGAGGTCGATCTGCTCGGCACAGCCAATGGGTTCGAGGCTCACAATGCCGATATCGCGCTTTCCACGCCCTACGCCGTGGACCAGCCGGTCCTGGTGACACGGGAAGGAGAAACCCGATCCCTGACCGAAGGCCTCGCCGGCTTGCGGCTGAGCATGGTGTATCACTACTTGCCACTGGAGGAAGTCAGGGCCTTGTATCCCAAGGCAACCATTACGTCCTATCCGTCCTACCAGAATGCGATCAATGCGGTGGCATTCGATCAGGCCGATGTCTTCCTGGGCGACACCATCTCGACCCATTACATGATCAACAAGGGTTACCTGAACAACATCCGCATGGCTAACTTCGGCAAACACGAAGCCCACGGTTTCAGCTTTGCCGTGCACAGGCACAACCCGGAATTGCTCGGGATCATCAATGCCATGCTCATGGCCATCCCCGCCAGCGAACGGCAGAACATCGCCGAGCGCTGGAGTGCCGGCAGTGACATTCTTCTTACCGACCAGAAGTTACAACTCACCGACCCCGAAGAACAGTGGCTGGCGCAACATCCGATCGTGCGCGTGGTGGTCAACGAGGCGCTTGCGCCGCTGTCGTTTTTCGACAGCAATGGCAATTTTCGCGGTGTCACCGCAGACCTGCTTGAACTGATCAGATTGCGCACCGGCCTGCGTTTCGACATCCGTCGAAGCCGAAACGATGACGAGATGATCGAACAGATCAAGGACAATAAAGCCGATGTAATCGCCGCCCTGCTCCCCAGCGCCGAACGTGATACAGCACTGAATTTCACCCGCCCCTATCTGCAAAACTCCTTTGTCCTTCTGACTCGCAAAGCCGCCGACAGCCCGGCAAACCTTGAGCAGCTGGCGGGCAAACGCCTGACCATCGCCCAGGGCAGCCCACTGGTGGATTACCTGCGCCGCGAGTTCCCGCGGATCAGGTTGATTGAAACCCCGGACACGTTCAGCGCGGTGGAATTGCTCGCCGAAGGCAAGGCAGAAGGTGCGGTGAACTCACTGGTCATCGCCAACTACTTCATTTCATCACGGCTTTTCGAGCACACACTTCAGATCCGGACCACCATTGGCACCCGGCAGGCCGCATTTTCCCTGGCGACCGGACGAGAGGCCAAAGAGCTGAACGCCATCCTCAACAAGGCACTCCTGAGCATCGCCCCGGAAGAACTGGGCATCATCAACAGCCGCTGGCGTGGCTATTCGGCGTCCTCGCAAAGCACCTGGCGCAATTACCAGCGATTGTTCTATCAGATCGTGATCGGGGCCGGCGTGCTGCTCCTGCTTTCCGCTGCCTGGAATGCCTATATGCGTCGCCAGATCAAACAGCGTCAGGCGGCCGAGCGCGCGCTGAACGATCAATTGATCGAGCGGCGCCAACTGTTCGAGGAGCTGCGCTGCGCGAAGGAGCGCGCCGATGAAGCCAACCGCGCCAAAAGCACATTCCTGGCAACCATGAGCCATGAGATCCGCACGCCGATGAATGCGGTCATCGGCATGCTCGAACTGACGCTGAAGCGCATTGAGAGCAACCATCCAGATCGTCCGGCCATTGACGTGGCCTACAACTCGGCCAGGGACCTGCTGGAACTGATCGGCGACATTCTCGACATTGCCCGGATCGAATCCGGGCGTCTGAGCCTGAGCCCGGAAAGGGTGAATCCGAGTGAAATCGTGGGGTCGGTCGTTCGGATCTTCGAGGGTCTGGCTCGTCAGAAAAACCTTGAACTGCTGCTGGAACTCAACCCGGCCAATCCGGCGATCGATGTCCTGCTGGACCCGATGCGTTTCAAACAGGTGTTGTCGAACCTGGTCAGCAACGCTATCAAATTCACGGAACAGGGCCAGGTCAGGATCACCGTCGAATTGCTTGCGACGCCTGAACCCGAGCAAGTCCGGATGCTGTTGCAGGTTGAGGACAGCGGCATCGGGATCAGCGAACAGGATCAACGGCGACTGTTCGAACCCTTCGCCCAGGCCAATGGCACTGGGCAGTCAGGCAGAGGCGGCGCCGGCCTGGGTCTGGTGATCAGTCGGAGCCTGTGCGAAATGATGGGCGGCAGCCTGCGATTGGATAGCCAACCGGGAGTCGGCACGCAGGTCCAGGTTTCTCTGCTGCTGTCCACCCTGCCACTCGAGCAGATGTCGAAAACCACCGAAACACCGATCCACACGTCCACGGCACCCTTGAACGTGCTGGTGATTGACGATCACCCGGCCAATCGCTTGTTGATGTGCCAACAGCTGGAGTTTCTGGGGCATCGATTCAGCGTTGCCGAGGATGGCGAAGCAGGGTTCGAAGCGTGGAAATCAGGGCTGTTCGATCTGGTGATCGTCGACTGCAACATGCCGGTCATGAATGGCTATGAACTCACTCACGCCATCCGCGACCATGAACAGCAATCCGATCGTTCCCCGTGCACCGTTCTGGGTTTTACCGCCAACGCACAACCGGAAGAGCGACAGCGCTGCAAACAAGCAGGAATGGATGACTGCCTGTTCAAGCCGCTGACGCTGTCCGCGTTGAGTCAATGGATCGCAGACATCGAACCGACCGATCGCTCTCCCGCTTTCAGCCTGAAAGGGCTGCACTTGTTGACGGGAGGTAACCCGGCAATGGACCTGCGACTGTTGACCGAACTGCTCAGCAGCAACCGTCTGGACCGACAGGCGCTGCAGGCGTTATCCCGGTCAAATGACCCGCAGTCGTTTCTTGATATCGCTCACAAAATCAAGGGCGCAGCCCGAATTGTCCAGGCCACCCGCTTGATCGACCGCTGCGAAGCGCTCGAACGGGTCTGCCATGAAGTTTTTCATCATGACAACGTCGCCGAATGCAGGAAGGCCGTCGAAGGCGCGATGCTCGAACTGGAGCAGGCATTACTGCAACAAATTGGTCAAAACGACAAAAGCAGAATGATGGAGCCTTAACTATGCTTTGTCGCTGAGCAGTGTGTTAAACCGCATGGAGTGACCTGCAATGCCCAGCCCACTGCGCCCGGACCAACGCCGGTTTCCGTTGCACGTGCATATCAGTGTGATGTTTACCCTGCTGTTGCTCCTGACCGGCGTGGTGCTGGGCATTTTCAACTATCGGCAAACCACGCAGATCATTCTTTCCAGCAGTGAAAAGCTCTTCGAGCGCATCGAGCAGGACGTCCGGCTGGACCTGCACGCCACCTATGAGCCCATCCATCATCTGTTGAGCCTGCTGGTATACAACCCGGCGGCGCAGGCTACGAGCCTGGAACAACGCCTGGCGCTGCTCGGCCCTTTCAGCCAGTCGCTCAAGGACAACCCTGATCTGGCCTCGCTGTACCTGGGCTACGATAACGGGGATTTCTTCATGGTTCGCCCCTTGCGAACCGCCGCCCTGAAAACCCTGCTCAACGCCCCGGGCAATGCGGTGTATCAAGTGTGGAGCATCGAGCGAAACGGCGGCCCGGTGCATTCCCAGTCACTGTTTTTCGATCAGGACCTGAACCTCGTCAGTCGGCAGGACAACCCCGACGACACCTACGATCCGCGAACACGTAACTGGTTTTCCAATGCCCGCCGCGACAGCGATCAGATCATCACCGAACCCTACCTCTTTTTCTCCACTCACAACGTCGGCACCACCCTGGCCCGCCGCAGCGGTGCTCATGCAATCCTGGGCGCGGACCTGACGCTGGCAGAACTGTCCGCGACGCTGGCCAAACATGTCGTCACCCCCAGTACCGAAATCGTCCTGTTCGATGCCGAAGGCAATGCCATCGCTTACCCCGACAGCAGCAAGCTGATCGTCGACGACCAGACCGCCCACCTGAGCAAGGCCGCCGACCTGAGCCCCAGCCTCGGCGCACTACTGAGCAATCCGCCAACAGGCAATCGGCTGAAAGCCGCTGGCCGTCAATGGATCGTTGCCCGCAGCCGCATGCAGGAGGGTGGTCCCCAGGGATTGCAACTGGCGCTGCTGGTGCCGGAAGACGAATTGCTCGCCGATGCCTACCGCATGCGCTGGCAAGGGGCGTTGATTACATTGGCCACATTGCTGTTGTGCCTGCCGCTGGGCTGGCTGACCTCAAGAATTCTGGTCAAACCCCTGCGCAAATTGGTGCAGGAAGCCGATGCCATTCGCAGTTTCAATTTCAATTATCCGGTCTCCCGTCGCTCGCCGGTGCTCGAAGTCGACCAACTGAGCGTGTCGATGACCCGCATGAAAGATACCCTGGCAAGTTTTTTCCAGATCACCGACAGCCTGAGCGCCGAGACCCGGTTTGCGCCCTTGCTGGAACGGGTCTTGTTCGAAACCGTGAAAATCGGCCAGGCCCAGGCCGGTCTGATTTACCTCCGGGAAAATGACGGTGATCGCATGGAGCCTCACGGCCTGGTGATCGACGACATTTCACAGGCATTGCCGGCGTTCGACATTCGCGGCCACGAGCCTGGCGGCCCGCAAAGCCCCGCTTGGATGCTGCAACTGTCGAATGCCGACAATGTGGTGATCAATCTCGGTTTCGAACAGGCGGGGGATTTGCAGAAAGTGCTGCTGGCGATGGGGTGTCCGCGGGTGCACCTGATCGGTATCCGTCTGCACAATCGTCATAACGAAACCGTGGGCCTGCTGATCCTGTTGCTGGAGGATAGCGGCCACCAAAGCGATCTCGAGAAGCTTCGTCCGGACCGCATTGCGTTCCTTCAGGCCGTGTCCGGCGCGGCTGCCGTGAGTATCGAAAGTCAACGCCTGCAAGCCAAACAGAAACAGTTGCTGGACGCCTTCATTCAACTGCTGGCCGGCGCGATTGATGCCAAAAGCCCCTACACTGGCGGTCACTGCCAGCGCGTCCCGGCGCTGACCTTGATGCTCGCCCAGGCTGCCGCGACCAGTCAGGACCCCGCCTTCAGCGGTTATCAACCCACCGAAGACGAGTGGGAGGCGCTGCACATCGCTGCATGGCTGCATGACTGCGGCAAGGTCACGACGCCGGAATACGTCGTCGATAAAGCCACGAAGCTGGAAACCCTGAACGATCGCATTCACGAAATCCGCACCCGTTTCGAAGTGCTCAAGCGCGATGCCTGGGTCAGTTACTGGCAGGCCATTGCCCTGGGCGGTGACGAGCAGCACCTGGCTGAACTGCGCGACGCAACTCTGGCGGGGCTCGACGATGACTTCGCGTTTATAGCCCGTTGCAATCTGGGCGGCGAGGCGATGGCCGATGCCGATCTGCAACGCCTGCGCAGCCTGGCTCAACGGACCTGGACCCGAACCCTGGATGACCGATTGGGTGTTTCCTGGGAAGAGAATCGGCGCCAGGCGCAAATACCGGCACCGACGCTGCCGGTCAGCGAGCCGTTGCTGGCGGACAAACCCGAGCACCTGTTCGAACGCGCCGAGGCCGAACTGATTCCGGAAGACAATCCGTGGGGTTTCAAACTCGACGTGCCGCGCTACAAGTACAACCGGGGCGAACTCTACAACCTGAGCATTGCCCGGGGCACCTTGACTCGCGAGGAACGTTACATCATCAACCACCACATGGTGCAGACGATCCTGATGCTCAGCCACCTGCCCTTCCCCGCCCACCTCAACAACGTTGCGGAAATCGCTGGCGGCCACCACGAAAAAATGGACGGCACCGGTTATCCCAAGCAGCTGAAGCGTGAAGAAATGAGCCTGCCGGCGCGGATGATGGCGATTGCCGATATCTTCGAAGCGCTGACCGCCGCTGATCGCCCCTACAAGAAAGCCAAATCCTTGAGCGAAGCGCTGGGCATCATGGCCACCATGTGCCGGGATGCCCACATTGACCCTGAATTGTTCGGGCTGTTCATCAACGCCGGGATCTATCAGCAGTACGCCGACCGATTCCTTGATCCACAGCAGATCGACGCCGTGGATCCGGAAGGCCTGCTGGCCAAGGCTGGCCTCAAGGCATGATCAGCAATCGGTCAGGCGCAGGAAAATGGCCGCCAGTTTTTCAATGCCGGCTTGATCGTCAGCGGTAAATCGCGCGAGTTTCGGGCTGTCGAGGTCCAGCACGCCGATCAGGCGACCGTCCTTGACCAGCGGCACGACCAGCTCGCTGTTCGACGCGCTGTCGCAGGCGATATGTCCGGGGAAAGCGTGCACGTCTTCGACCAACTGCGTCTGCAATGTCGCCGCCGCCGTGCCACACACACCGCGACCGAACGGGATGCGCACACAGGCGATTTGCCCCTGGAACGGACCGAGCACCAGCTCTTCGTTGCGATTGAGGTAGAAACCGGCCCAGTTCAGGTCATCCAGTTGGTTATACAGAAACGCGGAAAACTGGGCGGCGTTGGCGATGAAGTCCCGCTCGTCCGCCAGCAAGGATTCCAGCTGAGCGTGCAGCATGCCGTAGCCTTCGAGGCCCTGGCCGCTTTGTTGTAAATCGATCATGCCTTGTGCTCCAACAGCTTGAGCCCGACCCAATAGCGGGCAAATTGATAGGCGCAACGTCCGTTGCGATTGCCCCGGCCGGTAGCCCAACGCACCGCGAGGATGTCCAGCTCTTCGTCACGTTGCCATTTCAGGCCGGCCTTGTCGGCCAACTGACCGATCCAGTGCTCGACCACATTGAGGAAGTGTTCCTGGGTAAACGGATAGAACGACAGCCACAGGCCGAAGCGGTCCGACAGGGCGATCTTGTCTTCCACGGCTTCGCTGGGATGCAGCTCGCCGTCGACCCGTTTCCAGTTCTCGTTGTCGCTTTCCTTTTCCGGCACCAGATGGCGACGGTTGGAGGTGGCGTACAACAAAACGTTATCCGGTGCCTGCTCGAGGGAACCGTCGAGCACGCTCTTGAGCACGCGATAATCACCTTCGCCCGATTCGAACGACAGGTCATCGCAGAACAGCACGAAGCGCTGGGGCAACCTGGCAATCTGTTCGACCACCCGTGGCAGGTCCGCCAGGTGGTCGCGCTCGATTTCGATCAGCCGCAAACCGGCCTTGGCATGCTCGGCCAGCAAGGCACGCACCAGCGACGATTTACCGGTGCCACGCGAGCCCCAGAGCAAGGCGTGGTTGGCCGGCATGCCGTCGATGAACTGTTGGGTATTGCGCCCCAGCTGTTCCAGTTGCCGGTCGACGCCGATCAGGTCGGACAAACGCATGTCGAGGCTGACGTGCAGCGGCAACAGAAAACCGCTGCGACCCTCGCGTTGCCAGCGCGCAGCCAGGCATTGCGTCCAGTCGATGGATTGTCGAGGTGCAGGCAGCAACGGTTCGATTCGAGCCAGAACGGCATCGGCGCGTTCAAGAAAAGCATTCAATCGGGAATCCACGTCTTCTCCTCGGGCACGTTCACAGTAATGATGGCGCTACAGCGACGAAACACGGCGGTCGGTGCCCGGGTCATCCCTTGTTGCACACGGTATCCATGCATGATCGACTATGCTTGAGCAGCGAAGGGAAACGGAAGTGGTTCAACACCCCATGGATATCAAGTTCACCAACCGGCTGTCCTACAAACAAGCCCGGCTTACCGTGCTGGTCGGTTTCATTCTGGGCACGCTGCTCAGCCTGCTGCAAATAGGCATCGATTATGCCAGTGAAGACGCCTCCATCAACCGGGAAATACTGTCTTTACTGGAAATCAGCCATAACCCCGCCTCGCGCATTGCCTACAACATCGACGCCGAACTCGCCCAGGAACTGACCTTGGGCCTGCTGCGCTCACCGGCGATCATCGGCGCGCAACTGACCGACAACAACGGCACCGTGCTGGCCAGCGTCAAGCGGCCTGGCGTGCAGAGCGGCTATCGGGTGATCAGTGACTTCCTGTTCGGAGCCGACCGCGCGTTCGAAGACCGTCTGTATCTGGATCACTTGCCGAGCGAATCCCTCGGCACACTGCGTCTGGATGTCGACACCTATTCATTTGGCAACCGGTTCCTGCGCCGGGCCGAAATCACCCTGCTCAATGGGTTCGCCCGCAGCCTGCTCCTGACCGGCATCCTGCTGGCGTTGTTCTACGTGATGCTGACCAAACCGCTGGTGCGAGTCATCCGCGAACTCAGCAGCCGCGATCCGCGCAGCGTCGAACCGACCTGGCTGGAGTACCCGGCGGGCCATGAAAACGATGAGATCGGTGTGCTGGTCAAAGTTGCAAACCAGCAGTTTGAAAACATCGCTACCGAAATCCAGCAGCGACGTAACGCCGAAAACCGCCTGACCGACTACCTTGGGCAACTGGAAAACATCGTGTCTGCGCGCACCGCAGAACTCAAGGCGATCAACACCCGGCTCAGCCAGTCCAATCAGGAACTGGAAGTCGCACGCAGCACGGCCCTGGACATGGCGGAAGCACGCTCGGTGTTCCTCGCCAACATGAGCCACGAAATCCGCACGCCCCTCAATGGATTGCTGGGGATGATCGCCCTTTCCCTCGACGGCCCGCTGAATGCCGAGCAACAGCAACAACTGTCCATCGCCCATGACTCGGGCAAAGTGCTGGTGGAATTGCTCAACGATATTCTCGACCTGTCGAAATTCGATGCCGGCCAGCTCGAGCTCGAACACATTCCGTTCGACCTCGGCTCACTGATCGAGGACACCGCCAACCTGCTGTCGCAGAACGCGGCGCCCAGCGTCGAGCTGACGTGCCTGATCGATCCGGCTTTTCCGGCGCTGGTGCTCGGCGATCCGACTCGCGTGCGGCAGATCGTCAGCAATCTCTTGTCCAACGCGCTCAAGTTCACCCGGTTCGGTCGGGTCGATGTGCGCCTGTCGACCTTCGAAGAAGGCGTCAGAATCGAAGTCTGCGATACCGGCATCGGTATCGCCCAGGACGCTCAGGTGAAGATCTTCCAGCCCTTTACCCAGGCCGGGGCGGGTATTACCCGACAATTCGGCGGCACCGGGCTGGGGCTGGCGTTGACCTACAACCTTTGCGAAGCCATGGAGGGGCGCCTCACCATCAGCTCGGAAGCGGGTTTCGGCAGCCAGTTCTGCGCCGATCTGCCACTGCCCTGCCACACCCGCGCCCTGCCACCGGCGACACTGCGCGGCAAGGTCATCGCGATTACCGCTGCCAGCAGCGGCCTGGCAGAGCTGTTGAAAAGCCTGTTGCCGGGATGGGGACTCGATTACCAGCAACGCTCGATCGATGACTCAATGATTGGTCTGAAGCCCGACATGGTGATCACCGATTGTCCGGAATGCCTGTTTGGCCTGCGCCCCAACTGCACCGCGCCCATTTTGCTGGTGACCGCTTATGGCAGTTTCATGCCCAGCGAACAGGCCAGCGCCCTGGCCCCCCTGCAACAACAGGCGCGGCCGTTGGCACGTAATGCGCTTTACCAGACACTGCGGCGAATCCTGCAACCGGAAGTCAACATCCTCAACGATGCACGCCTGGAAGCCCTCTCACCTCAGCGACGCGGTCGGGTACTGCTCGTGGAGGACAATCCGGTGAATCAGTTGGTGGCCAAGGGCATGCTCGGAAAACTCGGCTGCGAGGTGATTGTCGCGGCTCACGGCGGTGAAGCGCTGGATCAACTGGAACACAGTGAGTTCGATCTGGTGCTGATGGACTGCAACATGCCGGTGATGGATGGCTACGAAGCCAGTCGGCAAATCCGTCGCAGCGGGCGCTGGCCGCAGTTGCCCATCGTCGCCCTGACCGCCAACGCCATGTCCGAAGAGCGCGAACGCTGCCGTGCGGCGGGCATGAGCGATTACCTGGCCAAACCCTTCCGGCGCGAAGAACTGGCTGCGCTACTGGATTTATGGATGCCGACTACGACAACGACCTGATCTGCCCCAGCAGGTGATCGAGACCATCGCGCAAGTCATTGAGCCGGTCCAGATCGACGCCGCTGTCGCACAGCAAGCGGGCCTTGAGCGGTCCGACCTGATCACGCAATGCCTTGCCGGTTGGCGACAGGCTCAGGTGCACCTCGCGCTCATCCCGCGCCGAACGTTGGCGCTGAACCAGTTGCAACTGCTCAAGTCGCTTGAGCAGCGGCGTCAACGTGCCGGAGTCCAGCGCCAAACGCTCGCCCAGCGCCTTTACCGTAGGTTGATCAGGTGCTGCCTCCTGCCATTCCCACAACACCAGCATCGCCAGGTATTGCGGATAGGTCAGGCCGAGCTGATCAAGCATTGGCTTGTAGGCACGGATCACCGCCCGCGAGGCGGCGTACAGTTTGAAGCAGAGTTGGCTGTCGAGCTTCAGGGAATCGACGGACAAGGTGTTCATTTGAGCAGGGCTTCGATCTCGCGGCTCAGGTCCTGCGGCTTGGTCGCCGGAGCGAAACGCTTGACCAGCTGGCCGTCCTTGCCGATCAGGAACTTGGTGAAGTTCCACTTGATGCCTTGGGAACCCAGCACACCCGGCGCACGTTTTTTCAACTGCACGAACAGTGGATGGGCGTCGGTGCCGTTAACGTCGATCTTTTTGAACAACGGGAAACTGACACCGTAGTTCAGCTCGCAGAACTCGGAAATCGCCCCTTCGTTACCCGGCTCCTGCTTGCCGAACTGGTTGCAGGGAAAACCGAGCACCACCAGGCCCTGGTCCTTGTAGGTCTGCCACAGCTCCTCGAGGCCTTTGTATTGCGGAGTAAAGCCGCATTTGCTCGCGGTGTTGACCACCAGCACCGCTTTGCCGGCGAAGTCAGCCAGGGTCTTTTGCTCACCCTTGATGGTGGTGCACGGGATGCTCAGCAGGTTGTCGCTCATGATGTGCGCTCTGATGTGAAGGAATATGAGGCAAACATAGCGAGCAATTGAATTGTGTGCAATTTAATTAATAGGTATGACGGATCACTGAACGACAGTTGGCGCAGGAGCTGCCGAAGGCTGCGATCTTTTGATCTTGATCTTCGGCAATCGCGAGAAAACCAAGATCAGGAGATCGCAGCCTTCGGCAGCTCCTACAGGGGTCGCATTACGAGCGCGGCACCAGGTCCAGGCACACCGAGTTGATGCAATAACGCAAGCCTGTCGGCGGCGGACCGTCCGGGAATACGTGCCCCAGGTGCGCATCGCATTTGGCGCAGACCACTTCGGTGCGGATCATGCCGTGGCTGACGTCACGGATCTCGACCATGGCGCTGTCGCCGATCGGGGCATAGAAGCTCGGCCAGCCGCAACCGGAATCAAATTTGGTCTTGGAGTCGAAAAGCGGCTCGTTGCAGCAGATGCAGTGGTAAATACCGTCGATCTTGCTGTCATTGTATTTGCCGGAAAACGGGCGTTCGGTGCCCTTGAGGCGGCAAACGTTGTATTGCTCCGGATCGAGCATCGCCCGCCATTCTTCCAGGGTTTTTTCCAACTTTTCCATCATCACACCTCGGCAGCTGAAAAAGCCCGATCTGTACCTTTTCCACGGATCGGGCGGCACGTATGATTGCGCCTCGTCAAACGCCAGTCTGGCAGCCAGACCACGCGCATTCAA
>LNAP01000062.1_pt1 | contig 99314 bp, 103 predicted proteins | sample 602601 | NCBI WGS metagenome assembly LNAP01 (sample SAMN02440304, study PRJNA202911) | soil metagenome | biome: Subtropical and temperate rainforests or woodlands; isolation source: soil samples (1 kg each in a 20% v/v slurry with milli Q water) were... ... | reverse complement strand
GGCATCCGCCTGATTCAGGGCAGCCACATCATCGTGCCCAAGCTGTATGAAGGTGAGCAGGCCTACATCATGCAGAACGAGGATCGGCGTATCGTCTTCGCCATTCCTTACCTGGATCGCTACACCATGATCGGCACCACCGACCGCGAATATCGCGGCGATCCGGCCAAGGTGCGCATCAGCGAGGAAGAAATCGCCTACGTACTGGGCGTGGCCAATACGCACTTTCGCAAGCAACTCGAACCCAGGGACATCGTGCATACCTTCGCCGGGGTCCGGCCGCTGTGCGACGACGAATCGGATAACCCCTCTGCCGTCACCCGCGACTACACCTTGTCGTTGGCGGCGGAAGAAAAGCAGGCACCGCTGCTTTCGGTGTTCGGCGGTAAGCTGACCACCTACCGCAAGCTCGCCGAGTCGGCGATGGCGCAGCTCAAGCCGTTCTTCCCGGCTATGGGTGAAAGCTGGACGGCGCAGGCGGCACTGCCTGGCGGTGAAGGCATGAGCACGGCCGATGCACTCACCGAAGAGCTGGTGGCCAAGGTACAGGGGCTGAAACTGCCGCTGGCCAAGCGCTGGGCAACCCTCTACGGCAATCGGGTATGGCGCATGCTGGGCAAAGCGCGCTCGCTCGATGCACTGGGCGAAGACCTCGGCCAGCAGCTGTATGCGCAGGAAGTCGACTACCTGCGGCGCGAAGAGTGGGCAACCCAGGTGGATGACATCCTCTGGCGCCGCACCAAACTCGGGCTGGCCTTCAGCGAGCCGGAAAAGGCTCGCCTGCAGCGTTACCTGACAGAGCGCCCGGTCAGCGAAACCACGCGCAGCAGCGACGCAGCCTGAGGCAGCCGCTCAGCCCTGCGCCGCGAGCTGCTGATTGATACGGGCGACGCTGGCGGCGATGCGTTGCTCGACATCCTGCATTTGCTCGTTCTGTTGCAGCAGCGGCACGCAGAGATTCAGTGCGGTGAGCACCAGCAGCTTGTCGCCCGTGGCGTTGGGAAACTGTCGCTGGCTGTCGGCCAGATGCTGCTGCAGCAAGGCCGCCGCCTCCTGCAGGAGAGCATCCTGGCTGGGCGGTGCGCGGAACGAGTATTCGCGGCCGAATACCCTGAGCACCTGAACGCCATCCGCCGTCATGCGGCGCTACTGCCAGCTGCACGCTCCACCAGCGCCTGCAGCCGCGCCAGGGTAGCGCCCTGCCTGTCTTCCTGCTCCAGCGCAGCCAGTTGCAGGTTGTCGTTTTCCTCACGCGCCTGCTGCAGCTGCTGCTCGAGCAAAACACAGTGCTCGCTCAGGTTCTGGTTGCGTTGCAGCAGATCGTTGATGACGTTTTCAAGTTGCGCAAGGGTGGTATCAAGCATGGAGCGTTTTCCGGGTCCGATGAAAAAGCGCGCGAGAGTACCCGAAAGGAAGGCCGCCGGGGGCCTTCATTAAGCCTTCAATGCCATGCGGTCCGGTCGCCAATGCCACCGGTTTGCGGTAGCCTCGGCAGCCTATTCGAAGAGGAGAGTCCCCATGGCACGCGCTACCGCCCGCCACATCCTGGTTTCCACCGAAGCCAAGTGCAACGAACTGAAAGCCGCTATCGAAGGCGGTGCCGACTTCGCCGAGGTCGCCAAGGAAAACTCCAGCTGCCCTTCCAGCCGTCAGGGCGGTGACCTGGGTTCATTCGGCCCGGGTCAGATGGTCAAGGAATTCGACACCGTCGTATTCAGCGCCCCGCTCAATCAGGTGCAAGGCCCGGTGAAGACCCAGTTCGGCTATCACCTGCTGGAAGTGACCAGCCGTCAGGACTGATTACCCCAGTCCCCGCCCTCATGGGCGGGGATGCCCTAGCGCCGGACAGGCGCCCTCCGCCAGCATTCCCCTCCCCCGATTCACGCCGACCTGATCACGCCTCGAGACGGAAACGCCCGGTTAGTGCCTTGAGACCTTTCATGCTCTGCATGATGGTATTGCCCGACGCAGCCGTGTCGTGGGTAACCCCGGCAGCCTGATCGGCGACCTGAGCGATGCGCGTCAGCGACTGGTTCATGTCCTCGGCCACCTGCGACTGCTCCTCGGCCGCCGTGGCGATCTGATTGGTCATGCCGCGGATGGTCTGCACCGCGCCGACGATCTGCCCCAGCGCATGCTGCGCCGCTTCGATCTGGGTGAGCGTCACCGAGCTGCTCTGACGCGACGCATCCATGGCCGTACCCGCGCGGGTGGCCTGGCTCTGCAAGCGCTCGACCAGCACGCTTACCTCCTTGGCCGAGCTCTGCGTGCGGCTGGCCAGGCTGCGGACTTCGTCGGCAACCACCGCGAAACCCCGGCCCTGCTCACCAGCACGCGCCGCCTCGATGGCCGCATTCAGCGCCAGCAGGTTAGTCTGCTCGGCGATCCCGCTGATCACGTTCAGCACCTTGCCGATCTCGTGACTGTCCTGCACCAGCTGCTGCATCACATCGGACAGGCTGTCGACATGACCGCTCAAGGTGCGGATGGCGCCGACCGACTCATTCATCACCGCGCTGCCAGAGTTGGTCTCCTGCTCAGCGACATCTGCGGCATTGGCGGCCTCGACCGTGCTGCGCGCGACTCCCTGGGAGGTGGCGAGCATTTCGTTCATGGCGGTGGCGACCTGATCGATCTCGGCTTGCTGCCCTTCGACGTTGCGCGCGCTGTCCCCGGCCAGATTCGCCATGCGCACGCATTGGCCATCGGCTTCGTCAGCGGCCAGACGCACACCGCGGATCATCTCTCCGACCTGCCCCAGCAGGCGGTTGTACGCCAGGGTGATCATGCCCATCTCGTCATCGGCGTGCCGCACCTGCAGCGGCGCGGAAAAGTCGCCCTGGCTGACCCTCTCCAGACGCCCCCGCAGCTCGTCGATCTGCAGCATCAGCCAGTTCATGCCGGCGACCCGTCCCAGCACGACCATCAGCAGGATGCACAGGGTCGAACCCAGGGCGACCCAGAGCTGCTGCGACGCACTGCGGTTGGCTTCAGCGGAAATCAGCAGCACCACTTCGTTGGAAGCGGCAAGGATGTCGTTTGAGTCGGTGGCAATGGCGTTCACGTCAGCGCTCTGACCTGCGGCCAGTGCCTGTACGGCGGGCCGATAACGCTGCCAGATCTGATCGACGCGCTGAAGGTGCGGTTGTGCACTGGTCAGCTCCACCGGTGCGATGCCCTGGGTGCGGTCGCCGTTGAGCAGCAGCCGATGCGACTGTTCGAAGCGTTGGATGGTCTTGTCGACGGCGGTCTTGTCACCGACGCCCTGCGCCGCCAGCAGCGCTTCCTTCATCATCTTCTGGCTGAGCATGCGCTGGGCTCCGGCCATGTCGATCTGGCTGGCGTCCTTGGCGGACATGAACAGCACAGCGGCGGTCAGGGCCGCACACAGGAAGATCAGGCTGTAGGAGAAGAAGAACTGATGGTTGATGGTGCGCAGACCCAGTCCGCGCAAAAGGGACTGAATGACGTTCGCCAAGGTGCTGGTCATGGGGGTATCCACTACAGGGAGAGAAAGCGATGCCAGCGTCGAATGGCGTCGCAACTAACACTGTTCTCGGCGGCGCCAGGGGCAACTTGATACCGTTTATCAACTATCTGCAAGCCGCGCCATTGCTGGCTTTGCGCGTCTTTTTGGCGCTCACGCAACGCAGCCCCACGTACTGACGCAGATCAACGAAAACGGCACTTGTGCACCTTTTTTTTTTGGCCCGGTCGCGACGCAACGTCTATGGTCAGGTGTGCGGGGTAACTCGCATAAAACACAGATCAATCGAGGGTCTGCGCATGTTTCACGTATCGCGCCGAGGCGAAAACCGCATCGATATCGACTTCTCCGGCAAATTGGACAGTCAGGCCATGCGCGCTGCGCTGGATGACCTGCTGTTCAAATCCGAAGGCATCAGCCATGGCCGCATGCTTTATCGCATCGGCGACTTCGACCTGCCTACGCTCGGCGCCGTCGGCGTGGAGCTGTCACGGCTTCCGCACCTGTTCCGCTTCATACGCCGTTTCGACCGCTGCGCGGTGGTCGCCGGCAAGGAATGGCTGCGCAAGGCCAGTGAGGTGGAAGGCGCGCTGATCCCCGGGCTGACCATCAAGGCCTTCGACCTGCACCAGGAAGCCGAAGCCAGCGCCTGGCTGGAGCATGGCTGAGGGGCCACGCCAGGCCGACAATTACCCGACCTGCGGGAGCGAATGGTCTGTCCTGGGTTGCTGTCGAATATGGACATCAACAGTCAGGAGAACGGACATGGGACTTTTCGATACGATCAAGGCCAAGCTCGGCCTGGGTGATGCCTCCAACGAGGCGCAACACAAGGCTGATGCACCACCAGCCGACGCTACCCGCTCGAGCGCCGAGGGCATCACGCTGGGAGAAAGGCCCACCGCCACCGACAACGCGACTATCGCGCCGCACCAGGACTTGAATCAGTCATCAGCCACGACGAGTGGCGTGGATGTGGTGGCACAACTGGAAGCCAAGGCGGCGGCGCACCCGGAAGCGCTGAACTGGCGCACCTCGATCGTCGATCTGCTGAAGTTGCTCGGGCTGGACAGCAGTCTGGAAGCACGCCGGGAGCTTGCTACGGAACTAGGCTGCCCGCCGGCAGAGATAGCGGACTCGGCGCAGATGAACATGTGGCTGCACCGGGCGGTGATGAAGAAGCTTGCCGAAAATGGCGGCAGGATTCCGCCGGAATTGCTGCACTAGATGTGTGAAGGGCCTTCCGAGGAAGGCCCTTGCTTACGGCTTATGAATTGCGGACCTGCTCGTCCGCGAGGAAATCTTCCTCCAAGAGCGCGTCACGCTCGGCCACCGCGCCATCGATCATCTGCGGCTGGGCTCCGGAGCGCTTGCTACGCAACTTGCCGAACTGGTGAGCGAGCGCATTGTTCAGCTTGTCCACCGCGCCGTCGATCGCCAACTCCAGCGACTCGGCCTTGTGGGTGACGGAGATCGGCTGCAGCCCCTTCGGCCGCGCTTCGATCTGGCAGCGCTTGTCATGGGCGCCGGCCTTGTCACCGTTTTCGTCGTTGAGGTGCACGACGACGCGCGTCAGCTCGTCGTCGAACCGGTCCAGCCTGCTTGCGACACTGGCACTGACCCAATCAGCCAGACGGGCACTGCCTTCGATGTGGTTATCGCTGTGAACCTGGATTTGCATAAGTCGTCCTTACTTCCGCTTATGAGCACCACCGTTTCCGGTGGCTTGGTGATAGCTATGCCACCGTTTCACTTATTAAGCAACGGGCAAAATGCCGCCGACGCAGTCCTGCCCGTCAGCACTTTTCGCTTTGCTATCCGAAACTTAGCCGGTTCGCCGGCGTTCCTGCCGCAAACGGTACAGATTCGTGCGCTGACAACTGTGAAGAGAATTGTGTGTGCAGGTGACGCATGCTGCACGCCCATCTGACGCGCTCAAGGCATGCGTCGGACGATGGACATCCGACGCATGAAAAGACGCTTCGAGCAGCGCTAGGCGGCCTTCTGGAACAGCTCGCGGCCGTGATCGAGATGCTGATCGACCAGCCACTTGCCATGGGCGATGGACAGTCGCTGGGCCTTTTCCAGCTCATCCATGAACGCGTGCTCGAGCGGTAGCGGCATACGGCGGGTCATGTGCCCGGCGGGATCGGTGATCCGGCAACCGCCAGCCCAAGGCGTCGGGGTGCCGGGATATTCCATCACCTCGGCGGTGATGAGGTGGTCGCGGTGGGTGCATTGCATCATGGTCATGATCGTTACCTCGCTTTGTGCGGGCAGCCATCAGATCACGCAGGTTGGCTCAGGCTGATGGGCCGCCGATTGTTCCCCCCCTGATGAACAGGGCCGTTTCGCCGGCCCCAGTGCGTCAGAACGGTATAGCACAGGCTGCCCGACTCGGGCCTGGCAGTGCACGGTCGCCTGACGAACGCGCAACGCCTCAGCCATCCAGCGAAGGGCCGATCAGCTCGGCCAGCTGTCGATACACGCCGGGCGCCGCCACCAAATAGGGGTTACCCCTGAGCAGCCCATCGTTGCGGAAGAAATCGTTGCGCAGCCCGCCCGCCTCGGCCACCAGCACCAGCCCGGCCAGGCAATCCCAGCTCTTGAGTTCGGTCTCGTAGTAACCGATCAGTCGCCCTGCGGCGACGTAAGCCGTCATCAGCGCGCCGGAGCCATTGCGGAGGAACATGCCGCCTTCGGCCAGCAGCTTTTCCAGAAACGGAATGAAATGCTCCTTGCCGCGCGGGTGAAAGGTGCCCGCGCCGGTCAGGCCATCACGCACATGGCTGGCGGCGCTGGCCGTGATGGGCGTCTCGTTGACATAGGCGCCGCGGCCGAGACAGCCATGGAAGAGTTCGTCATGGTTGGGGTCGGCGATCGCGCCGATGTGGGGTTCCCCGTCGATCAGCAGCCCGATGGAAACGCACCAGTTGTGCAGACCGTTGACGAAACAGGCAGTGCCGTCGATGGGATCGATCACCCACACGCAGCGGGCCTTGAGGTCGGCCGAGCCGCTTTCCTCGCCGAGAAAGCCGTCCTGCGGGAAGCGCTCGGCCAGGCGTGCGCGAATGAAGTCTTCGATGTTTTTGTCGGCGATGCTGACCACATCCTGCCGGTCGTTGCCCTTGTGCTCGACATCCAGCGTCTCGCGTTGCCGATAGAAATCCATGCCCAGCTGCGCGGCTTCCAGTGCGAGACTCCTGGCGCAGGCGTAGCGGGCATCGATATCAAGGTCTTGCTGGGTCGACTCGCTCATGATCGGTTCCTGAAACAAAAGCGGCATTCTAGTGGACTGTTTGGTGAGTTGGTTGAGGCACGTTCGGATGATCAGGGCTCCGAGACAAGGCGCTGCGACGAGTCATAGCGGGGCTATGGCAAGGAGCAGCAACGCGGTATCGGGGCCATGGGCGCCGAAATTGACCAATTGAACCTGCCAAACAGGCCACTCGACATGCGCCTGTTGCACGAGCGATGCCGGGAATCGACTGGGCAAGACGATGAATGACTTCGGTCCACCCAGGGCGTCCAAAAGCCCAATTTCCCCACGCCACTCGCCGGAACACCCCGTTCAATACGGACGCGACGAATCGATACACGTGCGGTCCTAACCTGCGAGCCACGGCTCATCATTCACGCAGACAGGAGATTCCCATGGGCTTGTTCAACTCGATACTGGAAAAGATCGGCCTCGGCCAGGCACATGCCGCACCCGACAGCACAGCGCCCACCACACCACCTGAGGCCTCCACAGGCGGTGCCGGCGCACCCACGGGCCCTGCAGTGGACCAAGTGGACGTCGCGGCCAAGCTCGACGGCATGGCGCAGAATCACCCGGAGAAACTCAACTGGCGCACGTCCATCGTCGACCTGCTGAAGTTGCTCGGCCTAGACAGCAGCCTCACCGCGCGCAAGGAACTGGCTACCGAGCTGGGTTGCCCGGCTGACAAGATGGGGGATTCGGCGCAGATGAACATGTGGTTGCACAAGGCGGTGCTGAACAAACTGGCCGAGAATGGCGGCAACGTACCAGCCGATCTGCTGGACTGATCTGCCTCGAGGGGCGACAGGCGAGCTGCAGCGATTGCGGCAGCTCGCGCTGGTGATCAATGCTCGTGCATGCGCACATTCAGCTCGTCGACAATCGGCGCCCACTCCGCATCCTCGACCCACTCATCGCGCAGCAGCGCGCGCTGCGACTCGTTCCAGACCGGCGCATCGGCCAGCCGAACGTCTTCCGGCAGGTGCCCATGCTTGCCGATGAATGCATCGATACTCGCCGGGTCTGACGCCAGACCCAGCTGCTCGAACAGGGTACCGAGGTCTTTGTTGGGTAGTTCCATGATGTTCTCCTTAGACTCGTCAACAGGCTGAAAGGCGCGTCACGCGTTCCGCTACTTGCCTATTCAGAGACTCTGCGGCTGACTACAGTTCCGCCTGGACCGATGAGGAACGACTGCATGGACATCCTGCTCTGCGGCAGCTTCGACGATAACGAGCGCGACGCCTGGCTCGCAGAGCTGCAGCGCGCCTTGCCGAAAGTCCGCTGGCACCTGTCCGCGACGACGGAGAACGCCGGGCTGATCACCGCGGCGGTGGTCGCGAACCCACCCGCGGGATTGCTGCAAGGCTTGCCCAACCTGCGGCTGATCCAGTCGCTCTGGGCCGGCGTGGACCGCCTGCTCAGCGACCCGAGCCTGCCGGACGTGCCGGTGGCACGCATGGTCGACCCGGCCATGAGCGCGGCCATGGCCGAAACTGCGTTGTGGGCAACACTCTCGCTGCATCGGGGTTTCTACGATTACGCCCGGCAGCAGCACGCCTGCGATTGGCGTCAACTGCCGCAGCGGCGGGCTGACGAAATCCAGGTGACGCTGCTGGGCATGGGCCAGATGGGCCGGACATGTGCCCAGCGCTTGGTCACCCAGGGCTACCGCGTGACCGGCTGGAAGCTTCGCAGCGGCGCCGCCGAGGGCGTCGCGCTGGAGCACGGCATGGATGCCCTCTGGCCGCTGCTGGCATGCAGCGACATCGTCATCAACCTGCTGCCACTGACGCCACAGACTGGCGATCTGCTGGACCGGCGTTTCTTCGAAGCTCTGCGCCCCGGCGCCGGGCTGGTCAACCTCGCACGGGGCGGGCACCTGGTCGAGGCTGATCTGCTGCAGGCGCTCGAATGTGGCCAGGTCGGCCATGCGGTGCTCGACGTGTTTCGCAGCGAGCCGCTGCCGGCAGAGCATCCGTTCTGGAAGCATCCACAGGTGACCGTGCTGCCCCACATCGCAGCCGCAACGGACATGCGCAGCGCGGCCCGGACCGTCGCCGCTAACCTGCAAGCGCTGCGTGACGGCGAACCGCTGCATGATCTAGTGGAGCGCAGCCGCGGCTACTGAGCGCGACTGCGACAACCCGGCATAAACAAGCGGCTCAATCCTGGCTGAGCGCGCCGATCCGGTGGATGGAAAGATCCGCGCCGTTGAACTCTTCCTCCTGGCTCAGGCGAATACCTGTGGTCAGCTTGAGCAGGCCGTAGACGCCGAAGCCGCCGAGTAGCGCCACCAGCATGCCCATGCCGCTGCCGATCACCTGACTGATCAGGCTCACGCCGCCCAGACCGCCCAGCGCGGACTGGCCGAAGATGCCGCAGGCCACCCCGCCCCAGATCCCGCACAGGCCGTGCAGTGGCCAGACACCCAGCACATCGTCGATCTTCCAGCGATTCTGCGTAGCGGTGAACGTCCAGACGAACAGTGCTCCGGCGATCGCACCAGTGGCCAGTGCGCCGACCGGATGCATCAGATCGGAGCCGGCACAGACCGCCACCAGGCCAGCTAGCGGGCCGTTGTGCAGGAAGCCCGGGTCGTTGCGCCCGGCGAGCCATGCCGCTGCAGTGCCCCCAACCATCGCCATCAACGAATTCACCGCAACCAGCCCGCTGATACCCTCGATGGTCTGCGCGCTCATGACGTTGAAGCCGAACCAGCCGACGATGAGAATCCACGATCCCAAAGCGAGGAAAGGAATGTTCGACGGCGCGAATGCCACCAGCCTGCCGTCCCGGTAGCGACCGTTGCGTCGCCCCAGCAAAACCACCGCGCCAAATGCCAGCCAGCCGCCCATGGCGTGCACCACCACGGAGCCGGCGAAATCATGGAAGGACGCACCGAACTGGTGCTCGAGCCAGCCCTGGAAGCCGAAATTGCCGTTCCAGATAAGGCCCTCGAAGAACGGATAGACGAACGCGACGATCAGCAGTGTGGCGCACAGCTGCGGGCCGAACCGCGCGCGCTCGGCGATACCGCCGGAGATGATCGCCGGAATGGCCGCGGCGAAGGTCAGCAGGAAGAAGAACTTCACCAGCGCGTAGCCGTGGTCCGCCACCAGCTGGTCGGCCGGCTGCATGAAGGTCACGCCATAGGCGACCCAGTAGCCGATGAAGAAATACGCCAGGGTCGACACTGCGAAGTCGGTGATGATCTTCGATAACGCGTTGACCTGATTCTTCAGACGTACCGTACCGACTTCGAGAAAGGCGAAGCCGGCGTGCATGGCCAGCACCATCACCGCGCCCATCAGGATGAACAGGGTATTCGAACCGTGGACCAGGGTTTCCACGGCGCTGTTGAGGTTTTCCATGGGTTACTACAGCCTCAGCGGATAAATCGCACCAAAACGGTTACCTCCGCCAGACGCATGCACCGAGATGCATCACCGCGCCATGTCGGGCCACCGTCACCTGCAGCCGGAGCTTGCTTGCAGCGAGACGCTGAAGCGCCATGAAACCTTTGATATCAACAGATTAAGGAAACTACCGGAAATCCGTCGTGCGCCATTGCGGGGCTCGCACGACGACTGCTGCACCAAGCAAAAGCAAGGCGCGTACCAAGCGCAGCGGCAGTTCTGGTGCAGCGCACCCTCAGAGGGCGGAAAGGGCCCGATACTCGTCCTGAGCCAGTTGGTCGGTCATGCCGCTGATGTAGTCCTGCAGCATCCGGTTGCGGTAGTAAAACTCCCACAGAGGCCAATCCGCCGATTGCTCAGCGTGCTCCTTGAGCGCTTCGTGGTAGGCCTTGACCAGCTGGTTGGGCAGGCGTCGCGCTAGCATCTGCAGGTGAGGTTCGCTGCGGCAGGTGCCGAGGCTGAGTGCATCGAACACGGTGGCCGGCACGCGCAGCAGCGGCGCATAGAAGTCGAGCAGGCCCTGGAGAATGCGATAGCCCTGCAGTTGCAACGTTTCCACCTCGCGGTGGCAGAACACGTGCTCCATCGCGACATCCTTGAAGGTCTGCACGATGGCGTTGGGCAGGCTGTCGTCCTCCAGCAACGCGCGATCCAGGGTGCCGTGATAAACCGCGTCGATGTTGTCGATGAACTGCCGCGCAGCGTGCTGCACCAACGGGTGGATCATGTTCACCCGCAGCCAGATGAAGTACTCGCCGGCCTTGTTGATCGGCTCCTTCTGTGCGCGCTCCAGCGCATAGTTGACCATGCCCCGGAAACTGCGCTCCGGGCCCGGCACCGGGGCATCGACCGAACCATGCAGCGCGAACTTGGCGAGCAGCAGCTGCGCCAGCTGTTCGATGCTGAAGATGCCCTTCTCCACCGAATCCTCGATGTCGGCAAGGCAATAGGCGATGTCGTCGGCGGCCTCCATCACGTAGGCCAGCGGGTGACGCGTGCACGGCTGCAGATCGAGCGCCGCCTGCAGCGCACGCACGAAGGGTTCCTCGGACAGATAGAAGCCGGGCTTCTTCCGCAGGTAGGCGCCTGGGGTGCCCTTCGCGGGCTTGGCCTGATAGGCCGGACGGACGTACTTGAGCAGTCCGGCGGTCTGCGTATAGGTCAGGTTGAGGCGTTGCAGCGAGACCACCAGGCGAACCGCCTGGGCATTGCCTTCGAAGTGCTTGAGATCGACCAGCATCCGTTTGCGCAGCTCGGCATCGCCCTGCCCCGGCGTCACGGCGGCCGTGAACAGCGCGTCGAGATTGCGCTCGAACCACTCGCCGATGGCGTACTCGCCGAAATGGCCGAACGGCGGATTGCCGATATCGTGCATCAGGCAGGTCATCTCGACCAGGCTCTGCAACGCCGGCTCGAGTCCGTCCAGGCCGAACTCCGCGGCGCGGTGGCCGAGCTGCTTGTACAGGGTGCGAACGATGAAGCGGCCGGTCTGCTGCACTTCCAGCGAATGGGTGAGGCGGCTGCGCACCGCGGCATTGCGCTCCAGCGGAAACACCTGCGTCTTCTGCTGCAGGCGGCGCACCGCGGCCGAGTTGATGATGCGCCCGCGATCGCTCTCCAGCTGGTCCAGCACGGCGTCGAGGCTGCCATCGCTGGCCCGCAGGCCCGCCTCGGCCTTGCCATAGGGGCGCTGGCGGGAGATTTTGTGCTTGAAGTTCATGGACACCGGCATGCATCGTTCTCGCGGCGCAAAAAGAATAGCCATCGAGCCTAACGCGAGCGTTCCGGGTTTACCATCGCTGCCCCTTTCATCGCCGAGTACGGCGACGGAGACGATTCGTGAGTCGAGCAGATTTTCATCAGAACAATGCCGAGCGCGCCCGCGCCGAAGCCCAACGCCTGCTGGACCAGCAAGCGGCCCTGGGCTCGCGCTGGCTGGCCTGGGTTGCCACCGAGCTGTATCAGCTCAGCCCACCGGAATACACCGCCATGGTCCGCCGCGAACTGGAGCAGCTCAACCGAGCACAGCAGCCGTGACCGAGCAGGCGCCACGCATCTCGCTCGGAGCCTGGACCGTCGACGGCCCATTGCTGTGCCGTCAGTTTTCGCCGCTGCCGGATAGTCGCAGAGCCACCGCCATGGACAAGCAAGCCAGCGACGGCCCGTTGTGGCTGGGCCTGGATGGCCTGCAGGGTGATCGGATCGCCGATCGGCGTTTTCATGGCGGGCCGGATCGCAGCCTCTGCCACTACCCGACCCAGCATTATCAGTATTGGTCGCAGCGCTTCCCGCCGCTGCGCGCGCGGCTTGTTCTCGGCGCCTTCGGTGAGAACCTAGGTAGCCAGGCGCTCGACGAAGAGCAGGTATGCATCGGCGATCTTCTTCGCTGGGGCACCGCGCTGATCGAGATCAGTCAGCCGCGCTCGCCCTGCATCAGGCTGGACAACCGTCACGGTGTGCGTGGCCTGGCACGGGAGCTGTCGGGGAGCGGCCGCACCGGCTGGCTCTATCGGACCATCGAGCCAGGCACCGTGCGTCCTGGCGACACGTTGCAGTTGCTCGAGCGCCCGCACCCGCAGATCAACGTCGCGCACCTGTGGCGCTGCTTTCTCGATCAGAACCTGACTGAAGACAACCTGCAGCAACTGGCGAAGCTGCCGCGTCTGGCCATGCATTATCGGGCGATCTTCCGCCAGCGTTACGACGCCCTTCGCGCCCAGCGCGACCAGCACAGCCTGTTCGACTGATAACTAGGGGCTGTTCCCGTTTCGTGCGCGGCAAATGGCGCCATGTGGCGTTGCGGGACTTGGCAAGGGAACCACCATTACCTGCGTCCCGCGCCTGCGGAACGCCGCCCGGCCATGGTGCTATTTGGCGCAGCAACGCAGCTTGCGACGAAACGGGAACAGACCCTAAGCAAAGCAGTACGTGCAATGCAGCCCAGCAGTGCCATACTGCAGCGGTCATGGAAGACGCAGGCCGGAAACAGGCTTCGCTCCAGCAGCGACAGTCAGGCCTTTGCACATCAGGACATGTCCAGCCAGCAATCAGAGGTGAACACCATGAGCAAGGGAATGGACGCAAAGAAGAACGGCAAGAAAAAGCCGATGAAAACGGCGCAAGAAAAACGGATGGCCAAGCGCGACAAGAAGAGTGGCTCGGGCACTACGCTGCTCGGCGCCCACGCCGCCACCCATTGAGCCTTATCGCTGCGACGCCCGGTCTGATGCCGGGCGTTTCAGACCCTGGCCAGACGCAACCGACCGAACAACCAGCTACCGCAAACATTCACCCCCAGACCGAGCATCACCAGCAACGCCCCACCCAATTGCAGCGTACCCAGCCGCTCGCCCAGCAACACGCTGGCTGATGTCAGCCCGACCACCGGCACCAGCAGCGAGAACGGGGCCACCTGGCTCGCCGGGTAACGCGACAGCAAGCGACTCCACAGGCCATAGCCGAGAATCGTCGCGCCGAATGCCAGATAGGCCAGCACCAGAATCGTCTGCCAACCAATGCCCCGCAGCGCCGCCTCGATCACCGCAGGCCCCTCGAGCCATAGCGATAGCGCCAGGAATGGTAGCGGTGGCACCAGACTGCCCCACACCACCAGCCCGACCAGGTTCACCTTGCCGACCTTGCGCGTGACGATGTTGCCCAGCGCCCACATCGACGCCGCGCAGATGGTCAGCACGAAACCGCTCAGGGTCATGCCCAGGCCGGTCTGCGCGCCGATCATCGCCAGACCGCAGGCCGCGATGACCAGTCCCAGCAAGTTGGCTGCGCGCAATCGCTCGCCGAGAAACAGCGCCGCGAAGAACAGCGTGAAGAACGCCTGCGACTGCAGCACCAGCGAGGCCAGTCCGGCCGGCATGCCATGTTTCATCGCGGTGAACAGAAAGGCGAACTGCCCGAGCGAGATGGTCAGCCCATAGGCCAGCATCCAGCGCAACGGCACCTGCGGACGCTTGATGAAGAACACCGCCGGCACGGCCGCCAGCATGAAACGCAACGCACCCAGCAGCATCGGCGGCACGTCGTGCAGGCCGACCATGATCACCACGAAGTTCATGCCCCAGACGACAATGACGACCAGCGCGAGCAGCAGATCCCGAGGCGACATGGCGACGCACCCTGTTGCGTAAAAGATGCATTAAAGACGCCGCTTCCGATGAGCGCTCCATACAGTGATCGCCAAAATGAGCGGCACAGTGCGGAGCAACCGCCCATCGCCCTGACACGGGCAGCACACGTCAAGCTCGACCGCCACCGGCGACGCAAGGCCGGAATACGCTATAGAATCCGCGCCTGACTTCATCACTTCAGACGGGGACGAGCATGGGCGCACAGTGGAAAGCGAAGCATAAGGAAGCGGCGGCGAACGCCAAGGGCAGGATCTTCGGAAAGCTGTCGAAGGAAATCATGATCGCAGCCCGCAGCGGTGCCGACCCCGACATGAATCCGCGCCTGCGCCTGGTCGTCGAACAGGCGAAGAAGGCCTCGATGCCCAAGGACACCCTGGAGCGCGCCATCAAGAAAGGCGCAGGCCTCAGCGGTGAGGTGGTCCACTACGAACGCACACTCTACGAAGGCTTCGCGCCGCATCAGGTGCCACTGATCGTCGAGTGCCTGACCGACAACGTCAACCGCACCGTTGCCGAAATCCGCGTGCTGTTCCGCAAAGGCCAGTTGGGCTCCTCCGGCTCGGTGAGCTGGGACTTCGACCACGTCGGCATGATCGAAGCCGCGCCTGAAGGCGACGCCGATGCGGAAATGGCCGCGATCGAGGCCGGTGCGCAGGATTTCGAAGCAGCCGACGAAGGCAGCACGCTGTTCATCACCGAACCCACCGATCTCGACGCCGTGTGCAAGGCGCTACCGGAATTCGGCTTTACCGTGCAGTCCGCGCAACTGGGCTATCGTCCGAAGAATCCGGTCAGCCTGTCCGGTGCCGAACTGGAAGAAGTCGAAGCCTTTCTCGAGGCCATCGACGCCCACGATGACGTGCAGAACGTCTACGTCGGCTTGGCGGGCTGACAGCCATCGACTTTACTTGGGGCTGTTCCCGCGCGTGGCGATGCCGACGCGGGGGTGGGCCCTGACGAACAACGAACCCGGCGAGCATTCACCATGAGCAGCAGCAAACCGACCACGCCCTACAGTCAGCGCGAACAAGGCTATCGGGAAAAAGCACTGAAGATGTATCCCTGGGTCTGCGGTCGTTGCGCGCGGGAATTTTCCGGCAAGCGCCTGAGCGAGTTGACGGTCCACCACAAGGACCACAACCACGACAACAACCCCGAGGATGGCTCGAACTGGGAGCTGCTCTGCCTGTACTGCCACGACAACGAGCATTCCCGCTACACCGACAACCAGTACCAGGCCGAAGCCAGGCCGGGCAGCGACCTGGGCCCGAAGGAAACCTTCAAGGCCTTCGCCAACCTGGCCGATCTGCTCAAGGGCAAGCAGGACTGATCGGCCAGACCGGCATTCAGCTCACTTGACCAAGAGCACCGGGACCGATACCTCATGGATCACCCGGTTCGCCACCGAGCCCATCAGCATCCCGGTGAAGCTGCCCAGACCACGGGTGCCCATCACCACCGTGTCGCAGCCCAGCCGCTTGACCGCGTCGTTGACCTGCTCGGCAACATTGCCCAGCAGCGCATGGGTTTCGCAGCTCAGGCCGCCGGCCTGCAACACGGCTGCCGCTTCGTCGAGCACGGAGCGCGCCTTGGCCATCAGGCCGTTGTTGAGTTCATCGATCATCGCCGACGTCACGTATTCGCCGTAGATGATCGGTTCGTGCTGAACGTTGACCACATGCACCTGTAGCGTGATCCCGGTATCCCGCGCCAGATCGACGACATACTGCAGGGCGCGCTTGGCGTTGTCCGAACCATCGTATGCAACCAGAAGCCTGCGCATTTCCTGTCTCCGCTGTTGTGTGGACCTTCAGCTTAGACCAGCTGCCTGCGCGTTGCGGGCGCTGCTCGCACTTGTTTTGATCTGGCACAAGCGCGCATCATCTCGCGCCCTTTCAACGAGCCAGAGACGAGTCTGATGAACCCCGATCGAGGTCCCGCATTCGGCGTCGGCGACGCCTCGTTCCAGGCAGCCGGCGGCGAACCGGGCCTGCAACGGCTGGTCGCGGACTTCTACCAGGTGATGGACCTGGCGCCAGAAGCCGCGGGCGTTCGTGCAATGTATCCGGCGGACGTGAGCGACGCCCGGGACCGGCTGGCGAGTTTTCTGAGCGGCTGGCTGGGCGGCCCGAAGCGATACGCAGAGAAGTATGGCGGCATCAGCATTCCGCAGTTCCATACCCGCTGGCAGGTCGGCGAAGCCGAACGCGATGCCTGGCTGTTCTGCATGGAACAGGCCATCGCCCGTCAGCCATTCGCGCCGGAATTCGCCGAGTACCTGCTACGGCAGCTGCGCGTCCCCGCCGAGCGCATCCGTCAGGTGCAGGCAGTCTGCCCGATGCGTCCGGGCCGGAGCTGAAGCGCCCTCCCCGCCAGAGTCTGCAATGTCATTCCTTTAGGACGTGGCGCTGCAACGTCCATAGGCGCGCCTGATCGATTAATCCGCTGGGCAGGAGAACCGAGCCACTCACCTTGCGTCATACAGACAAGGGCGGCCGTCGTGGCGGCAGCATTCATCCGTCGAAACCGGAGCTGGCTCGTTCCATGAAAATCCGCTTCGCGTCCATCAACCCGCAGAAGATCCTCGAGGTTTGCGAGATTCTCCAGCCCAGCGGAATCGAGGTGAAGCCCTTTCCCATCCGTATCGAGGAGCTGCGTACCGAGGACCTGCACCAGCTGGTCAGCGACAAGCTGCTGGTCGCCTTCAAGATGATCGGTAAGCCGGTCTTCGTCGAACACACCGGACTTTTCATCAACAGCCTCAACGGCTTTCCCGGCGGGCTGACGCAGATCTTCTGGGACCGACTGCAGGCCGAGCGATTCTCGGAGCTCATCGGGCGGCTGGACGATCCGGCCGCCGAGGCGCGGACCCTGATCGGCTATTGCGACGGTCGCAAACGGCATTTCTTCGAAGGCGTGGTCGCAGGGCGCATCGCACCGTCGCCAGCCGGGCATGGCGGCTTCGAATGGGACGACGTATTCATTCCCGAAGGCCAGACCCAGACGTTCGCGCAGCTGGGCACGCAAAAGAACGGCCTTTCCATGCGCCGGCGCGCACTCGACGCCTTCGTCGCCTATCTGCGGGAGTCCTGAGCAACCATGGACCAGCTCCGCGAAGCGTACCGGAACAATCGCCTGATCCTTTTTGTCGGTTCCGGCGTATCCGCCAACATTGGCTTGCCGCCGTGGAAGGAGCTGATCGACGAGATCGCCGTGCAGCTCGACTACGACCCGGAGGTATTCAACACCTACGGCAATTTTCTCGCTCTGGCCGAGTACTACCGGATCAAGAAAGGCAGCATCGGCCCGCTGCGCAGCTGGATGGACCGTGAGTGGCATCGCGACATCGAAATACGAGACTCGGAAATTCATCGGCTGATCGTGCGTGGCCGTTTTCCGGCGATCTATACCACCAACTATGACCGTTGGCTGGAGTACGCCCATGACGCCCATGCGGTGGACTACATCAAGATCGCCAACGCCAGTGACCTGACCAAGGCCCGTGATGGCGTCAGGCAGATCGTCAAGTTCCACGGTGACTTCGATGATGACGCCTCGATCGTGCTTGACGAGACCAGCTACTACCAGCGCCTGCAGTTCGAAACGCCGCTGGATATCAAGTTACGCGCCGACACATTGAGCAAGGCCGTTCTGTTTATCGGATACAGTCTTTCCGATACCAATATACGTCTGCTATTTCACAAGCTGTCGAAGATATGGAACGAACACGAGACGCTCGGTGTCCGGCCCATTTCATATGTGTTCTCACACAAGCCGAACCCGGTTCAGGAAGAAGTGTTGAGGCAATGGGGAATTCGCATGATTGCATCGGAAGACGATGAACCCGGCGTTGCGCTGAAGAACTTCCTGCAGCAACTGGTTGAAACCTGAGAGCCTTTTTCCAAAAACAAGCGAAGCGGCATTAAACAAGCGAAACGGCACTTTGACGAAGACACAGGCAATTTAGCATGCGCGATGTCGGGTGACATTGCGCATGTCCTGATCAGTAGTTGAAGCCAACACCGATGCTGTAGAGGAACACTCCGTCATCATATCGATCCTGTGCATCGCTGCCGCTCTTGAACAGGAACTGATATTCCGCCATCGCGGTAATGAACGTCTTGTCCTGAACCCAGTACTTGAAGCCGACTTCCGGCCCCGCCATGAACGTCTCGTCTACCCGGTCACCGTAGACACCACCAATGCTCGCACCTATGAAAGGCCGTGCCTTGCCGGTGCCGAAGTGATAGTCATAGAAGACGCGAGTCGAGCCATCGAACTTGACACTTTCTCCCTCGGTATCACGCGCATTGACAGTCTGCCGGACACCCCCAGAGAGAAGATTCGCTTAAATACTGACCCCAACTTCCCTGTACGGAAAAAACAGTATCGTCAAAGTCCTTGTCGCTGCTTCCTGCACCACCCAATGTGATTTCCTTGTCACCCGTCATGGGAGCCGCACCGGCAACAGCCGGAAGCATAGCGGCAACCATTAAGGAAGTTTTGAAAAGTCGATTCATGACGGCACCTCTGCTTTTGTGCTTGTTATGAAATACGCAATAGCAATGCGTATTCCTGAGACAAGCATGTAAACCCTGAGACTGCTCAAAGGAATCGACGAATGACCGGCTTTTCATGCAAAACAATAGAAAAAAAAGCGTCAATTCGATGATTTTTATAAAATTAGCCTAGAACGCGATACTGTAATGCCAGCACGACAGCCTTCAAATAGATATTAGAAAAGCAATTATAGAATCGTTGCGTGATATACATATAAACCCGTCCATTAAATCAGCCAGCCACATCCGCACTCTTCTCGTGAAGCTCAAGCGCATCATCTTCCCGTTCATCATCGAAATAACGGCTGAACGCGAGATACATCCACACGGGTGTCAAGGCCAACCCAACGGCGATACATATCCACGCCAGCACAGAACTTCCTTCCGGCTGTGGAAACAGCAACCGCCCCACGCCGATCAATAACGTGAAGACCGATAGCGCCGTAACGCCTACCGCAAACAGGCGTACACCGAGGGCCTTGAGCGACTCCCGGCGTGAGACGCCACAACGCACGGCGGTCTGTCCCCAGAAGCCGAACGGCCGCACCCTGCGATAGAAGCGATCCAGCGTCTCCTTGTCCGTGGGCGGGGTAATGTAGCTGACCAGAATCGCGGCGCTGCAGGTAACCAGGGACATGATGCCCAGACGTATCCACTCACGCTCCGGATCGGTGCCCAGGTAGTAGAGCAGCAAGGGCGCGGTGATCAGCGATGCGATCATTGCCGTCAGCTCGGAGTACAGATTGATCCTCTCCCAGAGCCAGCGCAGTACCAGCACCGAACCCATTCCGGCACCGAACAGCAAGGAGATGAACCAGGCCGTCTGGATCGAACCGAGGTTGGCCATGATGACCATCGCGATCAGCAGGATCAGCACGTTGGAAAGACGCGCGACCAGAACCAGCTCTTTGTCCTTGGGCTTGCGCTTGAGCAGCTTCGGCGCGACGACCCCACCATAGACATCATTGCTCCAGTACGAAGCGCCCCAATTGAGGTGCGTATCAACGGTCGACGCCAGGGCCGCCAGTAGGCCCACCAGCATCAACCCGCGGAAACCCGGTGGTAGCAATTCTTCGATACCGGTGACGAACAGCGCCTCGCGCGCGGCGGTGAAGCCTTCACCACTCATCTCTTCTGGACTGAACGGATACAGCACCAGCAGACCGATCGCTATCGCCAGCCAGAACAGGCTGCGCAGGAATATCTGCAGCCAGGTGAATACCAAACCGGCAATACGCGCCTCACGATCTGTCGGGCAAGCCATGCTGCGCTGCGCCAGGTATCCGGTACCGTCGGAATTCATCTGGAACAGCCACTGCAAACCGACGATCACCAGGAATGGCGTCAGCGCCTCGCCGGCATTGCTAGGCGGCGAGAACGAAAGCATCTTGGCCGCCTGCTCACTGCCATACAGCTCGACGATCCGATCGGTCAGGCCGCCCAGTCCACCGGCTGCGTCCACCACGAACCAGGCGTATACCAACGTGCCCAGCATCGCCACGCTGAACTGCATGACATCGGTCTGCACCACCGCACGCAGGCCTCCGGTGATCGAGTACATCGCCGTGAAGGTCAGGATCAACAGGATCGAAATGAGATTGTTGGTGCTGGTCGTCAGCTGATCGAGCCCACTGATGCTCTCACCAAGCCGTATACCGCTGGCTTCCACTGCGCCCATGATCACCGCGTAGACGCCGCCCGGCAGCCACTCGTGCCATGGCAGAAACACCTCGGCAATGCGAATGGCCGCGACCAGTACCATTGCCAGCACCACACAGTTGATAACGGTGCCGTAATAAATCGCCTTGAACAGCCGCAACGGCACCACTGCGGGACCGCTGTAGCGCACACGAGTGAGTTCGGCGTCGGTGAGCACCCCGGCACGGCGCCAGCCGGAGGCGAATACCCATGCCAGCAGCAGGAATGCCAACCCATATATCCACAGCCGCCACAACGCAAAAACCCCGGCAGTCGCGACCAGACCGCTGACCAGCAACGGCGTATCGGCCGCGAACTGCGTGGCGGACATCGACACACCTGCGCGCCAGCCCTTGATGGTTCGTCCGGCAAGAAAGTATTCGTGAAGGCTCTGCGAGGCTTTGGAGCGGGCGCGCATCCCTGCCGAAAGGCCGTAGAAAACGAATGCGAGCACAATCAGTAGATCCAACATGTTGTTATTCCTGTCGTTGGAAACGCTAAGGGTGAGAGCGCCAAGACGACGGAAAAGATGCAGCGAACGGATGAACGGCAGCGGTCGGATACAGGGCGTATGGCGATCGCAGCACAGGCGCTAGACTAGCGCCCTCGAAGAATCCACGGTCGGTCATGCCCACTCTCGACTATTCGCCGCTCCCCAAGGCTTTGCAGCCGCTGCTGGTCAGGTTCTATCGAGCCCACAACAGCCGTAACCGCATACGTCCCGAGGCCACATGCTGGGTGGCCCGGCGCGGCGCTATCCTCGGTGGGCTCTGCCTGACGCCAGTAGCGGATGGGCATTTTCTGACCGGCTTGTTGGTGACCCCTTCGCAGCGAAGCCGCGGCATCGGCGCGCAGCTTGTACGCGAAGCGCTGATGTCGAACAGCGGACCGGTCTGGCTGTTCTGTAAACCGGAACTTCTGGATTTCTATACGCGACTTGGCTTCGTCATGACGGACCAGCTGCCTGACACCCTGGCCGACCGACTGGCCCGCTACCGGCGGACCAAGGCACTGATTGCCCTGCTCAATGACCGAAGGATGATGCCCATGCCAGCTGCAACCCTGAACATCGCCATCGCCTGCCTGATCGACGAACGCGGACGCCTCCTGGTCGTGCGCAAACGCAGCACCCGCTTCTTCATGCTCCCCGGGGGCAAGGCAGAACCGGGCGAAACACCTCTGCAAACCCTCAAGCGTGAGCTTCATGAAGAACTCGACCTGAGGCTCGAGGATGAAGACCTCGAGTCGTTCGGGCATTTCCGCGCACCGGCTGCCAACGAGCCGGACCATCAGGTGGAGGCGGATGTGTTCATCGGACGCCTGCCCCACGCAGTGAAGGTGCAGGCCGAACTGGAAGAACTGGGTTGGCTGGAGATCGCGCCATGCGCGAGGGAGGATGTGGCGCCGCTGTTGCGCAGGCATATCATGCCTGCGCTATTGATGCGTACGGAGGGGAAGGAACAAGCCGTCTGAGCGTGCGCCTCCGGTTGATCAGGGCGAGATCGGATCGCTGGCTGGAAAGGTTTCTTCTATAGCCTCATCGAGCTGATCTTCGTCAGCCTCATCCGGCCGACGGGTCACGTCGTCCTGCTCTTTGGTGGGCTGGTCGTTGTGCTGGTCGCCGTTCATGTGGTTCTCCGCTGATGGACTGTTCCCATTAGGCCGTGCCCCGGCCACTCGGTTCAGCGGGAGTTTCTTGCAGGCAAAAAAAGGGGCGGGTTTGACCCCGCCCGCCTCCTTCCTTGTTCCCTGTATCCCTTCTCATCTTCCTGGATGACACCGCTTCCTGCGGCGGTCCTTGACCTTCATCCTGAAGGCCGCGCTAATCCCTGAGCACGGGTGCGATATTAATGATCGGCGTGACGACAACAAGCTGTGGCATCCAGCCGCAGCACTGCCTGGCCCATCCAGAGCATCTAATAATTTCTATAAAAATCAGTAAGTTGCTCATTGAGTCGGGCATAAATCGCCGGTCGCCGTAGCTGTTTCGTGGGCTTTGCTTACAACGCTTGTAAGCAAATGCGTACACAGGGAGAGGACAACCAGGAAAATCGACCGCGACGGATTAAGCCAAGGGATCGACCCAAGGCCGAGTGTGTAAGGGGTCAGGAAGAGTGCAGCAGCGGCGGGATTGTCGTCGGGCCCGGCAACCAGACCCGACGACATTGATGTCACTGGAACAGCGCGTCGCTCGACAGGCCGTTACGCTCGAGAATCTCGCGCAGACGGCGCAGCGCCTCCACCTGAATCTGGCGAACACGCTCGCGGGTCAGGCCGATCTCCTGCCCCACCTCCTCCAGCGTCGAGGCTTCATGGCCGCGCAGGCCAAAACGACGGATAACCACCTCCCGCTGCTTTTCGGACAGATCAGACAGCCATTGGTCGATGCTGTTGGACAGATCGTCATCCAGCAGAAGCTCGCAAGGATCGGTCGGGCGATCGTCGGTCAGTGTATCGAGGAGCGTCTTGTCCGTGTCCGGGCCAAGCGACACGTCCACCGAAGTGACGCGTTCGTTGAGCCCGAGCATGCGCTTGACCTCACCGACCGGCTTCTCCAGCAGGTTGGCGATCTCTTCAGGGCTGGGTTCGTGGTCGAGCTTCTGGGTCAGCTCGCGAGCGGCCCGGAGGTAGACGTTCAATTCCTTGACCACATGAATCGGCAGGCGAATCGTGCGGGTCTGATTCATGATCGCCCGTTCGATGGTCTGTCGAATCCACCAGGTGGCATAGGTGGAAAAGCGGAAGCCGCGCTCGGGGTCGAATTTCTCCACCGCGCGAATCAGACCGAGATTGCCCTCCTCGACCAGATCGAGCAGGGAAAGACCGCGATTGACGTAGCGTCGGGCGATCTTCACCACCAGGCGAAGGTTGCTCTCGATCATGCGCTTGCGCCCCGCCGGATCGCCTTTCTGCGCCAAACGCGCGAAATGCACTTCTTCTTCGGGGGTCAGGAGGGGGGAGAAACCGATTTCGTTGAGATACAACTGGGTTGCATCTAGCGCCCGGTTGTAGTCGATGAACTTGTGCTGTTTGCTGGATGTGGCCTTGGGTCTGCCTGCACTGGCAGCCTTGGTCACTTTGTCTTTCTGGTCGAAGTGGATCGGCGTTTCCATGAGCAGAACCGCATCGTCGACGTCAAACTCCAGCGCGTGGTCTTTAAGTGCCATTTTATTCTTGTCCTGTTCCGAGTTCGACAACAGGCCCAAGCGGCGCGGGTCCCTGGCTACGCTCAAGCCCAACCTAGTGCTGGAACAGGCAGGCGACAGGTCAACGTCTTGGCAGGTATTGCAGCGGGTCTACGGGTTTGCCCTGGCGACGAATCTCGAAATGCAGCTTCACCCGGTCGGTTCCCGTCGATCCCATCTCGGCGATACTTTGCCCAGCCTTGACTTGTTGACCCTCCCGAACCAGCAGCCTGCGGTTGTGTCCGTAGGCGCTTACATAGGTATCGCTGTGCTTGATGATCACAAGTTCGCCGTAACCCCGTAATCCACTGCCGGCGTACACAACAGTCCCATCAGAAGCAGCCAGGACAGGCTGTCCCAAATCCCCAGCGATATCAATTCCTTTATTCAAACTACCGTTTGAGGAAAAACGACCGATTATCGTGCCGTTCGCTGGCCATGCCCAACCGCTTGCAGAGCGGGTCACAGGTGTGACCGGAGTGCGCGCCGGCTGGCTAACCGCAGGCTTAGGCTGTGTGGTGATCGCCGGCTGGCGCGGCACCGGATTGGCGACCACGACCGGGGTGGATGGGGCGGGACTGGAAGAAGGCTTGGGCACCGGCTGCGGTGTAGCAGCCGCCGTTCGGGTGGCGCCGCCGCTGAAGCGAATCCGCTGACCGGGATAGATGACATGCGGCGGCTGAATGCCGTTTACGCGGGCCAGATCGCGCCAGTCCCAGCCGAAGCGGAAAGCGATGGACCACAACGTGTCGCCGCGGCGCACGATGTACTGCCCGCTGGTGACACGATCACGCTGGTTGCGATCGACGACTTGCACACCACCGCCCGGAGGCGAGGATGCGCAACCGACCAGCGTGCCGGCGATCACCAGCACGCCGACCATCGAGCGGACCAAAGGGTCGCGAATCCACCGCCGTACTGCTGTGAGCCTCAATGCCCGCTCCCTTTCATAGACACGTGCGTCAAACGCCTTCCGTCATCGGCTGGCGTCGCCCGGCGAACCACTCGAGACCCAGCACCAGGACGATGCCGCCCACGGCCAGCAGTATGGCCAGCAGCAACTGCGGGTCCTGGCCGGTCAGATCGCCATAGGCGCCGGGCAGCAGATTCTGCTGCAGGACCGGAACGTTCTCGCCGCTGGAATTGGTACGCCAGGTCAGCGTTTCCTTCCACGGCCAGACCTTGTTCAGCGAGCCGAGCATCAATCCGGTCAGAAACGCCAGGGTCAGGTCGCGCCAGCGCTTGAGCAGCCAGCTGAGGAACTTGGCAAAGCTGAGCAGACCCACCAGGCAACCGGCAGCGAAGATCGCCATCACGCCGATATCGAAGTTCTTTACCGCACCTAGCACCACCGGATACAGCCCCAGCAAGACGAGGATGAAGCTGCCGGAGATCCCCGGAAGGATCATGGCGCAGATGGCGATGGCACCGGCGAAGAACAGGCTCAGGCCGTCACTGCCCCATTGCACCGGGGCCGCCACCGTTATCCAGTAGGCGAAACCGATACCCAGGCAGAAACTCACCAGCCGCGACAGGTTGCGCCGCTGGATCTCCTTGCCCACCAGATGCACGGAAACCAGGATCAGGCCGAAGAAGAAGGACCAGACGGGAATCGGATGCTCTTCCAGCAGGAAGGTAATCAGCCTGGCCAAGCTGAGGATGCTGGTCAGGATGCCGGCAAACAGCACCACCAGAAAACTGCCGTTGGCGGTCTTCCACGCCTCGGCGATGCGCCCCCGCAGCAACGGGCGGATGGCATAGGGCACCGCACTGATCGAACGCAGCAGCTCGTCGTAGATGCCGGTGATGAAAGCCACCGTACCGCCCGAGACACCGGGCACCACATCCGCTGCGCCCATGGCCATGCCCTTGGCGTACAACAATAAAGCGTCTTTCATGCTTTCTTCCGCTGAATGATCAAATCACGGGGCCATTGAGCAGCGGCACGAAACGTACGGTATCCAGAAGATGACGCGAAAAGCCGTTCTCCTCTCGAATGATCAGCATGAGTTGCTGGACCTCGCCGGCCCCTACCGGGATCACCAGACGCCCACCGGGCGCCAACTGATCGAGCAGGGCCTGCGGCACATCGGCTGCCGCTGCGGTGACGATGATCCCGTTGTAAGGCGCCAATGCTGGCCAGCCTTCCCAACCATCGCCCCAGCGAAAGACCACATTGCGCAGCTTGAGTTCGGCGAGGCGCTCCTTGGCTCGGTCCTGCAGCGCCTGAATGCGCTCGACCGAGAAGACCCGCTCGACCAGCTGCGCCAGCACGGCGGTCTGGTAGCCGGAGCCGGTCCCGATTTCGAGAACCTTGTCCAGCGGCCCGTCGGCCAGCAGCAGCTCGCTCATGCGTGCAACCATGAACGGCTGGGAAATGGTCTGGTTGTGTCCGATCGGCAGCGCCGTATCTTCATAGGCACGGTGCGCCAGGGCTTCGTCTACGAACAGATGACGTGGCGTGCGGCGGATGACTTCGAGCACCTGGGCGCTGGAAAGACCTTCCTCGTACAGGCGCTGGATGAGGCGATCACGGGTGCGTTGGGAGGTCATTCCCGACCCATGCAGCAGGCTGTCTTGTTCGCGATGTCTCACAGCACGTTCTCCAGCCAGCTCTCGAGACCGTTGAAGGCCTCATGAAAAGTTCGATCCAGCTGCAGCGGTGTAATCGATACGTAACCCTGCATCACCGCATGAAAATCGGTACCCGGTCCGCCATCCTCGACGTCCCCGGCCACGGATATCCAGTAGCCCTCCTTGCCCCGAGGGTTGGCCTGCTTGACCGGCGGCTTGGCACGGCTGCGATGCCCCAGACGAGTGAGCTGGATACCACGAATGTGATCAAGCGGCAGGTTCGGCACGTTGACGCTGAGCACCGTGCGCGGCGGCACTTCGAGCTGGTCGTGCTTCTCCACCAGCAGGCGCGCGATATGCGCAGCGGTCGGCAGGTTTTCCGTCGAGCGAGAGACCAGCGAGAAGGCAAAGGCCGGGCGGCCGGTGAAGCGGCCTTCGATGGCCGCGGCAACCGTGCCGGAATAGAGCACATCGTCGCCCAGATTGGCGCCGAGGTTGATGCCCGAAACCACCATGTCCGGTGTTTCTTCGAGCAGCCCGTTCAGGCCCAGATGCACGCAATCGGTGGGCGAGCCGTTCAGCCCGATGAAGCCGTTCGGCATGCTGACAGGATGAAGCGGGCGGTCCAGGGTAAGGGCGCTGCTGGCGCCGCTCATGTCCTGGATCGGGGCTACCACCTTGCACTCGGCATAGTCGGCCAGCGCGTCATAAAGCGCGGCGAGCCCGGGTGCATACACCCCGTCGTCGTTGGCGATCAGAATACGCATCAGATGTCCGTCTGCCCTGCCAGGCTGACCAGCTCACGCACCACGGCGGTGGCGAAGCATCCGGTCGGCAGGACGAATTCCAGTTGCAGAATGTCAGGCTCGGGATAATGCCACGACAAACCGCCGATGGGGAGGCGAAGAATGCGCCGTTCGTGCTTCATTCCTGCCTGCGCCAACCAATTGACGACCGCGGGTTCAGTTTCGGCGACAGCGTTTTCCAGTGCCTGAATTTCGTCACCTGCTGGAGAGCCTTCCATGCCCCATAAAGGGCCGGTCGGATGTAGATCCAGAATCGTCAGGCGCGGGTCGCCGCACTCCTCCGGCCCGGCCGGGAAAAAGCTGCGACTGTCGGTGAATGCCAGGAGATCGCCTACCCGTGCCTGATCCCAGCTGCCATCCCCAACCCGTTCGGCGAGCACACGGTTGAACAGGTAACTGCGACCAGCCGAAAGCAGCCGCGAACGCATGTTGCGCTGCTCCGGAAGCTCACCTTTCGCCGCGAAGTGCCGTGCACCGTGCAGGTTGCTGCCCTCATAGCCGAAACGCTGCAGGCCGAAGTAATTCGGCACGCCGGAGGCCTTGATCCGCTCCAGCCGCTCATCCAGCGCGGCATGTTCACCGCGCAGCTCCGTCAAGCGTAGGCGGAAGCCATTGGCCGAGTGCGCGCCGCGCTGCAGCTTACGCTGATGCCGGGCGCGCTTGAGGATCGCCAGGCCGTCGCTCTCGGCAGCGGCAAGATCCGGATCGCTCTTGCCCGGCAGATGCAGGCTGAACCACTGGCGAGTCAATGCCTGGCGATCCTTGAGCCCGGCGTAGCTGATCATCTTCAGCGGCACGCCAGCGGCGCGGGCGATACGTTTGGCGGCTTCCTCGGTGTTCAGATTGCGCTTTTCCACCCACAACCAGAGGTGCTCGCCTTCGCCGGACAGCGGGATATCGAGCACTTCATCGACCTGAAAATCCTCGGCAACCGCTTTCAGCACGGCACTGCCACAGGGCTCGCCATGGGCGCGCGGCCCGAGCAGCTGATCTTCGGTCATGCGCGGACCAGCAAGGCAACCGCGTGAACGGCGATCCCCTCCTCACGCCCGGTGAAACCCAGCTTCTCGGTCGTGGTGGCCTTGACGTTGACCTGGTCCAGCTCGACCTGCAGGTCAGCCGCGATCAACGCGCGCATGCTGTCGATGTGCGGGGCCATCTTCGGCGCCTGGGCGATGATGGTGGCGTCGACATTGCCGACGACGTATCCCTTGGCCTGGACCTGGACGAGCACATGGCGCAGCAAAGCGCGGCTGTCGGCGCCCTTGAATTGCGGGTCGGTGTCCGGGAAGTGCTTGCCGATATCGCCCAGCGCAGCGGCACCGAGCAACGCGTCACTCAAGGCATGCAGCAGCACGTCACCGTCGGAATGAGCCAACAGCCCAAACCTGTGTGGAATCCGCACGCCGCCAAGCGTGATGTGATCGCCCTCGCCGAAGCGGTGCACGTCGTAACCGTGGCCGATACGCATAGATGCAAAACCCTGAAAATCTCGAGGCGGCGATTCTACAGGAGCCGGGTGCTGCTTGAGTGTCCGCGGCACCTCCCGATCATCGACACAGCCAATAACCACCATCAGTCGAATCGATCTCATATCGGAAAACAACGATATATAGTTCGCCTCATTCCGATATACAGCCCAGAGCCATCCCATGCCGGACGACTTCGACGACATCATCAAGGCCCTCGCCCACCCGCTGCGTCGCGACATCCTGCGCTGGCTGAAGGAGCCGCAGCGGTATTTCTCCGAGCAGCACCATTCGCTGGAAACCGGCGTCTGTGCCGGGCAGATCGACCAGCGTGCCGGCCTGTCGCAGTCAACCGTATCGGCCCATCTGGCGACCCTGCAGAAAGCCGGGCTGATCACCAGCCAAAAGGTCGGCCAGTGGCACTTCTTCAAGCGCAACGACGCGATCATCGAGTCGTTCGTCGAGCGCATCGGCCAGGAACTCTGAGTCCCTTTTCGCACCACCAGTAAAGGAGCGGTATTGCTATGCCCACACTTTTCGACCCGATCAAGATCGGCGATCTGGAACTGAACAACCGCGTCATCATGGCGCCCCTGACCCGCTGCCGCGCCGAGCCCGGCCGCGTTCCCGGCGACCTGATTGCCGAGTACTACGCCCAGCGCGCCGACGCCGGCCTGATCATCAGCGAAGCCACCTCCGTGACCCCGATGGGCGTCGGCTACCCGGACACCCCCGGCATCTGGTCCGCCGAGCAGATTCAGGGCTGGAAGAAGGTCACCGATGCAGTGCACGCCAAAGGCGGCAAGATCGTCCTGCAGCTCTGGCACGTCGGCCGTATCTCCGACCCGATCTACCTCGACGGCCAGCTACCGGTCGCACCCAGCGCCATCAAACCAGCCGGCCATGTCAGCCTGGTGCGACCAATGAAGGATTACGAGACGCCTCGTGCGCTGGAAACCGCTGAGATTCCGGGCATCGTCGAGGCCTACCGCAAGGGTGCGGAGAACGCTAAGGAAGCTGGTTTCGATGGGGTCGAGATTCATGGCGCGAACGGCTATCTGCTCGACCAGTTCCTGCAGGACAGCACCAACCAGCGCAGTGACGCCTACGGTGGCTCGCTGGAAAACCGCGCCCGGCTGATGCTGGAAGTGACCGATGCGGCCATCTCCGTGTGGGGCGCAGGACGTGTTGGCGTACACCTGGCGCCGCGTGCCGACTCCCATGACATGGGCGATTCCAACCGCGCCGAGACCTTTGGCTATGTTGCCGGTGAACTGGGCAAGCGCGGTATCGCCTTCATCTGCACTCGCGAAAAAGCCGGTGAAGACAGCCTCGGCCCACAGCTGAAGAAGATATTCGGTGGCATCTATATCGCCAACGAACGCTTCACCAAGGAACAGGCCAACGCCTGGCTGACTGAGGGCAAGGCCGATGCCGTGGCCTTCGGCATTCCATACATCGCCAACCCGGATCTGGTCGAGCGCCTGCGTCAGGACGCACCGCTGAACGAGCCGAAACCCGAGCTGTTCTACGCCCAGGGCCCGGCTGGCTATACCGATTATCCGTCGCTCTAAGCTCCTGGCGATGGAAAGGCCCGACCGGCATGTCCGGACGGGCCTTTTTTATTCCTGCCGCACAGGCACCTGACGTGTCGACCAGCGCGGCGAGCCGAGCCGGACGTGAGGATGAAGCTTCACGGTCATCCACCCTACGCCTTCAGCGCCTCGGCATGATGGCGCAGGTGATCACCGATGAAGCTGGCGATGAAGTAGTAGCTGTGGTCATAGCCCGGCTGGATGCGCAGCGTCAGCGGGTGCCCGACAGCGTCCGCAGCGGCACGCAGCGCCTGCGGTTTGAGCTGACCCACCATGAAGTCATCGCGATCGCCCTGATCGACCAGCATCGGCAGCTTCTCGCCGGCATCGGCAATCAGCGCGCAGGCATCCCACTCGCGCCAGCGCGAACGGTCGGCGCCCAAGTAGCGGCTGAACGCCTTCTCGCCCCACGGGCAGTTGAGCGGATTGCTGATGGGTGCGAAAGCCGAAAGCGACTGGTAGCGACCCGGATTCTTCAGCGCACAGATCAGCGCGCCGTGGCCACCCATCGAGTGCCCGCTGATACCGCGACGATCGGAAACGGGAAAATTTTCCTCGATCAGTGCCGGCAGTTCGTCGACGACGTAGTCGTACATCCGGTAATGCTGAGCCCAGGGTTCCTGGGTGGCGTTGAGGTAGAAGCCAGCGCCAAGGCCGAAGTCCCAGGCGCCATCGGGATCGTCCGGCACGCCGGCGCCGCGTGGGCTGGTATCCGGCGCGACAATGATCAGGCCGAGCTCGGCAGCCAGCCGCAACGCCCCGGCCTTCTGCATGAAGTTCTCATCGGTGCAGGTCAGCCCGGACAGCCAGTAAAGCACCGGCAGCTGTTCGCCCTGCTCCGCCTGCGGCGGCAGGTACACGGCGAACACCATGTCGCAGTTCAGGCTGCTGGAACGGTGGCGATAGCGCTTGTGCCAGCCGCCGAAGCTCTTGTTGCTGGAAACGATTTCAAGGGTCATGAACAGGCCTCGCGAAGGTGGAAACCGCGCGGGCTTCCACCGGTCGAGGTGAACAAGCCGTCTGGCGACGGCGTTATCCACCCTGGGATCAGAAGTGAATGACGGTCCGGATGCTCTTGCCTTCGTGCATCAGGTCGAACGCTTCGTTGATCTGGTCCAGCGGCATGTTGTGGGTAATGAAGGTGTCCAGTGGAATCTCGCCGCTCTGCGCCTTCTCCACATAGCTCGGCAGCTCGGTACGACCCTTCACGCCGCCGAACGCCGAACCGCGCCAGACGCGTCCCGTGACCAGCTGGAACGGACGGGTACTGATCTCCTGCCCCGCACCGGCGACGCCGATGATGGTCGATTCGCCCCAGCCCTTGTGGCAGCACTCGAGCGCCGCGCGCATCAGTTGAACGTTGCCAACGCACTCGAAGGAATAGTCGACGCCGCCGTCGGTCATCTCGACGATCACGTCCTGGATCGGCTTGTCGTGGTCCTTCGGATTGACGAAATCGGTGGCGCCCAGTTCTTCGGCAATGGCGAACTTGCCCGGATTGATGTCGATGGCAATGATCCGGCTGGCCTTGGCCATCTTCGCACCGATGATCGCTGCCAGGCCGATACCGCCCAGGCCGAATATCGCCACGGTCGCCCCCTCTTCCACCTTCGCGGTGTTGAGCACGGCACCGATACCGGTGGTGACGCCGCAACCGAGCAGGCAGACCTTTTCCAGCGGGGCCTCTTTCGGGATCTTCGCCACCGAGACTTCCGGCAGCACGGTGTACTCGGAGAAGGTCGAGCAGCCCATGTAGTGGTAGATCGGCTCGCCCTGATAGCTGAAGCGGGTGGTGCCGTCGGGCATCAGGCCCTTGCCCTGAGTGGCGCGAACCGAGCTGCAGAGGTTGGTCTTGCCCGACTTGCAGAACTTGCACTGCCGGCATTCGGCGGTATAGAGCGGAATCACGTGATCGCCGACGGCAACCGAGGTGACGCCCTCGCCCACCGCCTCGACGATGCCGCCGCCCTCGTGACCGAGGATGCACGGAAACACGCCCTCCGAATCCTCGCCCGAGAGCGTGTAAGCATCGGTGTGGCACACACCGGTGGCGACGATGCGGATCAGGACTTCGCCAGCCTTGGGTGGGGCGACGTCCACTTCCACGATCTGCAGAGGCTGGTTGGGGCCGAAGGCAACGGCGGCGCGCGACTTGATGGTCATGGACATCACTCTCGATGTGATTGGAAAGCAGAGAGTGTAATTCATGGCCAAACAGGGATTAACGACAGCCCCGGGAAAACATTATTGCTGTTGAGGGACAATCGGTGCTCATCACGTTAGGATCTTTGCAACCCGCTTGCTGGAATCTGACACCGGAGAACACATGAGCCGCTGGGAAGGCCTCGACGAATTCGTGGCTGTCGCCGAATGCGGCAGCTTCATGCGCGCCGCTGAACGCCTGCGGGTTTCATCCTCGCATGTCAGCCGACAGGTCGCGCGCCTTGAAGAACGCCTGCAGGCGCGTTTGCTCTATCGCACCACCCGCCGCGTCTCGCTGACCGAGGCCGGGCATACCTTCTTCACCCGCTGCCAGCGCTTGATCGAGGAACGTGACGAAGCCTTTCTGGCCATCAGCGATCTGCACAGCGCACCGACCGGGCTGTTACGCATGACCGCTGCAGTGGCCTATGGCGAGCGCTTCATCGTGCCGCTGGTGAACGAATTCATGGCCCAGCACCCGCAACTGCGCGTCGATATCGAGCTGTCCAACCGCACCCTCGATCTGGTTCAGGAGGGCTACGACCTGGCCATCCGCCTCGGCAAACTCGGCGAGTCGCGCCTGGTCGCCACCCGCATCGCGCCGCGAGCAATGTACCTGTGCGCTGCACCGAGCTACCTGGAACGCTACGGACGGCCACACACCCTGTCGGAGCTGGCGCGACACAACTGCCTGATCGGCACGAGCGACATCTGGTCGTTTCAGATCGAGGGCCGCGAGCAGCACTTCAAGCCCAGCGGCAACTGGCGCTGCAACAGTGGCGAGGCGGTGCTGGATGCAGCCCTGCGTGGCTTTGGCCTGTGCCAGCTGCCGGACTACTACGTGCAAGGGCCGCTGCGTCGCGGCGAGCTGGTTTCGCTACTGGAAAGCAATCAGCCGCCAGATACCGCCGTGTGGGCGGTTTACCCGCAACGGCGCTACCCGCTACCGAAAGTTCGCCTCCTGGTCGAGGCGCTCAAGACCGGTCTTGCCAGACGTTCGGAGTACGCCGGGACCGGCGACCGGAACGGGCACTGAACCGCGCGTCAGACGCCTCTAATGACGCGGAACCCGCCTTAATCCCCCACGTCGTACCCTGTGTAGCTGCTGCTCTTCGAGCCGCCCGCGCTGGACGAGCGCAGCGCTGCAATCAGGAGGAAACCATGCAGGTTCTGGTGAACAGTAACCACAGCATCAGCGTCACCGCCGATCTGGAAGAGCGAGTGAAGGCCACGGTCGAGACCGAACTGGAGCGCTTCGATGATCATCTGACCCGAGTCGAGGTCCATCTCAACGACGAAAACAGCAGCAAGAGCGGCCCCCATGACAAGCGCTGCCAGATGGAGGCGAGGGTCAAGGGTCACGACCCCATCTCGGCCACCCACAAGGCCGAAACGCTGGACCTGGCAATCAACGGCGCCGCGGAGAAGCTGAACCACGCGCTGGGCCACGTTCTGGACAAGATCAACCGCCACTGACTGGCCCTCGATGGCCAATGAGCGCGCCATCGACACTTCTGCGAGGGACCGAACCACCGCTACTGGAGGCCACGCATGAACCGACTGCTCGACCGCGAAACCCTGACCAAACTGCTGTCAAAACGAGACGGGCCCTGCCTGTCCGTGTACCAGCCCACTCATCGCAGCTTTCCCGAGCGCCAGCAGGACCCGATCCGCTTCAAGCACCTGGTCAAGCAGCTGGAAGAATCACTCAAGCAGCAAGGCCATGGCGACAAGGCACACACCCTGCTCGAGCCGTTCTACGCCCTGATCGATAACAGTGACTTCTGGAACCACAGCCTCGACGGCCTGGCCGCTTTTGCCGCCAAGGACTACTTCCAGGTCTATCGACTGCAACGCAGCGTGCCGGAAATGGCCGTGGCCAACGCGCGCATGCACCTCAAACCGCTGGTACGCATTGCACAGTCAGCCGACCGCTTTCAGATCCTCTGCCTCTCGCGCGACTCGGTACGCTTGTTCGAGGGCAACCGTGATGCCCTCGACGAGGTGAAGCTGCACGACGGTGTGCCCCGGACACTCGCCGACGCCTTGGGCAGCGACCTCACCGAGAAGGGTCAAAGTGGGTTTCCCCAGGGTTATGGCCGCTCCAGCGAACGCGGCGACCCGATGCAGGTGGAGGCCGGCGGCAGCGGCAAGCAGGCGGAGATCGACCGGGACCGTGATCGCTACTTTCGCGAAGTCGATCGCGCCATCACCGAACATCACTCGCGCCCATCCGGCCTGCCGCTGATCCTCGCCGCTCTGCCCGAGCAGCAGTCGCACTTCCGACGCCTCAGCCACAATGACTGCCTGCTGCCGGAGGGCATCGAGACCGGCCAGAACGCATTGAGCGTCAATGAGCTACGTGAGAAAAGCTGGATGGTGATGCAGCCGCGCTATCTCAAGCGCCTCGAAGGCTTGCTCAACCAGTTCGGCGCATCCCATGGCCAGGGGCTGGCATCCGACCACCTCGAGGATATCGGTCAGGCCACCCGACAAGGCCGGGTCGCCACCTTGCTGGTGGAGGCCGAGCGGCAGATTCCCGGCCATGTCGACAAAACTGACGGAACCGCGACGCCGACCAGCGAAGATGACGTCAACACACCCGATCTGCTGGACGAGCTGACCATCTGGACACTCGAGCAAGGTGGAGACGTGGTTGTGGTACCGACCGAACGGATGCCGACCGGCACCGGCGCTGCGGCGATCTATCGTTTCTGATGTAAATGGCGGGCAGACAACCCCTGCCCGTTCTCAAGACTCGCGGTCTGTCTTCCAGCGCTGCGCCAGCCACTCCAGATCTTCGGGCCGGGTGACCTTCAGGTTGTCCGCCCGCCCTTCTACCACCCTAGGCGAGTGACCTGCCCACTCCAGTGCCGACGCCTCGTCGGTAACCTGCATACGGGACGCGAGTGCAGCTTCGAGCGCGTCGCACAACATGCCCAGGCGGAACATCTGCGGAGTGAAAGCCTGCCAGATGACGCTACGGTCCACCGTCTTCACCACACGCCCATCCGGACCTACGCGCTTGAGGGTGTCCCGCGCCGGAACAGCCAGCAGACCACCGACCGGATCATCGGCCAACTCGACCAGCAACCTGTCCAGATCCTCACGCGCCAGATTGGGACGGGCCGCGTCGTGCACCAGCACCCAGTCATGCTCATTCGCGCCCAGCTCATCAAGGCGCTGCAGCCCACTGAGTACCGAATCGCAGCGTTCACGACCGCCCGGTGCAAGCTGCACGCGAGTATCGTGGGCGCAGGGCAGCGCCGGCCAGTAGGGATCGTCAGGCGCGATGCAAACCACCAAACCAGCAAGTGCCGGGTGGTCCAGAAAACAATCGAGGGTGTGTTCGATAATGCTGCGCTCACCCAGCAACAGATACTGCTTGGGACGGTCAGCACGCATACGACTGCCGACGCCGGCAGCCGGGATGACGACCCAGAAGGCAGGCTGATCGCGCAGGCTCATTCGATCAGCTGATAGAGGGTTTCGCCCTCTTTGACCATGCCGAGTTCCTGGCGGGCCCGCTCTTCGACGGTCTCCATGCCCTGCTTGAGCTCCAGAACCTCCGCCTCGAGGATTCGATTGCGCTCAAGGAGCCGCTCGTTCTCACCCTGCTGTTCGGCGATCTGCTTGTTCAGGCCATTGACCTGAGCCAGGCTGCCCTCGCCCACCCAGAGACGGTACTGCAGACCACCCAGCAGCAGTATCAGTACGACGAACAACCAGTAGGGGCGACGCATAGAAGGCATGAAACGACTTCAGCTGAAATTCGGGTATTGGCAAACAGCGACGGCTCTGGAGGCACGAAGAGTTTGCACGCGGGCACGGAGCGATTGAAACAAAAAAGGGCGACTTGCGCCGCCCTTTTTTAAGTACCGCGGATCAGCCGCGGAATTCGGCGCGACCCTTGTACGGTGCCTTGCCGGCCAGCTGCTCTTCGATACGCAGCAGCTGGTTGTACTTGGACACGCGGTCGGAACGGCACAGCGAACCGGTCTTGATCTGACCAGCGGCAGTACCCACGGCCAGGTCGGCGATGGTGCTGTCCTCGGTCTCACCGGAGCGGTGCGAGATCACCGCGGTATAACCGGCGGCCTTGGCCATCTGGATGGCTTCCAGCGTTTCGGTCAGCGAGCCGATCTGGTTGAACTTGATCAGGATCGAGTTACCGATCTTCTCGTCGATGCCGCGCTTGAGGATCTTGGTGTTGGTCACGAACAGGTCGTCACCGACCAGTTGCACCTTGTCGCCGATCTTGTCGGTCAGCACCTTCCAGCCAGCCCAGTCGGACTCGTCCATACCGTCTTCGATGGAGATGATCGGATAGCGCTGGCTCAGACCGGCCAGGTAGTCGGCGAATCCGGCGGCGTCGAACACCTTGCCTTCGCCGGCCAGGTCGTACTTACCGTCCTTGAAGAACTCGGAGGAAGCGCAGTCCAGAGCCAGTGTGACGTCGTCACCCAGCGTGTAGCCGGCGTTGGCGACGGCTTCGGCGATTGCGGCCAGGGCGTCTTCGTTGGACGCCAGGTTCGGCGCGAAGCCACCCTCGTCACCCACGGAGGTGCTCAGGCCACGGGCCTTCAGCACAGCCTTCAGGTGGTGGAAGATCTCGGCGCCCATGCGCAGCGCGTCGGCGAAGGTCTTGGCGCCGACCGGCTGGACCATGAATTCCTGGATGTCGACGTTGTTGTCGGCATGCTCGCCGCCGTTGATGATGTTCATCATCGGTACCGGCATGGAGTAGACGCCTGGGGTGCCGTTCAGATCGGCAATGTGCGCGTACAGCGGCACGCCCTTGGCTTGAGCAGCAGCCTTGGCGGCAGCCAGCGACACGGCAAGGATGGCGTTGGCCCCCAGCTTGCCTTTGTTCTCGGTACCGTCGAGCTCGATCATCGCCTGGTCCAGCGCTTTCTGATCGAGCGGGTCCTTGCCCAACAGCAGGTCACGGATCGGGCCATTTACGTTGGCTACGGCGGTCAGTACGCCCTTGCCCAGGTAACGACTCTTGTCGCCATCACGCAGTTCCAAAGCCTCGCGGGAACCGGTGGATGCACCAGACGGCGCGCAGGCGCTGCCGATGATGCCGTTGTCCAGGATCACGTCGGCTTCCACTGTGGGGTTGCCACGGGAATCGAGAACTTCACGCCCCTTGATGTCGACGATCTTTGCCATTGTTGTTAACACTCCGTAGATAGCTGCAAGGCTTCAAGCAGTTTCGATTGGCGGGAAATTCTTGACGAGATCATCCAGCTGCTTGAGCTGGGTAAGGAAAGGCTCGAGCTTGTTCAGGCGCAGCGCGCACGGGCCGTCGCATTTGGCATTGTCCGGATCCGGATGCGCTTCGAGAAACAGCCCAGCCAGGCCCTGGGACAGGCCGGCCTTCGCCAGATCGGTGACCTGGGCACGACGACCACCCGCCGAATCGGCGCGACCGCCTGGCATCTGCAGGGCGTGGGTGACATCGAAGAACACCGGGTATTCGAACTGCTTCATGATGCCGAAGCCGAGCATGTCGACGACCAGATTGTTGTAACCGAAGGAGGAGCCGCGTTCGCAGAGGATCAGCTGATCGTTGCCGGCTTCCTCGCATTTGCGCAGGATGTGCTTCATCTCCTGCGGCGCGAGGAACTGCGCCTTCTTGATGTTGATCACCGCGCCGGTCTTGGCCATCGCGACAACCAGATCGGTCTGCCGGGAGAGGAAGGCCGGCAGCTGGATGATGTCGCAGACTTCGGCAACCGGCTGCGCCTGCCAGGGCTCGTGCACATCGGTGATGACCGGCACGCCGAAGGTCTTCTTAACTTCCTCGAAGATCTTCATCCCGTCTTCAAGGCCCGGGCCGCGAAACGAGGTGATCGAGGAGCGATTGGCCTTGTCGAAGCTGGCCTTGAATACGTAGGGGATGCCGAGCTTCTCAGTCACCCGCACGTACTCTTCGCAGGCCTGCATGGCCAGGTCGCGGGATTCCAGCACGTTGATGCCGCCGAACAGCACGAACGGCTTGTCGTTGGCGATCTCGATGTTGCCTACGCGGATGGTCTTCTGGCTCATGCCTTCTTCGCCTTGTATTCCAGCGCTGCCTTGACGAAACCGCTAAACAGCGGATGGCCGTCACGCGGCGTGGAGGTGAATTCGGGGTGAAACTGGCAAGCAACGAACCAGGGATGATCCGGAGCCTCGACCACTTCCACCAGCGCGCCGTCGCCGGAACGCCCGGTAATCTTCAGGCCCGCTGCCTGCAATTGCGGCAGCAGGTTGTTGTTCACTTCGTAACGATGGCGATGGCGCTCGACGATGCGCTCCTGGCCGTAGCACTCGAATACGTTGGAGCCGGCTTCGAGGCCGCATTCCTGCGCGCCAAGACGCATGGTACCGCCCAGATCCGAGTTATCACTGCGGGTTTCCACGGCACCGCTGGCGTCTTCCCACTCGGTGATCAGACCGACTACCGGGTGACCACTGTCCTTGTCGAACTCGGTGGAGTTGGCATCGGACCAGCCCAGCACGTCACGAGCGAACTCGATGACGGCGACCTGCATACCCAGGCAGATGCCCAGATACGGGATCTTGTTCTCACGGGCATAACGTACCGTCGCGATCTTGCCCTCGACGCCGCGCAGGCCGAAACCGCCCGGCACGAGAATGGCGTCGACACCTTCCAGCAGGCTGGTGCCCTGATTCTCGATGTCTTCGGAGTCGATATAACGCAGGTTCACTTTGGTACGGCTCTGGATGCCAGCGTGGCTCATCGCCTCGATCAGAGATTTGTAGGCGTCCAGAAGTTCCATGTACTTACCGACCATGGCGATGGTGACTTCCTTCTCCGGGTGCAGCTTGGCATCGACCACACGATCCCATTCGGAGAGATCGGCACCACGACACTCCAGGCCAAAGCGCTCGACCACGTAGTCATCGAGGCCCTGGGCATGCAGGATGCCTGGAATCTTGTAGATCGTATCGGCGTCCGGAAGGCTGATCACCGCGCGCTCTTCGACGTTGGTGAACAGCGCGATCTTGCGCCGCGAGGAAACGTCGATGGCACGATCAGAGCGGCAGACCAGTACGTCAGGCTGCAGGCCGATGGAGCGCAGCTCCTTCACCGAATGCTGCGTGGGCTTGGTCTTGGTCTCGCCGGCAGTGGCGATGTAGGGCACCAGCGTCAGGTGCATCAGCATGGCGCGCTTGGCGCCCACTTCGACGCGCAACTGGCGAATCGCCTCGAGAAACGGCTGCGACTCGATGTCCCCGACGGTGCCGCCGACTTCAACCAGGGCAACGTCGGCATCGCCGGCGCCCTTGATGATGCGACGCTTGATCTCGTCGGTGATATGCGGAATGACCTGAATGGTCGCACCCAGGTAATCACCCCGGCGCTCGCGGCGCAGCACGTCTTCGTATACGCGACCGGTGGTGAAGTTGTTGTTCTGGGTCATGCGGGTGCGGATGAACCGCTCGTAGTGCCCCAGATCGAGATCGGTCTCGGCGCCGTCGTGGGTGACGAACACCTCGCCGTGCTGGAACGGGCTCATGGTGCCCGGATCGACGTTGATGTAAGGGTCAAGCTTGAGCATCGTGACCTTCAGGCCCCGCGCCTCCAGGATGGCCGCCAATGAAGCCGAGGCGATGCCTTTCCCCAATGAAGAAACAACACCACCCGTGACGAAGATGTAGCGCGTCATGAAAAACCCTAGAAGTCTGCGTTAAGCGGCCGGCGCCGCCGGGGGAAAGCGAAGATGCCATTGCTCGCGAGCGGCAATAGCGCAACTGCCACGGATTCGAAGAAACCGCAGAAGCTGTATTGAGACGGGAGCGTAGTCTACCGGAAAGGCCTTATCAGCTCAAACCACTTAGAAGTCCGGCACGCACCAATACAGGGCGAACCGCCCGTTAGCCAGGAGTGGCAGATTGGCTACGCCGATCAGTTGATCATTGCAGTAAAGCAATGGCAGACGACTGCGCGCAAAATGGGGAACGCCAGCCTCGTTAAGCAGACGCTTCAGGTCGCGCCGGCCGCGGCCAGGCACGAGAAGCGCCTCGCCACCGTGCCGATAGCGGACCTGGAGTTTACCGGCAGGCGGCTCACCCTCCCCTCGAAGCATGCCATTGCCTGGGAGATCCAGGGCTGTGGACGGATCCGACCAGTCGATCGGCTCGACAACCGGCTCAAGCCAGCTATCGGGCAGCCACCAGACCCGCTCGCCAGTGCGCTGCAGCTCACCCCCTGCCAAGCACCATCGCGGCGTGGCATCCGGCCGGGCATTCAGCAGCGACGCCCAGCCGGCCCAGTGATCCTCATCCGGCGCCAGCGTGAAGCTTGCCAGCCAATGACGTAGCGCGTTGCGCTGACGCGCCGGCGTCAATGCTCGCAACGGCGGTAGCGCAAGGCTGGGCAGGCGCAGCCACTCAAAAGCGCCGGCCGTGTTCGCAATGAGCAGATCCTGTTGCGCCAGCTCGTCCAGCAATTGCTGCGCTTCAGTCATATGGGCCGCTGCTCGAGCCATACTCGAAGCCGCCTGCGGCCAGCGCCGCTTTAAAAGCGGCATGACCTCGCGGCGCAGAAAATTGCGCGAATAGTTGTGATCCTGATTGCTCGGATCCTCGACCCAGCGTAATGCGTTGCGCCGGGCGTACGCCTCGAGTTCGATGCGCGATACGCCGAGAAGCGGTCTCACCAGTCTGCCCAGACCTAGCGACCGCTCCACCGGCATCGCTGCCAAACCGCGCACGCCTGCCCCTCGGAGCAGACGAAACAGCACAGTTTCGGCCTGATCGTCACGGTGTTGACCTGTCAGGAGCAGCTCGCCCTCCCCCAGGCATTCGGAGAACGCTTCATAGCGAGCCTCGCGCGCCGCACGCTCCAGGCTTGCGCCAGGCACGACCTTCACGCGGACCATCTGCAAAGGAACGCCTAAACCGTCGCAGATCGCCTGGCAATGCGCCGGCCAGCCCTCACCAGCGGTTTGCAGGCCATGATGCACATGGATCGCGCGTACAGGGGGCAGCTCATGCTGGCCAGCAAGCCGTGCCAGCAAATGCAACAGGACGGTCGAATCGAGGCCACCAGAGAACGCCACCCACCATGCCGGTGAACCACGCCAAGGTGCGAGAGCTGAAAGCAGAAGAGAATCGAGGGACATACGGGCGCTTCGATGACCGGCGTTGACGGCAAGCATAAAGCCCGACAGCAAAAGCAGCGATAGGACGCGAGGAGATGACCCCAAATGGCTTTCGCGTCTCGATTTCGAACGGCGAAATCGAGACGCGGATCAGGCGTGACGGATCAGGCGATACCGTAGCTCATCAGGCGCTCATAGCGGCGCGCGAGCAGCGCATCGGTATCCAGGGACTTGAGCATATGCAGCTGGCTGTTAAGCTGCTCGCGCATGGCCGCAGCCATCACGGCCGGATTGCGGTGCGCGCCGCCCAACGGCTCGGGGATTACCTTGTCGACGATGCCCAGGTCCTTGAGACGCTCAGCCGTCACACCCATGGCCTCGGCCGCTTCAGGTGCCTTCTCGGCGGTGCGCCAGAGAATCGAGGCGCAGCCTTCCGGCGAAATCACGGCGTAGGTGGAATACTGCAGCATGTTCAGCTGGTCGCAGACGCCAATAGCCAGGGCTCCGCCAGAACCGCCCTCACCGATCACGGTGGCGATGATCGGCGTCTTCAGACGTGCCATGACGCGCAGGTTCCAGGCAATTGCCTCGCTCTGGTTGCGCTCTTCGGCATCGATACCCGGATAGGCGCCCGGGGTGTCGATGAAGGTCAGGATCGGCATCTTGAAGCGCTCGGCCATCTCCATCAGACGGCACGCCTTGCGGTAACCCTCGGGGCGCGGCATGCCGAAATTACGGCGAACCTTCTCGCGCACCTCACGGCCCTTCTGATGACCGATGATCATCACCGGCTGTCCGTCCAGACGCGCAGTACCGCCCACGATAGCGGCGTCATCGGAGAAGTGGCGATCACCGTGCAGCTCTTCGAACTCGGTGAACAGGTGATTGATGTAGTCGAGGGTGTAGGGGCGCTGCGGGTGGCGAGCCAGGCGGGCGATCTGCCAGCTGGTCAGATTGCCGAAGATGCTTTCGGTGAGCGATTCGCTCTTGTCCTGCAGGCGGGCAATCTCATCGCCGATGTTCAGCGAGTTGTCGTTACCAACCAGGCGCAATTCTTCGATCTTGGCTTGCAGGTCGGCGATCGGCTGTTCGAAATCCAGGAAATTCGGGTTCATAGGCATCCGTCATGCGTCGACGGCCAGGCGGCCGGGAGGCTGTTCCGTTTTTTGCGCCTTACCTTACGGGACGGGCGCATTCAGGTCGAACAAAAATTGTTCTGAACCATGACCCGGTCATCACCGGGCCGTTCGGGTCGGACCCGGAAAGCGCCATCGGCGACCTTCCGGGCCTCGGCCCTCTATCGGTATTGCAGGAAGACGTTGTCGCGTCCGAACTGGTCACGCAATGCCTGAATCAAGTTGTCGGCCGGGTCGATCCGCCAGGCTTCACCGAACTGCAGCAGGGCGCGCGCGTCACGACCGGTGTATTCCAGCGTAATCGGGCAGGCCCCGCGATGACGGCCACAAACCTCGGCCAGCCAACGCATGCGCTCCCCCTTGAGCGCTTCACCAGCGACCTTGACCCGTAGACTTTCGGCGAGCCCGGTGCGCGCCTCTTCCAGGCTCATCACCCGCTTGGCGCGCAGCCGCAGGCCACCGGAAAAGTCATCGTTGCTTACCTCACCCTCCACCACGACCAGCGCATCGGTTTGCAACAACGCCTGAGCAGTATTGAAAGCCTCGGCGAACAGTGACGCCTCGATGCGCCCCGAGCGGTCATCCAGGGTGATGAAACCCATCTTGTCGCCCTTCTTGTTCTTCATTACCCGCAGATTGACGATCAGGCCGGCAATGGTCTGCTCGCCACGCGCCGGACGTAGATCGACGATGCGCTGGCGTGCGAAGCGCCGCACCTCGCCCTCGTATTCATCAATCGGGTGACCAGTGAGATAGAGGCCAAGGGTGTCCTTTTCACCTTTAAGACGCTCCTTCAGAGACAGCTCGCGCGCCTTGCGGTGGTTGGCGTAGACGTCAGCTTCGGGCTCGGCGAACAAGCCGCCAAACAGGTCCATGTGGCCGCTCTCAGCGCTGCGCGCCGTTTGCTCCGCGGCCTGCACCGCTTCTTCCATCGCCGCCAGCAAAACCGCCCGATTGCGGTCGATGTTGGCCTGATAGGCCTTGACCTCTTCGAAGAAATACGGACCCAGACGATCCAGCGCACCGGAGCGAATCAGCGCCTCAAGGGTACGCTTGTTGATCCGTTTCAGGTCGATCCGCGCGCAGAAGTCGAACAGGTCCTTGAATGACCCACCTTCGGCACGACATTCAGCGATGGCCTCGACCGGCCCCTCGCCCACGCCCTTGACTGCACCTAGGCCATAGACGATACGGCCGTCATCGTTGACGGTGAACTTGAACTCGGAAATGTTCACATCGGGCGGGTCGATGCGCAGCTTCATGCTGCGGCATTCCTCGATGAGGATCACCACCTTGTCGGTATTGTGCATATCCGCCGAGAGCACGGCAGCCATGAACGGCGACGGGTAGTGCGCCTTGAGCCAGGCCGTCTGGTAGGAAACCAGACCGTAGGCCGCCGAGTGCGACTTGTTGAAACCGTAACCGGCGAACTTCTCTACCAGGTCGAAGATGTTGCCTGAGAGTTCTTTGTCGATGCCATTGTTGGAACAGCCTTCGATGAAACCACCGCGCTGCTTGGCCATCTCCTCGGGCTTCTTCTTGCCCATGGCGCGGCGCAGCATGTCCGCACCACCCAGCGTATAGCCGGCCATGACCTGTGCGATCTGCATCACCTGTTCCTGGTACAGGATGATGCCGTAGGTGGGCTTGAGCACTGCCTCCAGCCCGGCGTACTGGTAGTCCGGGTGTGGATAGGAGACTTCGGCACGCCCGTGCTTGCGGTTGATGAAGTCGTCCACCATGCCCGATTGCAACGGACCGGGACGGAACAGCGCCACCAGTGCGATCAGGTCTTCCAGGCAGTCGGGCTTGAGCTTTTTGATCAGCTCCTTCATACCGCGGGATTCGAGCTGGAATACCGCGGTGGTCTCGGCCTTCTGCAGCAACTGGTAGGTTGGCTTGTCATCCAGCGGGATGAAGTCGATGTTGATCGGCTCCAGGCCCTTCTTGGCCTGTTCGCGGTTGATGGTTTCCAACGCCCACTTGATGATGGTCAGCGTCCGCAGGCCGAGGAAGTCGAACTTCACCAGACCAGCCTGCTCGACGTCGTCCTTGTCGAACTGGGTCACCAGGCCGCCACCCTCCTCGTCGCAAGCGATCGGCGCGAAGTCGGTGAGCTTGGTTGGCGCGATTACCACACCACCGGCGTGCTTACCGGTACCGCGGGTAATGCCTTCGAGCTTGAGCGCCATCTCCCAGATTTCCCGGGCGTCCTCGTCAACGGCGAGGAAGTCGCGCAGCGGCTCCTCCATTTCGTAGGCCTTTTCCAGCGTCATGCCGACTTCGAAGGGAATCATCTTCGACAACCGATCAGCCAGGCCGTAGGACTTGCCCTGCACCCGCGCCACGTCGCGCACCACGGCCTTGGCCGCCATGGTGCCGAAGGTGATGATCTGGCTGACCGCATTACGGCCATATGCCTCGGCCACGTAATCGATGACCCGGTCGCGACCATCCATGCAGAAGTCGACGTCGAAGTCGGGCATGGAAATACGTTCGGGGTTGAGGAAGCGCTCGAACAGCAGGTCATAGGCCAGCGGATCGAGGTCGGTGATCTTCAGCACGTAGGCGACCAGTGAGCCGGCACCCGAGCCACGACCTGGCCCGACCGGTACACCGTTGTTCTTCGCCCACTTGATGAAGTCCATAACGATCAGGAAGTAACCGGGGAAGCCCATCTGGATGATGGTGCCCAGCTCGAACTCAAGGCGATCGATGTAGACCTGCTTCTTCGCCTCGTAGTCAGGAGTGTCCTTGGGTAGCAGCACCTCGAGGCGTTCTTCCAGTCCTTCAAACGACACCTGACGCAGGTAGTCGTCGATGGTCATGCCCTCGGGCACGGGGAAGTTCGGCAGGAAGTAGGTGCCCAACTGCACTTCGATGTTGCAGCGCTTGGCGATCTCGACGGTGTTTTCCAGCGCCTCGGGGAGGTCGCTGAACAGCTCGGCCATCTCTGCCGGAGTCTTCAGATACTGCTGATCAGAGTAGGTACGCGGCCGCCGCGGATCGTCCAGAGTTCGGCCTTCACCGATGCATACGCGGGTCTCGTGGGCCTCGAAGTCTTCCTGCTTGAGGAAACGCACGTCGTTCGTCGCGACCAGCGGCGTACCGCTGCGCTCGGCGAGCGCGACTGCAGCGTGCAGATACTCTTCGTCATTGACTCGGCTGGTGCGCTGAACTTCCAGGTAGAAGCGGTCGGCAAACACATCGCGCCATTCAGCCAGACGCGATTCGGCCAGTGCTTCGTCGCCATTGAGCAGCGCCTGGCCGACCTCTCCCTCCCTGGCGCCAGACAAGGCGATCACACCTTCGGCGGCCTGCTTGACCCAGTCGCGCTCGATGATCACCAGATCGTTGCGCTGGCCTTCGGTCCAGCCGCGAGAGATCAACTCGGTGAGATTGCGATACCCCTTGGGATTCATCGCCAGCAAGGTCAAGCGGCTGAGAGGACCGTCCTCGTCACTACCAGCCATCCAGATATCGGCACCGCAAATCGGCTTTATGCCGGCGCCCTGCGCGGCTTTATAGAACTTGACCAGCGAGCACATATTGCTCATGTCGGTCACCGCCACTGCCGGCATGCCACCTGCCGCGACCGCCTTGATCAGCGGCTTGACCCGAACCAGCCCATCGACCAGCGAGTACTCGGTATGCAGACGTAGATGGACGAAGGAAACAGGCATGAACAGACCTTGAGCTGGCAGAACGACAAGCGCGGGATTGTACCGGAAAGCACGGACGGGCTGGCGACCGCGCTAACGGTAGCCGACACGGCAAAAGGGTGTTCGGCGGCCCAGGACCTCATGAAGCACCTGGCTCGCCCGCGTACAGTTACCAGCTAGACCAGCAGCACGCTGGCCGGGATGTCGGTCTCGACAACTGCCTGCTCAAGCAGCGTACGCACGGGGGCGAAAGAGCGCCGATGAATGGGCGTTGGTCCTAGCCGACGAAGCGCTTCCAGATGGCTTGGAGTCGGATAACCCTTGTGCCCGGCCAGCCCATAACCCGGATAGCAGAGATCCAGGGCCTGCATTTCGCGGTCACGACTGACCTTGGCCAGGATGGATGCCGCAGCGATAGCCGGCACCTGACCGTCGCCCTGGATCACCGGTGCGCTGGGCACGTTCAGCTGAGGGCACCGATTGCCATCGATGAGTGCCAGCCGCGGCGTGACACTCAGTCCATCAACCGCACGCTGCATGGCGAGCATCGTGGCGTGAAGGATATTCAGCTGATCGATCTCTTCGACCTCGGCTCGGGCAATGCACCACGCCACCGCCTTTGCGCAGATCTCGTCGAACAACGCTTCACGACGGGCTTCGCTCAGCTTTTTCGAGTCGTTGAGGCCTTTGATCGGACGCGCCGGATCGAGGATCACTGCGGCGGTCACTACAGGACCACACAGCGGCCCGCGCCCGACCTCGTCGACGCCGGCAACCAGCTCTTCGACCAGATTGAAATCGAGTCCGAACTGCATCAACGAACTCCAACCAGGCGCAACACGGCATCGGCGGCCTGACTCGACGCATCGCAACGCAGGGTGCGATGAATACTGTCGAAGCCTTCGGTCTGCACGTCACCATCGTCCAGCAGTGGCGACAGAGACTGCGCAAGCGCTTCGGGGGTAGCGGCGTCCTGCAACAACTCGGGAACCAGCAGACGCTGGGCCAGCAGGTTGGGAAGCGCAACATATGGGCTCTTCACCAGCCGCCGGAGGATGCGGTAAGTCATTGGCGCTACGCTGTAGGCAACCACCATAGGACGTTTGAACAACAGCGCCTCAAGCGTTGCCGTACCGGAAGCAATCAACACGGCGTTGCAGGCGGCCAATGCCTCATGGGACCGGCCATCGAGCAGGGTCAGCGGTAAATCACGCGTAACCAGCATCTGCTCAAGCTGCAGCCGCCGCTCGGGGCTGGCGCAAGGCATGACAAAACGAATCCCGGGACGCATGGCGCGCAACCGCTCGGCAGCGGAAAGGAAAAGATCCCCCAGGCGAGCGACTTCGCCGCCCCTGCTACCGGGCATCAGCGCGACGACCAGGCCATCCGCTGGCAATCCGAGCGCTTGCCGTGCCGCGGCACGATCGGCGCAAAGCGGAATGGCATCAGCCAGGGGATGACCGACGAAGCGAACCGGTACCTGGTGCTCGTCGTAGAACCTGGCCTCGAACGGAAACAGCGTGAGCATCAGATCGCAGGCGTCACGGATCTTCAGCACCCGCTTCTGACGCCAGGCCCAGACCGACGGACTGACGTAGTGCACGGTCTTGATTCCGGCGCGGCGCAGCTTGAGCTCAAGCCCGAGATTGAAATCCGGTGCGTCGATGCCGATGAATACATCCGGCCGCTGCTGGATCAGCGTGTCCACCAGGCGTTTGCGGCGGGCCAGCAGCTCCGGCAAACGGCCGAGCACTTCGACCAGGCCCATCACTGCCAGACGCTCGAGCGGAAAGTACGACTGCAACCCTTCGGCCTGCATGCGCGAGCCGCCGACCCCGATGAATTCGACATTCGCGTGCTGAGCCTTCAGCGCCTGCATCAGGCCCGCACCAAGGATGTCACCGGAGGACTCCCCGGCTACCAAGGCAACCCTGAGCGGCCGGTTCATCTCAGCGAGTGATCCCACGAGTTGAAGCCTGAATCGAGTCGCGGAAGATCGCAACCTCGGGGAATGCCGCTGCACTTTCGGCCAGCTCGGAGAGTGCGGCCTCCACGGTCAACCCCTTGCGGTAGACGACCTTGTAAGCGTTGCGCAGGGCGTGAACGGCTTCGGCGCTGAAGCCACGACGACGCATGCCCTCGAAGTTCATGCTGCGCGCCTCCGCCGGATTGCCGAACACGGTGACAAATGCCGGTACATCCTTGCCGATCGCCGTGCCCATGCCGGAAAAACTATGGGCGCCGATATGGCAGAACTGATGTACCAGGGTGTAACCGGAGAGAATGGCCCAGTCGCCCACATGGACGTGACCGGCCAGCGCGGTGTTGTTGACCAGAATGCAATGATTGGCGATCACGCTGTCGTGGCCGATGTGAGCATAAGCCATGATCAGGTTGTGATCACCGAGGGTGGTTTCGGAGCGATCCTGCACGGTGCCGCGATGGATGGTGACACCCTCGCGAATCACGTTGTGATCGCCAATCACCAGGCGCGTCGGCTCACCCTTGTACTTCAGATCCGGCGTATCTTCGCCAACCGAGGAGAACTGATAGATGCGATTGTGCCGACCGATACGGGTCGGCCCTTTGATGACCACATGCGACGCGATCACCGTACCCTCGCCAATTTCGACGTCCGGACCAATGATCGACCATGGGCCGACCTGGACGTCATCCGCCAAGCGAGCCGCAGGGTCGATGATGGCGCGAGGGTCGATCAAACTCATATCTTCTGTTCCGCGCAGATGATTTCTGCCGAGCAGACCGGCTTGCCCTCGACGCTCGCACGACAATCGAACTTCCAGATGCCGCGTTTGGCGCTGATGAAGGAAGCTTCCAGCACCAGCTGATCGCCCGGAACCACCGGCTGACGGAAGCGCAGCTTGTCAGAGCCGACGAAATAGTAAAGCGTGCCATCGGCTGGCTTGACGCCCATCATCTTGAAACCAAGCAGACCGGCCGCCTGCGCCATGGCTTCGATGATCAGCACGCCTGGCATGATCGGATGCTGTGGAAAATGCCCATTGAAGAACGGTTCGTTGATGGTCACGTTCTTGTAGGCACGAACGCGCTTGGCCTCGACGTCCATCTCCGTCACACGGTCCACCAGCAGGAACGGGTAGCGGTGAGGCAAATATTCGCGAATCTCGTTGATATCCATCATGTCAGGAAAGAGCCTGTAAAAAAGTATAGGGCCGCCTGCGCTGAAAGCCCGCGCGAGCACTGACAGGCATTAACCCCGAAAAAAACCGGATCAGACGGTAAGCTCAGGCATCAGAAGCCGGATTCTGACCCTGAGTCACGGTAGCCAGGCTTTTCTCCAGCTGTTGCAGCCGGCGAGCCATGTCATCCAACTGACGAATACGCGCCGCACTCTTTCTCCAATCGGCAGCATTCTGCATCGCCGTGCCCGAGGAGTAGCTTCCGGGTTCCGTGATCGAGCGCGTGACCATCGTCATACCCGTCACGAACACGTTGTCGCACACTTCGATGTGCCCAACCATGCCGACGCCACCGGCGATCATGCAATTGCGTCCGATCTTGGTGCTACCGGAGATGCCGGCACAGCCAGCCATCGCCGTGTTGTCACCGATCTGCACGTTGTGCGCGATCATGATCTGATTATCTAGCTTCACGCCGTTGCCAATCAGCGTATCGGAAAGGGCGCCGCGGTCGATGGTGGTATTCGAGCCAATTTCCACATCATCCCCGATACGCACACCGCCGATTTGAGCGATCTTCTGCCAGGCACCTTTTTCCTTGGCGAAGCCGAACCCCTCACCACCGATCACGGCACCGGACTGGATCACCACGCGCTTACCGATCTGCACGTCGTGATAAAGCGTGACTCGCGGTGCGAGTCGCCCGCCAGCGCCGATTCGGCTACGGGCGCCGACGAATGACTGCGCACCGATCACCACATCCGCCTCGATGGTTGCGCCGGACTCGATCACCACATAGGGACCAATACTGGCCGACGAAACTACATAAGCATCGGCAGCGACCACCGCCGTCGGGTGAATGCCGCTATTCGCTACCGGTCGAGTCTCGAACAGGTGCGACGCGCGCGCATAAGCCAGATAGGGGTCGCTAACGACAATTGCCGCGCCTTCGTAGCCTTCAGCATCAGCGGGAGCCAACAACACCGCGGCGGCCTGGGTGGTCGACAGGTACTTGCGATACTGAGCATTGGCAAGGAAGCTCAAATGCGCCGGGCCCGCCTCCTGCAGGGTAGCGAGCCCTCTAATAGTCTGGTCAGCATCGCCGCGCAGGGTGCCACCCAGTTCCTCGGCCAGCTGGCCGAGTGTATAGACTGCGCCTGCCATATCAGCGCAGCTGATTCATGCGCTCGATGACCTGGCGGGTGATATCGAACTGCGGTTTGACATCCACCACGGCACCACGCTCGAACACCAGGTCGTAGTTGCCCTTCTTGATGACTTCTTCGACAGCCTGATCAAGCTTCGGCTTGAGCTGCTTGAGCATGTCCCGATCCGCCACAGCCTTTGCCTCGTTCAATTCCTTGGACTGGAACTGGAAGTCACGTGCCTTTTGCTTGAATTCGAGCTCCAGACGTTCACGCTCGGCCTGCTGCATCTTGTCACCGTCCTTGACCAGGCGATCCTGAATACGCTTGGCGTCGCTTTCGAGTGTTTTCAGCTTGCTCAGTTGGGGGCCGAACTTCTTCTCCGCGTCGACCGCGTAACGTTTGGCCGCATCCGACTCAAGCAGCGCCATCTGATAGTTCATGACGGCGATCTTCATTTCGGCAAATGCTGGGGTCGCTACCAGCGCGGCAACGACGAGAAACAGTTGAGTCAACTTACGCACGGTAAACACCACTCCTGAAAGAAAGCACTGAGGCATCACGCCGCAATGTTAGAACGTTTGTCCCAGCGAGAACTGGAATACCTGAGTATCGGCCTCGTCCGGCTTGACCACCGGCATAGCCAGACTGAAGCTCAGCGGGCCCATTGCGGTAATCCAGGTCAGACCGACACCCACCGAGCTGGCCATATCGCCGAAGTCGATATCGCTGCAATTACTCGACTCTGTTGGGCAATTGGTGTTGTACACATTACCTACGTCCCAGAACACCGAGGTACGCAGCGAGCGCTGATCCTTGACGAACGGCATGGGGAACAGCACTTCCAAGCCCCCCTGGATGAGTACGTTACCACCGAACGGCAGAGGATCCTGATCCGGGTCGGCGATGGTGCCTGGGCGCGACCCGTCACTCGGCGTGCTACGAGGGCCGAGACTGCTATCCTCGAAGCCGCGTACCGAATTGAAGCCGCCGGCATAGTAATGCTCGTAGAACGGCAGGCTCGAGGTCGAGCCATAGGCGTCCCCGTAACCCAGGCGCGTATGCATGCGCAGGGTGTAATCCTTGCTCATCGGTACGAACAGCTGGCCGTTGTAGTCGAGTTTGTAGAAAGACAGGTCGCTACCCGGAATAGTACTTTCGAATACCAGGCTCTGCGAATGGCCGCGAGTTGCGAGCACGCCGCGATTGAGGGTCGACTCGGACCAACCTGCAGATGCCTTGAAGTTGAGGAAGCTGTCGCCCTCCTCCTCCATGAAGTCGAAGATCTCGTCCACGGTATAACGGCCAGTATCAAGATCATCCTGCTGCACAGTCAGGCCGAATGACAGTCGAGACGTCTCGCTGATCGGGTAGCCGATGTTGATGCCGCCACCAAGGCTATCCACCGAATAACTGGAAACGTCGTAATCGAGTTCGTCGTAATCGGTGGTGCGATAGAAGGCGTTATACCCCAGGCTGACACCGTCTTCGGTCCAGTAGGGGTCGACGAAACCGAAGTTGTAACGCGTCTGGTATTCGCTGCGAGTCAAGCCCAGGGAGACCCGGTTCCCGGTACCGAGGAAGTTGTTCTGGCTGATGGAGCCACCCAGAATCAGGCCTGCGTTTTGCGCAAAACCGATGCTGGCCATGATCGAACCGGACGGTTGCTCCTCGACGCTGTAGTTGACGTCGATCTGGTCGTCCGTACCTGGCACCTGCGGCGTTTCTACGTTCACTTCCTTGAAGAAGCCCAGGCGCTCGAGACGAGTCTTGGATTGGTCGATCAAATAGGTCGACGCCCAACCACCTTCCATCTGGCGCATCTCGCGACGCAGCACTTCATCTTCGGTCTTGGTATTCCCGCGGAAATTGACGCGATTGACGTACGCACGCTTACCCGGATCGACGACGAACGTGATCGACACCGTATTGTCTTCGTCGTGAGCTTCAGGAACACCGTTGACGTTGGCAAAGGTATAGCCTTCGTTACCCAAGCGCCGTGTAATCAGCTCGGAGGTGGTGGTCATCACCTTGCGCGAGAACACCTGACCTTCTTTTGCCAGCAACAGCGCCTCGATCTCTTCCTGCGGAACCTTGAGATCACCGCTCAGCTTGACATCGCGCACGGTATAGCGCTCGCCTTCGTCGATGTTCACGGTGACATAGACGTGCTTCTTGTCTGGCGTTATGGATACCTGGGTCGAGGTGATATCCATGTTGATGTAACCGCGATCCAGGTAATACGAGCGCAGGCGTTCCAGGTCACCGGAGAGCTTTTCACGCGCGTACTTGTCGTCGTTGCGGAAGAACGACAGCCAGTTTGTGGTCTTCAGCTCGAACAGATCCACCAGATCTTCGTCCGCGAAGACAGAATTGCCCACGATATTGACGTGCTTGATCGCCGCCACCGAGCCTTCGTTGATCTTGATCTTCAACGCCACCCGATTACGCGGCTGCGAAATGACCTCGGTTTCGATGGTCGCCGAATAGCGCCCCTGGGCAACGTACTGGCGCTGCAGTTCATTACGTACACCCTCGAGCGTGGCCTGCTGAAAGATTTCCCCTTCGGCCAGACCGGACTGCTGCAAACCTGACAGCAGATCTTCGGTCTTGATCGCCTTGTTGCCTTCGATCTCGATGCCGGAAATAGATGGTCGCTCGACTACGCTGATGACCAGCACATCGCCATCCCGCCCCAGCTGAATATCCTGAAAGAAACCGGTTCGGAAGAGCGCACGAGTGGCATCGACGAGGCGATTGTCATCGGCAGGCTCACCCACGTTCAAAGGCAGAGCGCCGAATACGCTGCCGGCGGAAACCCGCTGCAGGCCATTGACCCGGATATCGGAAATAGTGAAGGACTCAGCGTGAACTTCGGCGATCATCAATGCGGAGATAACCGCAGGTAGCAGCAGACGTTTCATGAAGTCCTTTCTTATTCAAACCTGATAAATGAACCGGCGATTCGGCATGGCGACACTACGGATTCGGCATTACAGACGGCCAAGGTCATTGACCAGTGCAAGCAGCATCACCCCAACCACCAGGCTGATGCCGATCTGTACTCCCCATCCCTGTACCCGCTCCGACAGAGGACGTCCGCGGACCCACTCGACGACATAGAAGAGCAGATGGCCGCCATCGAGCACCGGGATAGGCAATAGATTGAGAACCCCCAGACTAATGCTCAGATAGGCGAGGAAATTGAGGAAATCCCCCAGGCCCGACTGGGCAGAAGCGCCCGCCACTTTAGCAATGGTTATCGGACCGCTCAAGTTTTTTACCGAGAGCTCCCCGAAGAGCATTTTCTTCAGCGAATCGAGGGTCAGCAGGCTCATGGTCCAGGTGCGCCTTACGCCTTCGACCACCGCTTCAAAAGGACCGAAGCTGACTTCGCGCAGCATTTCCGCTGGCCATTCACCACCTTCGACACCCGCCCCCAGATAACCGCGGCGCGCATCGCCTTCGCCACGCGCGGCCAGCGTCAACGAAACATCGAGTCGCTCACCGGCGCGCTCCACCTGCAGGGATACCGGCTCACCGGGCAGTACCTTGACTGCGTCGATCACCTGCTGCCAATCGTCCAGTGGCTGCTGATCCATACTCAACAGGCGGTCGCCGAGACGAATACCTGCGGCCTGCGCCGGGCCTTCAGGGTCCAACTGAGCGACCACTGGGACAATCTGAGGGCGCCAGGGTCTGATTCCGAGCGAGGTGATCGGGTCCGGCTCCTCCACGCCTTTCAGCCAATTTTGCAACGGGATCTGCAGGTGCTGCTCGCCAGAACCGCCAAGCTCTCGCACCGTCATATCGAGCTGACCGCTCTCGCCCAGGCGCCGTACCAACTGTAAATTGACCTCGGACCAGCCACTGACTGGCTTGCCATTGACCGCAACGATCTCCTGATCGACCGCCATCCCCGCCTGAGCAGCGAGACTGCCTTGCGCGACAGCACCGACAACAGGCCGCACCTGTTCGCTGCCAAGCATCGCCAGCAGCCAGAAGAACACCATAGCTAACAGGAAATTGGCCAACGGCCCGGCGGATACGATAGCGAAGCGCTGGCGGACGCTCTTGCGATTGAATGCACTGTCGAGCAAAGCGGGAGGCACGTCGCCCTCACGTTCGTCGAGCATCTTGACGTAACCGCCAAGCGGTATCGCAGCGATGACGAACTCGGTGCCCTGCCGGTCATGCCAGCGAAGCAGCGGACTACCGAAGCCAACGGAGAATCGCAGCACCTTCACGCCACAGCGACGGGCAACCCAGAAATGACCGAATTCGTGAAAGGTCACCAACACCCCGAGCGCAACGAGGGTGCCGATGATCATGTAGAGCGCGCCCATATTTTCCTCCGGGAGTGGGTCTGTTGACGTTTCGCTGCAAGCCGCGAGGCCGGCAGACCCTATCGCCCGCGGCAGCTCAACCAGTGGTCGGCAGTTTCACGAGCCTGGTTGTCAGCTGCCAGTACATCTTCAAGGCAGACAGTCGGAACCGATGCCTCTCGATTCAACACGTCGTCGATGATACTCGCGATCTCGGTGAAGCGGATGCGTCGATTGAGAAAGGCGTCAACCGCCACTTCGTTCGCGGCATTGAGCATCGCCGGCGCCGTACCACCGGTCTCCGCGGCCAGGCGAGCAAGCCGCAGACAAGGGAAACGCAGGTTGTCCGGCGCCTGGAAATCCAGTCGCCCAACCTGCAACAGATCCAGCGCCGACACACCGGAATCGATTCGCTCCGGCCATGCCAGCGCATGCGCAATCGGCGTACGCATGTCGGGATTGCCGAGTTGCGCGAGCACCGAACCATCCACGTAGTCCACCATAGAGTGGATAACGCTTTGCGGGTGAATCACCACCTCGACCTGATCTGGTCGCGCGTTGAACAACCAACAGGCCTCGATCAGCTCAAGCCCCTTGTTCATCATGCTGGCCGAATCCACGGAAATCTTGCGTCCCATCGACCAGTTGGGATGAGCGCAGGCCTGCTCCGGCGATACATCCGCCAGAAGCTGCGGCGCAATATCTCGAAACGGCCCGCCAGAAGCGGTGAGCAATATCCGCCGCACACCGACAGCACCAAGCCCACGGGCATAATCGGATGGCAAGCATTGAAAAATCGCGTTGTGTTCGCTATCGATCGGCAGCAACACCGCATCGCTATCGTGCAGTGCCTGCATGAACAACGCGCCGGACATTACCAGCGCTTCCTTGTTCGCCAGCAACACTCGCTTGCCTGCCTGCACGGCGGCGAGAGTCGGCTTCAGCCCAGCGGCACCGACGATTGCAGCCATCACGACATCGACCTCGGGATGGCCCGCCACCTCGCTCAGACCGCCCTCGCCGCTCAGCACTCGAGTGGCAACGCCATCGGACTGCAACTGCCCCTGCAGCACGCCGGCTTGCGCTTCATCACCGACCACTGCGTAGCTCGGACGATGCTTGAGGCAGAGCGAACGCAGGTCGGCGAGCCGGCTGAAGCCGGTCAGCGCAAATACGCTATAGCGATCGGGATGACGAGCGATGACATCCAATGTGCTAAGTCCGATCGAACCCGTCGCCCCCAGCACGGTTATCTGTAGAGGTCGCGTCACAGCACGCCCCAGCCAGCAAGCCAAAGAAGCACCGCAAAGATCGGAATGGCCGCGGTAAGACTGTCTATGCGATCCATTACACCACCGTGCCCGGGCAGCAGCTGACTGCTGTCCTTGATGCCCGAGCTACGCTTGAACATGCTCTCGGTGAGGTCACCGATCACCGAGATCAACACCACCGCCGCCGCACTCAGCAGCGCTAGCACCAGCTCTCGCACCGACCAGCCGCGGTAAATGCCAACCGCCAGCGTGATCAGCAGACTGGTCAACAGGCCACCTATCAGCCCCTCCCAACTCTTGCCAGGACTGACCTGCGGTGCAAGCTTGCGTTTGCCGAACGTCTTGCCGGAGAAATACGCCCCGATATCCGCAGCCCAGACCAGAATCATCACGGCAAGGATCAACCAGTTACCCAATGGCCATTGCTTGAGCACGACCAGCGCCTGCCACGACGGAAGCAGAATCGCCAGACCGATCACCAGACTGCCAGCGGAGCCACCCCAGAGACGACTGCTCTGCGGATAGGTCAACACCAGATAGGTTGCTGCCAGCCACCAGAGCACGGCGAGCGCCAACAGCCAGGGGGCCAGTGCCGGAAGTTGATACAGCACGGCAAGCAGCACCACGACCAGCGCCGCATAAGCGATTCTCACCGGCTGGCCCGCGAATCCAGCCAACCGGGCCCATTCCCAGGCACCTAGCGCAACGACCAGCCCAATGAAGATGGCGAAAGCGAGCCCATGAAGGAGAAAGAACCCAATGATCGCGACGGGCAGAAGGATGGCGGCGGTGATGATGCGCTGCTTCAGCATTCGGCCTTGACCTCGCTTTCGACCTGTTCGCCCGTTTTGCCAAATCGCCGCTGTCGAGTGGCGAAATCGGCGAGCGCCTTGCGCATGGCAACGTGCTTGAAGTCGGGCCAATAAAGATCGGAAAAATACAGTTCCGCATAGGCGAGCTGCCAAAGCAGGAAATTGCTGATGCGCCGCTCACCGCCGGTGCGAATGCACAGATCGGGCAACGGCATGCCGCCGGTCGCCAGATGGCTCTGAAACAGAGCAGGTGTAATTTCCGCCGGATTCAGACGCCCGGACTGCGCCTCGGCAGCCAAGTGCTGAGCCGCCTGAAGAATGTCCCACTGCCCACCGTAATTGGCGGCAACCTGGAGGACGAAACGATGATTGGCGGAAGTCATCTCTTCCACCTCCAGCATCGCGGCCTGCAATTCGGGATGGAAACGGGCACGATCGCCGATGATGCGCAGGCGAATGCCGTTCTCATCGAGCTTGCGCGCCTCACGCCGCAACGCCGACAGGAACAGTTCCATCAGCGCACCGACTTCATCTGCCGGGCGCTGCCAGTTCTCGCTGGAGAACGCAAACAGTGTCAGCACCTCGACGCCGGAATCGGCGCAGACCTCAATCACGGCGCGAACCGCGTCGACACCGGCTTTATGCCCGGCCACACCGGGCAGCAAACGCCTCTTCGCCCAGCGATTGTTGCCATCCATGATGATCGCCACGTGACGGGGTACATTCCGCCCGGCGATCTGCCTGACCTTTTCCATGAACAACTCTACTTGCGCTAAAACACGCTGCGAACCAAAAGAAAAAGCTGCAAGCAACAGCTCTGGGGCATCTGCACTGTCGCATCACGAACCGGTCCCCCGATTCAGGACACGACAGCAGCGATTCGATGCCGGCCTTATACGGCCATCAGGTCGCCTTCTTTGGCTTCGAGGGCCTTGTCGATCTCGGCAACGTACTTGTCGGTTAGCTTCTGGACGTCATCCTGGCCACGACGTTCCTCGTCCTCACTGATTTCCTTTTCCTTGACCAGGTCCTTCAGCTGCGCGATCGCATCACGGCGGATGTTGCGCACTGCGACTCGGGCGTTCTCGGCCTCTGCGCGGGCCTGCTTGGTGTAGCCCTTACGGGTCTCCTCGGTCAGCGCGGGCATCGGCACACGAATTGTGGTGCCAGCGGTGGCCGGATTCAGACCCAAGTCCGAGGTCATGATCGCCTTCTCTACCGCCTGGATCATGCTCTTGTCGAACACTGTCAATGCCAGAGTGCGGGAGTCTTCGGCGATTACGTTGGCAACCTGACGCAGCGGAGTGTCGGAACCGTAATAGGAGACCATAACGCTATCGAGAATACTGGGATGCGCACGGCCGGTACGGATCTTGGCGAATGCATGGTCCAGCGATTCCAGGGTTTTCTTCATGCGCTCCTGCGCGTCTTGCTTGATCTCGTTGATCATTCTTTCGATTCCTCGATCAGGGTTCCTTCAGCGCCACCTAGCACGATGTTGAGCAGGGCGCCGGGCTTGTTCATGTTGAAGACCCGCAGCGGCATGTTGTGGTCACGGCACAGACAGATGGCTGTCAGATCCATCACGCCAAGCTTGCGATCCAGCACTTCGTCGTACGTGAGCTCGGCAAATTTCTCCGCATTCGGATCCTTGAACGGATCTGCGGTGTAAACACCATCGACCTTGGTGGCCTTGAGCACGACATCCGCCTGGATCTCGATCGCACGCAGACAGGCGGCCGAGTCGGTGGTGAAGAATGGGTTGCCGGTACCGGCGGAGAAAATAACCACCTCGCCGGTCTTCAAATGACGCATCGCCTTGCGACGGTCATAGTGATCAGTCACGCCGACCATGGAAATGGCAGACATGACCAGCGCCGGGATGTTCGAACGCTCAAGCGCGTCGCGCATGGCCAGCGCGTTCATCACAGTGGCCAGCATACCCATATGGTCGCCGGTGACGCGATCCATACCGGCCGCCGAGAGCGCAGCACCACGAAAGAGGTTGCCACCACCGATGACCAGTCCGACCTCGACGCCGATGCCCACCAACTGGCCGACTTCCAGAGCCATACGGTCAAGGACCTTGGGATCTATGCCAAAGTCTTCGGAGCCCATCAGGGCCTCGCCGCTCAATTTGAGCAGAATGCGTTTATAGCGAGGATTGCGTGCACTCATCTGCTGAGCCATTGGCGTGTTATCTCCTGCGGCGTGCTGTGATCAAGTCTGAATGACTCAGACCAAAAAATATCTGCGCTTTGACAGCTCAACCCGGGGTTGGTGCCAGGCGATGACTATATCGTGACAAAAAAACAATTCCGCTGCCCAATTCGACAAAGAGGCCGCGCGCGTGAGCGGGCAGCCTCTTTGCCAGAACCACCGAAGCGGCCTTATTTCTTGGTCGCAGCGACCTGAGCAGCAACTTCGGCAGCAAAGTCGACTTCGGCCTTCTCGATGCCCTCGCCTACTTCGTAGCGAACAAAGGATACGATTTCGGCACCAGCTTTCTTGGCCAGCTCACCAACCTTGATTTCCGGGTTCTTGACGAACGCCTGCTCAACCAGGCTGGCTTCGGCCAGGAACTTGTTGATACGGCCCTTGACCATGTTCTCGACGATGTTTTCCGGCTTGCCGGCGATCTTGTCGGCATTGAGCTGCAGGAAGATTTCCTTTTCCTTGGCAACCAGCTCTTCGGAAACATCAGCCGGGCTCAGAACCGCAGGATTGCTGGCAGCCACGTGCATGGCGATATCCTTGGCCAGCTCGGCATCGCCACCCTTCAGGGTGACCAGCACACCGATGCGGTGACCGTGCAGATAAGCACCAACCACCTCACCTTCCACTGCGGTCAGGCGACGGATGTTGACGTTCTCGCCGCACTTGGCGACCAGCGCTTCGCGCGCGGATTCACGAGAAGCAATCAGCGGGGCCACATCGGTCAGCTTCTGCTCGAAGGCCTCGTCCAGGCTTTCCTTGACGAACGCCTTGAAGTCATCCTGCAGAGCCAGGAAGTCAGTCTGCGAGTTGACTTCGATGATCAGACCACGACCACCCTCGACGCGAACGGCGATCGAGCCCTCGGCAGCGATGTTGCCCGACTTCTTGGCGGCCTTGATGGCGCCCGAGGCACGCATGTCGTCAATCGCCTTTTCGATATCACCGCCAGCGGCGACCAGAGCCTTCTTGCACTCCATCATGCCCTGACCGGTACGCTCGCGCAGTTCTTTGACCAAGGCTGCAGTGATTTCTGCCATGTTGGGAATCCTCTCGATTTGGTTTCTAAACCACTCACCCAATACACGGGTGATCAATTCGCAAGAGACAAAAAGGGGGCCTAGCCCCCTTTTTGTTCATCGGGTGTCACGCTGCAGTGCGCCGCACTCAGCCCTGAGCCGCTTCGGAAGCAACTTCCTCGACGAACTCGTCAGCGCCACCGGCACCGTTCTGGCGACCGCGCAGAACAGCGTCAGCCATGGAGCCGAGGTAGAGTTGCACGGCACGGATGGCGTCATCATTACCGGGAATGATGTAGTCAACGCCTTCCGGGCTGCTGTTGGTATCGACGATGCCGATGACCGGGATACCCAGCTTGTTGGCTTCGGAGATAGCGATGCGCTCGTGATCGACGTCGACGACGAACATGGCGTCCGGCAGGCCGCCCATATCCTTGATACCACCCAGGCTGCGCTCGAGCTTCTCGAGATCACGGGTACGCATCAGAGCTTCTTTCTTGGTCAGCTTCTCGAAAGTACCGTCCTGGGACTGCCCTTCCAGCTCACGCAGACGCTTGATGGAGGCGCGGATGGTCTTGTAGTTGGTCAGCATGCCACCCAACCAGCGATGATCGACATACGGCGAGCCACAACGAGCAGCTTCTTCGCGAACGATCTTGCCGGCGGAACGCTTGGTGCCAACGAACAGAATCTTGTTCTTGCCTGCAGCCAGCTTCTCAACGAAACGCAGCGCGTCGTTGAACATCGGCAGGGTTTTTTCCAGGTTGATGATATGGATCTTGTTGCGCGCGCCGAAAATGTATTTATCCATTTTCGGATTCCAGTAACGGGTCTGGTGGCCGAAGTGCACACCGGCCTTCAGCATATCGCGCATAGTGACTTGAGACATGATCAGTCCTCGAATAAGTCGGGTTAGGCCTCCACGCGTCCCGATATCCAACTCTTGCGAGCACCCAGGATACCGTGTCGACACGTGTGTGGGGTTAGGCTCGACGGGGTCTACCCCGCTGAGCGGCGCGTTTTATAGCACAACGACCATCGAGAGGCTACTGCTTTGAACTCTCTACAACAGGCTCAGCAGTGCAATCAGCCCTGACCTGCAGGCCGCAGGCGCTTTGGTTTATCATCGCGACTTTCCGTTATTGCCTTCGCCTGCGGGCATACAAGAGGTTTGCATGACTGTCACCATCAAGACGCCCGAAGATATCGAGAAGATGCGCATTGCCGGGCGCCTCGCCGCCGAAGTTCTCGAGATGATCGGCGAGCACGTCAAGCCAGGCGTCACCACCGAGGAACTCGACCGCCTTTGCCACGAGCATATCGTCAACGTTCAGCAGGCCATTCCCGCTCCGCTGAACTACAAGGGCTTTCCCAAATCGATCTGCACCTCAATCAACCACGTTGTCTGCCACGGCATCCCGAACGACAAGCCGCTGAAAGACGGCGACATCCTCAACATCGATATCACTGTGATCAAGGACGGCTATCACGGCGACACCAGCAAGATGTTCATGGTCGGCAAGGTGCCCGAGTGGGCCGATCGCCTCTGCCAGGTCACTCAGGAATGCCTCTATAAAGGCATCGAGCTGGTTCGCCCGGGCGCACGACTCGGGGACATCGGTGAAGTCATCCAGAAACATGCCGAGAAGAATGGGTTCTCCGTGGTCCGCGAATACTGTGGCCACGGCATCGGTAAGGTCTTCCATGAGGAGCCGCAGGTTCTGCATTACGGCCGTGCCGGCACCGGCATGGAGCTCAAGGAAGGCATGACCTTCACCATCGAGCCGATGATCAACCAGGGTCGCTCGGAAACCCGACTGCTTGGCGATGGCTGGACTGCGATCACCAAGGATCGCAAGCTATCGGCGCAATGGGAACACACCATCCTGGTGACCGCTGACGGCTACGAGATCTTCACTCTGCGCAGCGACGACACCATCGCTCGCACCTCTACCTGAGATTTCACAGCCGCAGCCCCCACGGGAGGACGTTCGCATGCCCCAGGTTGACCCGGAGCTGTTTGACCGCAGCCAGTTTCAGGCGGAGCTGGCTCTGAAGGCCAGCCCCATCGCTGCGTACAAGAAGGCCATACGCCAGGCGCGGCAGGTACTGGACGAGCGGTTCAAGGCAGGTCGGGACATCCGTCGCCTGATTCAAGATCGCGCCTGGTTCGTCGATCAGATTCTGCGCTCGGCCTGGGATCGCTTCGACTGGAACAATGGCGCAGATATCGCGCTCGTCGCAGTGGGTGGCTACGGCCGAGGTGAACTGCACCCCTACTCCGATATCGACCTGCTCATTCTGCTCGACGCCAACGACCAGGAAATCTTTCGCGACTCGATCGAGGGCTTTCTGACCCTTCTCTGGGATATCGGCCTGGAAGTCGGGCAGGCCGTGCGCTCCGTTGCCGAATGCGCCGACGAAGCGCGCGCCGATCTCACGGTCATCACCAACCTCATGGAAAGCCGGACGATCGCCGGCCCGGAGCGCCTGCGCCAGGCCATGCTGCGGGTCACCAGCACCCAACAGATGTGGCCTAGCAAGGAATTCTTCCTCGCCAAGCGCAACGAGCAGCGCGCACGACACGCCAAGTACAACAACACCGAGTACAACCTGGAGCCCAATGTCAAAGGCTCCCCCGGCGGCCTGCGCGACATCCAGACCATCCTCTGGATCGCCCGTCGCGAGTTCGGCACGCTCAATCTGCAGGCGATGGTCGATCAGGGCTTTCTTACCGAGGGTGAACACAGCCTGCTGACCGCCGCCCAGGAGTTTCTCTGGAAGGTGCGCTACGGCCTGCACATGCTTGCCGGTCGCGCCGAGGATCGCCTGCTGTTTGACCATCAGCGCAGTTTGGCCGCGCTGCTGGGCTATGAAGACAATGATGCCAAGCTGGCCATCGAACGCTTCATGCAGAAGTACTACCGGATCGTCATGAGCATTGCCGAACTCAGCGATCTTGTCGGTCAGCACTTCGCCGAAGTGATTCTCTGGGAAGGCGAGTCAGGCCCGATCGTGCCACTAAACAGCCGATTTCAGGTACGCGACGGCTACCTTGAGGTGAGCAACGCAGCTATCTTCAAACGCACCCCTTTCGCGATCCTGGAAACCTTCGTGCTGCTCGCCCAGCATCCCGACATCCAGGGCGTTCGCTCGGACACCATTCGCCTGCTCCGCGATCACCGTTACCTGATCGATGACATCTTCCGCCAGGATCTGCGCAACACCAGCCTGTTCATCGAGCTGTTCAAGTGCAAGGAAGGTATTCACCGCAACCTTCGCCGAATGAACCGCTACGGCATCCTGGGCCGCTATCTGCCGGAGTTCGGCCACATCGTCGGGCAAATGCAGCACGACCTGTTCCACATCTACACCGTCGACGCGCACACGCTCAATGTCATCAAGTACCTGCGCAAGCTGACCAAGCCGGGCGTCGCCGAGAAATATCCGCTGGCCAGCAAGCTGGTCGAAAGGCTGCCCAAACCAGAGCTGATCTACATTGCCGGGCTCTATCACGACATTGCCAAGGGCCGTGGCGGCGACCATTCGGAACTCGGCGCGGTGGATGCCGAGCAATTCTGCAGTCGTCACAAGCTGCCGGCGTGGGATACCCGACTGGTGGTCTGGCTGGTGGAAAACCATCTGGTCATGTCCACCACAGCGCAGCGCAAGGATCTGTCCGATCCGCAGGTGATCAATGATTTCGCCCAACTGGTCGGCGACGAGACGCACTTGGACTATCTCTACGTCCTGACCGTGGCCGACATCAACGCCACCAACCCGACCCTGTGGAATTCCTGGCGCGCGAGCCTGCTGCGTCAGCTCTATACCGAAACAAAGCGGGCCTTGAAACGCGGGCTGGAAAACCCGCTGGGGCGCGAAGAGCAAATCCGCCAGACCCAACGCGCTGCGCTCGATGACCTGGTGCGCCAGGGCACCGATCCGGATGACGCCGAGCAGCTCTGGTCACAGCTGGGCGACGACTATTTCCTCCGGCACACCGCCACCGATGTGGCCTGGCATACCGACGCGATCATCGAGCACCCGGCCAACGGTGGGCCGCTGGTGCTGATCAAGGAAACCACGCAGCGGGAGTTTGAGGGAGGCACGCAAATATTCATCTACGCGCCAGACCAGCATGACTTCTTCGCGGTAACCGTGGCGGCCATGGATCAGCTCAACCTGAACATCCATGACGCACGCATTCTGACGTCGAGCAGCCAGTTCACGCTGGACACCTACATCGTGCTGGACGCCGACGGCAGCCCGATCGGCAATAATCCGAAGCGGATCGAGGAGATTCGCAGCGGCCTGATCGCCGCCCTGCGCAACCCGGACGACTACCTGACCATCATCCAGCGCCGTGTCCCACGGCAACTCAAGCACTTCGCCTTCCCGCCGCAGGTCACCATCCACAACGACACACAGCGGCCGCAGACCATTCTGGAAATCATTGCACCGGACCGGCCCGGCCTGTTGGCGCGTGTGGGCCAGCTGTTCCTCGATTTCGATCTATCGGTGCAGAACGCCAAGATCGCGACCTTGGGCGAACGCGTGGAGGACGTATTCTTCGTCACCGACGCAGACAACCAGCCGCTGTCCGACCCGCAGTTCTGCCTGCGCCTGCAGCAGGCGCTCGTCAAGGAGCTGCAGCAGGAGAACGAACAGCAACCCTCACCGAGCAGCATCCTGATCTGAAATGGCCTCGCCTGCTCACCTACCTGGCGCTGCAAGACAGGTAGGAGGCAGGCTCAATCCCAAGGCTGACCCCGCGTTTGTTCGACAGCTGGCAGTTTCTGCTGCATTGCAGCCTTGGCCAGCATGTGCGCACTGACCGGCGCAGTGAGGAAGAGAAACAGCGTGATCAGCAGCTCGTGCAGGCTCAAGCCATCGTTCTGGCTGCTGAAGAAGATCATCGACGCGATCACGATACCGCCAACACCCAGCGTCGTCGCCTTGGTCGGGCCATGCAGGCGCGTGTAGAAATCCGGCAGCCGGTAGAGGCCGATCGCACCGATCAGCGCGAACAGGCTGCCGATAATAAGGAACACGCTTACCAGCACTTCGATCCAGAATGGCATGTCGTTTCCCTCAATCAATGATGTCGCCGTGCAGCAGGTGCTTACCGATTGCCACGGTACTGACGAAACCCATCACGGCAATCAGCAGTGCAGCCTCGAAGAACAGGTCGGAGGCGAGCCAGATGCCGAACAGCACGATAAGCGCGAGCGCGTTGATGTACAGCGTATCGAGCGCTAGCACTCGGTCGGGCATGTCCGGCCCCTGGACCAGACGAACGACATTCAACACCGCCGCCAGCCCCAAAACGGCCATACAGAACGGAATCACGTAGGCGAGCATTCGAAGATCTCCAGCAGTGGCGCCTCATAGTTACGCTTGACGTCAGCGATCAGCGCATCGACGTCAGGCACGTCCAGCGCATGCACCATAAGCATCTGGCGATCCTGACTCAGGCAGGCAGATACCGTCCCAGGCGTCAGCGAGATGATGCTGGTCAGTGTGGACAGGACGAACTCGTTCTCGATGGCCATGGGCACCTCGATGAACGCAGGGCGCAGGTTTTTCTTCGGCCCCAGCACCAGCTTGGCGACGTGCACATTGGCCACGACGATGTCAAAGAGCACCTTGAGCGAGAACACGCACAGCTGCAGCGGCTTGCGTATGCGCGGCACCTCAATGAGAAACCCCCGAACCAGAAGTGGAATCGCCCAACCAAGAAACAGACCGAGCAAGAACTGCCCGAAGCTCAGCGTGTTATTGAGCAGCAGCCAGAGAATGGCCAGCATCAAGGTCAGGGCGGGATTAGGTAACCAGCGCGCTTTCATGCCGCACCTCCCTGAAGGATCTGCAGATAAGGCGCAACATCCAGCAGCTGCGCAGCAGTTGCCTGCACGAACGCCTGCAGCGGGCCGGCGGCGACAACCAGCATCACACTACCAAGCAGCAGGCCGACCGTCGCCAGGACCCGAATGGCATCGGCAGGCTGCCCCACCGCCTCGGCACTGGGACGCCAGAACACCAGGCTGCCGGCTCGGCTCAGTGAAATCAGCATGCCCAGCCCCCCGACCAACACCACGGCCCACAGCGCGATAGCGTCTGCGCCAAGCTCGATGGCGCGCAGCAGCATCACCTTGCCGAGAAAGCCGGAGAACGGAGGCAGACCGGCCACGGAGATGGCGCCCATGAAGAACAGCGTACCCAGCAGCAGCGGCTGACGCAGCGCAGGCGCCGAAATCAGATCGGTCCCCAGGTCTCCGCGCTGACGAGCTATCAGATCGGCGAGCAGGAACAAGCCGCCCGCAACCAGCGTGCTGTGGACCAGGTAATAAAGTGCCGCAGCAAGCCCGGCCTCGCTGCCGAGCGCAATACCCGCCAGAAGCGTGCCCACTGACACGACCACCAGATAGGCCAGCAGCACCTGCAGGCTGCGAGCGGCCAATGCGCCTATCACGGCCGCACCGAGCGTCAGCAGAGCCAGCGGCCAGAGCCAGACATCGACCATGCCGCTCAACTCGCCCGCTTCGCTGCCGAAGACCAGGGTGAACACACGAATGATCGCGTACAGACCGACCTTGGTCATGATCGCGAATAGCGCAGCGACCGGCGCGGTGGCCGATGCGTAAGCCCGCGGCAACCAGAAGTACAGCGGCAGGATTGCGCCCTTGAGCGCGAACACCACCAGCAGCAGATACCCGGCGGCCGCCAGCAGCGGCGCATCGGCCGGATCGGCCGCGCTCACACGGGCAGCCATGTCGACCATGTTCAGGGTGCCCAGCAGTCCGTAGAGCATGCTCACGCCGATCAGAAACAGCGAGGAGCCGAGCAGATTCAGCACAACATAGTGCATACCCGAGCGCACCCTGCGCTGACCATGGCCGTGCAGCAGCAAGGCATACGAAGAGATCAACAGGATCTCGAAGAACACGAACAGGTTGAACAGGTCGCCGGTCAGGAAGGCACCATTGATGCCGAGCAGCTGGAACTGATAGAGGGCGTGAAAGTTCGGCCCGCGCTCGTCATCACCACGGCAGGCATAAAGCGCTGCGAAACCAGCCAGCACCGCCGTCACCAGCAGCATCAGCGCGCTCAACCGGTCCAGCATGAGAATGATGCCGAATGGCGGCTGCCAGCTACCCAGCGCATAGATCCGCAGCTGGCCATCATCGGCAAGCAGCACCAGCCAGATCGCAATCGGGACCAGGGTCCAGGTTGCCGCCAGTGAAAGCAGGCGCTTGGTCGACTTGTTGGCGCGATGAGCGAACAGCAACAGCGCCCCCATGAACAACGGCAGCAGCAGCGGGAGAATCAACGCATGATTCATTTGCGCGGCTCCTCACCATCGACGTGATCGGTACGCAGCTCTCCGATGCTGCGCAACGCCAGCACCACCACGAAGGCGGTCATGGCGAAGCCGATGACAATGGCCGTAAGCACCAGCGCCTGCGGCAGCGGATCGCCATACTCCGCGCTCTTTCCTATCACCGCCGGAACGCCGGTCGCCAGCCGGCCCATGGAAAAGATGAACAGATTGACCGCATAGGAAATCAGCGTCAGCCCCATCACCACCGGAAAGATCCGGGCACGCAGGAGCAGATAGACGCCACTGGCCGTCATGATTCCCAGCGTGATTGCGAACAGCGCTTCCACTACAGCACCTCCCTGTTGGAATCGTCCTGGCTGACCTGGCCGATGTTGGAAAGAATCAGCAATGTCGCGCCGACAACCACCAGATAAACCCCCAGATCGAAGAGCATTGCAGTCGCCAGCTCGAACTCTCCGACGAGAGGCAGATGGAAATACCCGAATGACGACGTCAGGAACGCGTAGCCGAACGCCCAGCTGCCCAGCCCCGTCAGCCCCGCAATAAGCAGGCCTGCGCCGCAGAGTGCGTGATAGCTGATCGGTTGCCGCGCCTGTGCCCAGCCCACGCCATGCGCGATGTATTGGAGAATCAGTGCCACCGCGGTGATGAGACCGGCAATGAATCCGCCACCCGGCAGATTGTGCCCGCGCAGGAAGATGAAGGCGGAAATCAGCAGCGCCATCGGTAGCAGCGCGCGGGCAAGTGCATCCAGAACCATGGGGTGCCGGTCAACCGACCAGGGTCGCCCGCCATAGTCGCGAACCGGGTGCGGCAGGCGCAGGCCTTTGAGTAGCGCATAGATGCCTACTGCGGCGATCGCCAGCACTGCGATCTCGCCCAGGGTATCGAACCCACGGAAGTCCACCAGGATCACATTCACGACGTTCTTGCCGCCGCCGCCGGAAACGCTGTTTTCGAGGAAGTACGACGCGATGCTGTCATAGGGCCGGGTCAGCACGGTGTAGGCAAGCAGCGCGACCATGGTGCCGCTGCCGCCCGCGAGAATGAAATCGCGAAAGGCGCGCAGGCTGCTCGACTCGGCCGGCGTACGGTCGGGCATGAAGAACAGCGCGAGAATCAGCAGGATGATCGTCACCACCTCTACCGAAAGCTGGGTCAGCGCCAGATCCGGGGCGGAATAACGGGCAAACCCAAGCGCGACCATGAGACCGACAACACTGAGTACGATCAGCGCGGTCAGACGGCGGCGATGGAAAAGCACGGTCAGCAGCGAAGTCAGCGCCAGAATCGCCATACCCAGCACGGTGATTCCATCAAGCGGCGTCAGCGCGACCGGCCCATGCAGCGTTTCCAACGGGGTCAACGCAACAACCACGAGCACCAGCGTACTGAGCAGCATGAGGGCGATGTAGCGTTGCAGCGAGCCGTTTTCCAGCAGACAGGTGACGTGACGTGCAGCGAGGGTCAGTCCGCCCATCACCCGCTCGAACACCTCCAGCGAATCGACCGTGGGCAACCCTTCGTACCAGCGGAACGCCCACTTGCGCAGCGAGTAGATCAGTATCCCGCCAATCAGCGCTGCAAAGCTCATGGCCAGCGGCAAGTTGAAGCCGTGCCAGATCGACAGGCTGTATTCAGGCACGTTGCCATTCAGCGTTCCCGACACGGCCGCCGCCAACAATGGGCCTACGGTGAAAGCCGGTAGCATCCCCACCAGCAGGCAGAGCAACACGAGGATTTCCACCGGAATCTTCATGTAGCGGGCAGGTTCGTGAGGCGGGTACTTCGGCAGATCGATCGGCTCGCCGTTGAAGAACACGTCGTGAACGAAACGCAGCGAATAGGCGACCGAGAACGCACCGGCCAGCGTCGCTGCCGCGGGAATCGTCCAATAGAAGCTACCGAGCAGGTGCTGATCGAGCGTCTCGGCGAAGAACATTTCCTTGCTCAGGAAACCATTGAGCAATGGGACACCGGCCATTGCCAGCGACGCCACCATCGCGAGTGCCGCGGTGTGCGGCATGTACTTCCACATGCCATTGATGCGGCGCATGTCGCGAGTGCCCGTCTCGTGATCGATGATCCCGGCGGCCATGAACAGCGAAGCCTTGAAGGTTGCGTGGTTGATGATGTGAAAGATCGCCGCCACCGCCGCAAGACGCGAATCCAGGCCGAAGAGCAAGGTAATCAGGCCCAGGTGGCTGATGGTGGAATAGGCCAGCAGGCCTTTCAGGTCGTGCTGGAACAGCGCCATCACCGCACCCAGCAGCAATGTCGCCAGCCCGGTGACGCTGACCATGTAGAACCACCACTCCGACTCGGCCAGCGCCGGATACAGCCGAGCGAGCAGGAAGACACCGGCCTTGACCATCGTCGCGGAATGCAGGAAGGCCGATACCGGCGTGGGCGCTGCCATTGCCTGTGGTAACCAGAAGTGAAAAGGGAACTGCGCGGACTTGGTGAACACACCGAGCAACACGAGAATCAAAGTCAGCGGGTACAGCGCATTGGCGCGGATCAGATCGCCCGAAGCGAGCACGGTTGTGAGCTCGAAGCTGCCGACGATATGGCCGATCAGCAGAATCCCGGCGAGCAAGGCGAGGCCGCCCCCCCCGGTGATGGCGAGCGCCATGCGCGCGCCTTGGCGCGCATCGGCGCGGTGATTCCAGTAACCAATGAGCAGGAACGACGAAAGGCTCGTCAGCTCCCAGAACATCAGCATCAGCAGCAGATTCTCGGACAGCACCACGCCGAGCATGGCGCCCATGAACAACAGGAAGAAGCCGAAGAATCGCCCCATCGGGTCCTTCTTCGACAGGTAATAGCGAGCGTAGAGAATGACCAGAAGACCGATGCCGAGAATCAACAGGGCGAAGAGGAAGCCCAATCCATCAAGGCGCAGGCTCAGGTTGAGTCCGAGCTGCGGCAACCACTCGTAATGGATGATTTCGGTTTGGCCGGCAAATACGTCGGCCCGTTTGGTCAGCAGCAGAATCAGCGCTGTCAGTGGCGCCAGGCCCGCGCCAAAGGCACAAGCGGAGCGACCAAACCGCTCCAGGAGCAAAGGCAGGAAGATGCCCAGAAATGGCAAAGCGATGATCAGCGCAAGCGCCATGAACGAGACCCCTTAAGCCACCTGAGCGGAGGCATTCTTATCCTTGCAGGCACAGCAACTGCCTGAAACAGCACATAAATGTGTGCCCGATTATCCATACCGATGACGCTGGCGTCATGGATTCATGTATTTCGAAAAACAAAAAGCGCTGTCACCGCTCCGTGAACGGAGCGGTGACAGCGCTCTGACTTCAGCCTCGGGCAGCTGCTATGAAGATCAGGGCGCCACGCGACTGGTGCCACTGACGGTCATGATGCGAACTCGCTGTCCCACGCGAAATACCTGATTGGGCTCCACGGCCTGCACATAGGCGCGCACGTTGCCGTCATCCTCACGCACGGTGATCTCGACACCCTGGGTACGGGTAATCCCCTCTTCCGCCGCCGACCCCAGCATGCCACCTGCCACCGCACCAATCACTGCAGCAACCGCACTGCCACGGCCGCCGCCGATGCCACTGCCGGCAACGCCACCAACCACTGCGCCGGCGCCGGTGCCGATGGGGGTCTTGGTTCCCTCGATCTTCACTGGACGCAGCGATTCGATGGTTCCGTAACGCACGGTCTGTACGGCTCGCGCCTCGTCCCGAGAATAGGTATCTCCGGTCAGGCTGGAGGCGCACCCACCCAGAGCGAGCGTCAGAGCTGTAAAGGAAGCGACATAAATGGACCTACGCATTGCAATTCTCCTGCGGACAGCTGTTTCGTTCTGAACGGCGGCATGAGCAGTAGCGACAAAAAAGCGCTTGGCAACTTCTCCGTCCTGACTCAGCATTTACTACCTTCCTAGCATACATATGCGAGTCGAACCTGGCGCACCGGTTCCTCTCGCCGAGACGATCCATGGATTACTTCATCATAGCCATCACCACCATAGCTGGCCTGGCTTTTCACGGCTGGCTGATCATGCGCTTCCGACTTTGGGCCGATCGGGACCTGGCGCTTTCAATCGCCGGCAGCGACCCAGACAAGCGCAGCTGGATGCTACAACGCCTCGCTGACGCGAAGAGTCAGAAGATCAAGCGGCGGGAACTACAAAGCTGGCTGGAGCAGCAGGTACAACGCTACCCCGGCCTCTGATTCGGACACTTTCAGAAGATCAGACCCGAACAGACAAGCCACGCTTTCAGGGTCTCTGACCATCGGCAAGCACATCCCTATGCACCAGGTGATCGTTTGCTGGTTACAGAAGGTTACCAGCACGGCGCGAGAGCTTACCCGCTGGCGCTCCAGCAAAGCGCCGCTCTCCGGTACAAGAGGTTTGGAGCAACAGCGCCTGGACTAGTTCGTTGCTGGGAGCCCATTTAGGGCGCCAAGCGCTCCCGCTGCCAGCTGTTTGCGATCAAACGATAGTCGAGACGATCATGCAGGCGGCTAGGCCGGCCCTGCCAGAACTCCATACGCTCCGGCAACAAGCGATAACCACCCCAGTGCGGCGGACAATGGGGTGCCGTGTCGAGAAAGCGCTGCTCGGTTTCCGCCAGCAAACGCTCAAGTTCGGCGCGATCGCGAATCACCTGGCTCTGCGGCGATGCCCAGGCACCGAGCCGGCTACCCAAGGGGCGGACTTGAAAATAAGCATCCGACTCCTCCTGAGTAACCTTCTCCACCCGCCCCTCGATACGAACCTGACGCTCGAGTGTCGGCCAGAAGAAAGTCATGGCTGCATAGGGCGAAGCATTCAGTTGCTCACCCTTGGCGCTGTCGTAATTGGTGAAAAAGGTAAAGCCTCGATCATCCAGCGCCTTGAGAAGCAGGATGCGACAGTGAGGACGGCCGTCGGAGTCGACCGTAGCCAGGGACATCGCGTTAGGTTCCACCGGCGCCTGTTCGGTTTTCGTGGCCTCGGTGAACCACTGACGAAACAATCCGAACGGCTCGGCTGGTGCATTGGCCTCGCTGAGTCCGTCACGGGTGTAGTCACGGCGCATATCGGCCAGGGTCTGGATCATCGCGGGGCTCCTTGTAGTCGAATAAGCAGGCTTCAGCCTACCAGGCGGCCATTCGCCGGGCGACGGTGGTTGAACCCAGCCGGCCTGCATGAACTAGCTTATCCGCGTGCTCAGGCAACGCGCTTGATTCAAGGCAACCATGCCCAACGAAAACAGGCCCGCATGCGGGCCTGTCGATATCCAATGCCTGGCAGCGCTACTTGGCGACCTCGGCTTGCGCCACCTGAGTCGCGGCCTGCGCCGGCTGCTCGTACTTAGCGATCAATGCGAGCATCGTCGCCTGCGGCGCCAGTACCATCTCGACCCGACGGTTCAGAGCCCGGCCTTCCTTGCTGTCGTTGGCTGCACGCGGCATGTCGGAACCCAGGCCTCGAATGCGCAGGCGGTTATGCTTGAGGCCACTCAGGCGGAAAATGGCCGCCACGGCACCGGCACGCTCGCGACTTACGGTGCGATTGGTGTCCGCAGAGCCAGTGCTGTCGGCATGACCGAGTACGACTACGGCAGTCTTGTCGTCCTTCTCGACCAGCTTTGCAACACGGGTGATCGGCCCGAGGGTTACCGGCAGGAGCATGCCGGGACGATCCGGATTGAAGGACGAGTCCACCGGCGCAGTCACCACCAGCACGCTGTCACGGCGCTCCACCTCGAAACCACTGCCCACGAGCGCATCCTTCAACTGCGGCTCGTACTCATCGAGCCAGGCGTAATCCACCTTGACCGTAGCCGGGGCAGCGGCCTCGCTCGGTTTCTCGCTCTTCGAGCTGCACCCGGCAACGACGATCATGCAGAAAATCAGGGAGACGCTCTTCAGCAGGTTCATGAGGCAGGTTCCGTCAACCAGAAGCGTTCTAGGAGGGTGCGACCAATCGAGGTGAGGCCACTATTGAGTTCGAGTTGAAATTGTGGACGCAAGCCCTTCTTTTGAAAAGCCTGCGAGGCCAGAAGTGACGAGTGGTTCAACGCAGGCATGCTGCAACGCTGCGCGCCAGCGATTGAGCACGCGGGTCCATCAGCACATAGGGGCCGAGGGTATTGGTCACGAAACCGAACCCCAGTTCACGCTCCGGATCGGCAAAACCAACACTGCCACCGGCACCAGGGTGACCGAACGCCTGCTCTCCCATACCAAAGGTGGCATTGGCGACGTGCGGCTGATCCAACCAGCAGCCGAGGCCGAAACGCGTGGCCGCCAACAGAGTGCGGTCTTGTCCTGCGCTGTGCTCACTGGTCATCTCGCGCAGCAGCGACTCATCCAGAAGTTTGCCCTGCAGCAACCCTGTATAGAAACCCGCCAACGAGCGGGCATTGCCATGGCCGTTGGCTGCCGGTTGCGCCATGCGTCGCCATTCCGGTTTGTTACCACTGCTCATGATGGACGGTGGATTGTTGAAGGCCCGGACACTTATTGACTCCGGCTCGCTCATCAAGGCCTTGAACAGGCGCTGCGCGGCAGCGTCACCGAAGTCGTTCTTGGTGCGCGTGAGATAAGCGACACGATGAGCCTCGGAGTCGCCGAGACCGATATGGAAGTCAAGCCCGAGCGGCACCGCCGTACGACGAACGATCGACTCCCCAGGCCCACAGCCATCGACACGACGCAGGAGCTCACCAACCAGCCAGCCGTAGGTCATCGCCGCGTAGCCCTGATCGGTGCCGGGCGCCCACGATGGCTCTTCGGCTGCTAGCGCGGCGGTCATGACGTCCCAGTCGTACAGCGCTTCGGCGGCTAGCGGTCTGCGAATCGCCGGCAATCCCGCCCGATGACAGAGCAGCTGACGCAGGGTGATGGTTTCCTTGCCGTTGACTGCGAACTCCGGCCATATACGGCCGACGGGCTCATCCAGCTGCAGCTTGCCTTCCTCGACCAGCTGCAGCGCAGCAACCCCGGTGAAGGTCTTGGTGCAGGAGAACAGGTTGACCACCGTATCGCTGTGCCACACCTGCTCGCCCTGATTGTCGGCAACGCCGGCCCAGAGATCGACGACCGTCTCGCCGCCGATCTGCACGCAGAGTCCCGCGCCGCGCTGCTGGGTGCCGTCGAACAGCGCGCCGAACGCATCGCGAACGGCCTCGAAACGAAGATCGAAATAGCCCTGAACCTGCACGCTGTCACCTCTCGCAATCAATTCTCGGGATTCTTGCAGCCGCCATTACGCAACAAAACCGCCAGACGAAGCGGTGATGGGGTGATATCGCGACCGGTTATCTCGCCTATCAACTGATCTCGCGACGGAACGGCGGCAGCGCATTGAGGATCGCCTTGCCATAGCGCTGCGTCACCACTCGCCGGTCGAGCAGCGTGATGGTTCCACGGTCCGCCTCGGTACGCAGCAGCCGCCCACAGGCCTGCACTAGCCGCAGAGAGGCATCTGGAACGGCGATCTCCATGAAGGGGTTGCCGCCGCGCGCCTCGATCCACTCTGCCAATGCGGCCTCGACCGGGTCATCGGGGACCGCAAACGGAATCTTCGCAATCACCACATGCTCGCAGTATGCCCCCGGCAGATCGACGCCTTCGGCAAAGCTGGCAAGCCCGAACAGCACACTGGACTCGCCATCGTCCACCCGCGCCTTGTGCTTGTTCAGGGTTTCCTGCTTGGACAGGTTGCCCTGGATCAGCACCCGCCGACGCCATTCACGCTCCAGGCCGTCGAACACGTCCTGCATCTGCTTGCGTGACGAGAACAGTACAAGCGTTCCCCGTGCACCTTCGACCAATCCCGGCAGTTCGCGGACGATGGCTGCCGTGTGTGCTGCAGCATCGCGCGGATCGGCCTTCAGATCGGGGACGCGCAGCACCCCGGCATCGGCATGATGAAAAGGACTCGGCACCACGGCGGTGACCGCAGCCTTGGGCAAGCCGGCCCGCATGCGGTAGCGGTCGAAACTGTTCAGCGCCGTGAGCGTCGCCGATGTCACCAGCGCACCAAAGGCGACATTCCAGAGATTGCGCCGCAATGTTTCCGCTGCAAGGATCGGGCTGGCATTGACCTCGATATCGAACAGCGCCCCGCCTTCCGCCAGGGTCAGCCAGCGCGCCATTGGCGGGCTATCCTCCGGGTCTTCGACGGTGAATGCGGTCCACAACTCCCAATTGTTCTGCGAACGCGTCAGCAGACTGCCGAACAGCGGGTACCACTCCTCGGCCTGATGGCTGGCGATTCCGCCACCTGCTTCGCCGTCCATGGCCTCCTTGAGCAGTTCAGCGATCCGACTGAACAGATCGGTCAGCTTGGAAAAACCCTTCTTCAGCTCGGTGCCCAGCTCGATCAGATGCTCCGGCACCACGCCACCGACGAAGCGGTGCCGCGGCCGCTCACGGCCCTCCATGTCCTCACCGGCCTTGAAATCGGCCAATTGCTCACAGGCGCTGAACATGAACTGCTGTTGGGTGCGCAGATCACGAGCCAGTTCTGGGATGCCCTCCACCAGCCGACCGAGCTCGCCCGGCAGCGGATGCTGGGCAAGCAGCTTGGTCAGGTTCTTTTCCACCTGCCCGAGCCAGTCAGCCGTGGAGCGCAACCGGGTGAAATGGGCGAAGTGACCGATGGCCTTGTCCGGCAGGTGATGCCCTTCGTCGAAGACGTAGATGGTGTCACGTGGATCGGGCAACACCGCACCGCCGCCAAGGGCCAGGTCAGCCAGAACCATGTCGTGGTTGGTGACGATCACGTCGACCTTGGTCATGCCCTCGCGCGCCTTGTAGAACGCGCACTGCTGAAAGTTGGGGCAATGCCGGCCGGTGCATTGGCTGTGATCCGTGGTGAGCTGCGACCAGTCCGCATCGCCCAGCTCCTCCGGCCAGGTGTCGCGGTCGCCATCCCAGCGATTACCCGCCAACTTCTCGATCATGCCGGTGAAAAGCTTCTGGCTGCGCTCGTCGACCTCGATGCGGAAGCCTTCTTCCTCGAACAACTGGGCGGTCGCGCTCTGCGCCTGGCCTTCCTGCAGTAACAGATCCAGCTTTGACAGGCACAGGTAGCGCCCGCGGCCCTTGGCCAATGCGAAGCTGAAATTCAGTCCGCTGTTGCGCATCAGGTCCGGCAGATCCTTGTGCACGATCTGCTCCTGCAGGGCGACCGTTGCCGTGGCGATCACCAGCCGCTTGCCAGCCGCCTTGGCGGTGGGGATCGCCGCCAGACTATAGGCGACGGTCTTGCCTGTACCGGTGCCCGCCTCGACCGCGACGACCGCGGGCTCGCTCTCGCGACGCCCTTCATCGTCGGTCTTGATAGTGCCGAGCACCTTGGCGACCTCGGCGATCATCAGGCGCTGGCCATAGCGGGCCTTGAGCCCCTTGGCTTCGAGAAAACGGCTGTAGGCGCCCTGGATCTGGGACTTGAGTTCGGTGCTGAGCATGGGCGCGGAGCTGTATATATTTTCAGTACTTCAATGGGGCGGCTATGATAGCGCGCGTTCGCCCTGCCGCCACCGGAGATTTGCCCCATGACGTCATTTGCCCTGCTTTACACCCTGCATGTACTCGCCGCGACGGTCTGGGTGGGCGGAATGTTTTTCGCCTGGATGGTGCTGCGCCCGGCGGCGGTGGCGGTGCTGCAGGCACCGGAACGGTTGACCTTATGGGCAGATGTGTTCCGACGTTTTTTCGTCTGGGTCTGGGTGGCGGTGCTGGTATTGCCGCTAAGCGGCATCGGCATGTGGCACATGCGTTTCGGCCCGCTGGAAAGCGCACCGCGCTACGTTCACATCATGGCCGGTCTGTATCTGGTGATGCTGGCGCTGTTTCTGCGTATCCAGCTACTGCAGTTGCCGGTCCTCAAGCGCGCGGTCGAGGCCGAGCGGTGGCCGGACGGTGGTGCGGTCCTCGGGCAGATTCGCCGACTGGTGGGCATCAACCTCGTGCTCGGCCTGCTGGTGATCGCGCTGGCCAGCGTACGGCCGTCGTTCTGACAGCCGTAAAATAAAACAGCCGGACACTGGGCCCGGCTGGATCTGTTACCGCATTCGACTCAAGGGCGTGCTTCGACCTCAGCCTCTACGCGACGGTTGATAGCTCGGCCTTCTTCGGTTGCGTTATCGGCCACCGGGCGCGACTCACCGTAGCCAACCGCATTCACCCGATCGCCACCAACGCCATACTCGTCGACCAGCACTTTACGAACCGCATTGGCGCGGCGCTCGGAAAGGCGCTGATTGTAGGCATCGGTACCGACGGAGTCGGTGTGGCCTTCGAGCACGGTCGTGGTCTGGCCATATTCCTTCATGAAATCAGCCAGATTCTGGATGTCGCCATAGCTATCCTGCTTGACCACATCACGATCGAAGTCGAACTTGACGTCCAGTTCGACGCGCACCGGCTCTGCCGCAGGCTCCGGTTCCGGCTCGGACTGAGGCATCGGCTCGACCGTCTCGACGACGGCGACCGTTTCCTCTTCCATGCCGTTGGCCCAACAATAGGCTGCCGCGACACCACCACCGATCAGCGCACCCCAACCGGCATAGGAGCTACTCTCGATGGCCCCCAGCGCGGCACCGCTCACGCCACCCACGGCCGCACATGTCGGCCAATCCTGTTTCTGCACGCCTGCACAACCAGCCAGGAACGTGGTCATGACAATAACGGGTACTGCTGTCCGTAATGTACTCATCGATCAAAACCTCCAGTGTGGACATTCAGCCAGAATCGCCACGTACGGGAATCCGGGCGGCTCCGGTTATTTTCAGACTAGGCCGACAAACGGCACCGCGCTAGTCTTCACCTTTGAAACGAGGATTCTCTATTGACTGAAAACCCTGTAGTGCACACGCCACAACAAGCGCTTGCGGCGATGCTCGAGCACTATGCCCCAAGCCATCTATTGCACGTGGGGCGCAGTGATCAACCTGCTCTGGCTGCCTACGCCGAATGTCATCCGGAGTTTCAGCTAGACCGCGCCGATGCCGCGCCGCTATCAGAACAACTGGCCTCTCAGCGCTACGATTTGGCCCTGTTCGTCGACTGTCTGGAGCACATGCCCAAGCGTAACGGCCTGGAGCTGCTCGGCAGCGTTCGCAATCTGAATGCCAGCCGTATGGCAGTACTCGTGGATCTCGACGCATCCGAATGGAGGACCACAGACTTCTATGCACTAGCCCTGCAAGTCAGCGAGCGCTTCCAGCGCGACGGACAGACCTTGACGCTCTTCACCTACGACCTGCTCCAATACAAGCAGGTTCCGGACTGGCTGAATGCCAGGTTCTGGGCCAACCCGGAAAACTTCGGAAAGTACTGGTGGTGACATGAGCGAACAGCGCCCCCTCGCGCCCAACTGCCCTTGCGGCAGCGGCAATACGCTTGACCAGTGCTGTGGCCGTTATCACGCGGGCACACCGGCACCCAGCGCCGAACTGCTGATGCGCTCGCGCTATAGCGCCTACGTGCTGGGTCTGGTCGACTATCTGCAGGCCACCACGCTGCCGGTGCAACAGACGGCGCTGGACATGGACGGCATGCGCCGCTGGAGCCTGGACAGCACCTGGTTGGGGCTGGAAGTGAACGAGAGTGCAGTGCTCGGCGGCAAGCCTGAACATGCACGGGTGACCTTCACCGCCCGCTGGCACGACCAGGCGGGCGAGCATGTCCACCAGGAACGCTCGGCCTTCGTTCAACGCGACGGAAAATGGTATTTCATCGATCCGACGGTGCCACTCAAGGCCGGACGCAACGATCCCTGCCCATGCGGCAGCGGTTCGAAATTCAAGAAGTGCTGCGCCGCCTACGTCTGATGCCAGACCGCACCGGGATAGCCGCCGCGCGAGGCGGCGGCGTGGAGCGGATGCGCTACTTCTCGACGAATGCGCGCTCGATCAGGTAGTGCCCCGGATCGCCCATCCGCGGCGAGACGCTCAGACCGAAGCTGTCCAGCACCTGGCTGGTTTCGTCCAGCATGCTCGGGCTGCCGCAAATCATCGCGCGATCGTCCTGCGGATTGATCGGAGGCAGGCCGATGTCGCTGAACAGTTTGCCGCTGCGCATCAGCTCGGTCAGGCGGCCCTGATTCTCGAAAGGTTCGCGCGTCACAGTCGGGTAATAGATCAGTTTTTCTTTCACCGCCTCACCAAAGAACTCGTTCTGCGGCAGGTGCTCGGTGATGAATTCGCGATAGGCGACTTCGTTTGCGTAGCGAACACCATGCACCAGCACGACTTTTTCGAAGCGCTCGTAGGTTTCCGGGTCCTGGATGACACTCATGAATGGCGCCAGGCCCGTGCCGGTGCTGAGCAGGTAAAGATGCTTGCCAGGCAGCAGGTCGTCGAGCACCAGTGTTCCGGTTGGCTTGCGGCTGACCATGATCTGGTCGCCTTCCTGCAGGTGCTGCAGTCGAGAAGTCAGCGGGCCGTTCTGCACCTTGATGCTGAAGAACTCCAGATACTCTTCGTAGTTGGGACTGGCGATACTGTAGGCGCGCATCAGCGGACGGCCCTCGACCTCTAGGCCGATCATGACGAACTGGCCGTTCTCGAAGCGCAAGCCTGCATTGCGGGTGGTCTTGAAGCTGAACAGCGTGTCGCTCCAATGGTGCACACTGAGAACGCGCTCTACGTTCAGATTGCTCATGCTACGAATTCCTCGTGGTGTCGCGACGGGCGTCGTTACGTGGCGCCAGTCTAGCGATGGCGCCTTTATTCGTTAACTGGATAATAAAGATATAGGTTATCGGTTATATAGATATGCATTTTACTCTCCGTCAGATCGAAGTGTTTGCCGCTGTCGCCCGCCAGGAAAGCGTGTCGCGCGCAGCCGAGAGCCTCTCGTTGTCACAGTCCGCAACCAGTACGTCGCTGGCCGAACTGGAACGCCAGTCCGGCTGCCAGCTCTTCGACCGAGCCGGCAAAAGGCTTTGCTTGAACGCTCTCGGACAACAGCTGCTGCCGCAGGCAGTTGCCCTGCTCGATCAGGCACGCGCCATCGAGGATTTGCTCAACGGCAAGAGCGGCTTCGGCTCACTGGCGGTCGGTGCAACGCTGACGATCGGCAACTACCTCGCCACGTTACTGATTGGCAGCTTCATGCAGCGCCACCCGGAATGCCGAGTGAAGCTGCATGTACACAACACTGCGCACATCGTGCATCAGATCGCGCAACACGAACTTGATCTGGGTTTGATCGAAGGTGATTGCCAGCACCCGGACCTTGAGGTCCAGCCGTGGATCGAAGATGAGCTGGTGGTATTCTGCGCGCCGCAGCACCCGCTGGCCGGGCGCGGCGAGGTGGGCCTGGACGAGCTGACCAGAGAAGCGTGGATTCTCCGCGAGCAGGGCTCCGGCACGCGGATGACCTTCGAACAGGCTGTGCGACATCGGCCAGGCAAGCTGAACGTGCGGCTCGAGCTGGAGCACACCGAAGCGATCAAACGCGCGGTGGAGTCGGGACTGGGGATCGGCTGTATTTCTCGACTGGCGCTGCGTGACGCCTTTCGCCGTGGCAGCCTGGTACCGGTGGCGACGCCCGAGCTGGACCTGCGCCGCCAGTTCTACTTCATATGGCATTCGCACAAGTATCAGACCGCGGCCATGCTCGAGTTCGTCGAACAGTGCCGCGCCCTGACCTCAGGCGTGCGCCGCAGCGATGAAATCCAGCTGCCGCCGATCGCCTGAGGCCCGCATCCGGATCAGCTGGTTGGAATGGAACCCATCTGCTGCAGCAACAGGGCTGCCTGGGTGCGGGTACGCACGCCGAGCTTGCGGAAGATAGCGGTAACGTGAGCCTTGATGGTCGCTTCAGAAACGCTCAGTTCGTAGGCGATCTGCTTGTTCAACAGCCCGTCACAGACCATGGTCAGCACTCGGAACTGTTGCGGCGTCAGGCTGGCAAGCCCGGCGCTGGCGGCCTTGGCCTCATCGCTGACGTTGGCTACATCCTGGATGTTGCTAGGCCACCAGACATCGCCATCCAAAACAGCACGTACCGCTTCCTGGATGGTTTCCAGAGAACTGGACTTGGGAATGAAACCGCTGGCACCGAACTCACGGGAGCGCGCAACGACCGCTGCGTCCTCCTGTGCCGAGATCATGACTACCGGTAGATGCGGATACTGCCCCCTCAGCAGTGCCAACCCCGAGAAACCATAGGCTCCAGGCATGTTCAGATCCAGCAGCACCAGATCCCAATCGGCGCCCTGATTTAGAAGGCTTTCCAGTTCGGCGATGCTGGCCGCTTCCACCAGACGTACGTTTTCCCCTAGCCCCATGGTGAGCGCCTGTTGCAGCGCGCTGCGGAAAAGCGGGTGATCATCGGCAATGATTATTTCGTAAGCAGCCATTGGCAGACCTGTAGTTTTTATTGGCGCTTTTTCATCGGCTTGAGCAGCCGATGCCGACAAGATGACGGCAGAAACCCCGAGACAACGCTCCGGGGATGGTCCGATGTGAAATTTTCGGCCGGCCAGACCGAATATCGGCCGCCCGCCACAACAAATCAAGCGGCGCAAGCATGCCCACCCATGAATAAGTGGTCAAGCGCGGCGCTTTGTAGCAAAGTCTGCGACTTTTCCCGACCGAGCCGAAACATGCGTAGCCAAGCCCTCCGCGCCGACTTCCTGATGCTGATCACCGCCATGATCTGGGGCACGGCCTTCGTCGCCCAACGCATCGGCATGGACAACATCGGCCCGTTTCTATTTACCGGCCTGCGCTTCGCCCTGGGCGCTCTCGCGCTGCTGCCACTGGTGATCTACCAGGGCCGCACCAAAGCCCGGCACGAACCCTTTCTTCAGCGTGGCCTGCTGCTCGGCGGCCTGAGCATGGGGCTTGCGCTGACCGTGGGAATCAACCTGCAGCAGGTGGGCCTGCTGTTTACCAGCGTGACCAACTCGGGATTCATCACTGGCCTGTACGTGATCGTGGTGCCACTGCTGGGACTGATCATTGGCCACAGGACAGGCCTCGGAACCTGGGTCGGCGCCTTTCTCGCCGTTGCCGGCATGGCGCTGCTGAGCATCGGCGAGGATTTCAACGTGGCCTCTGGTGACTGGATCCAGTTGGCCGGCGCCTTCGTCTGGGGCCTGCATGTGCTGCTGGTGAGCTTCTTCGTCAGCCGCCACGACGCGATTCGCCTGGCCTTCCTGCAGTTCGCCACCTGTGCCGTGGTGAGCCTGCTGCTGGCATTGATCTTTGAAGAGATTGAGCCGACCAGCATCTGGCTCGCCGGGCCGGCCCTCATCTATGGCGGATTGTTCGCCGTTGCGGTTGGCTACACGCTGCAGGTTGTTGCGCAGAAGCATGCGATCGCCTCCCATGCGGCGATCATCCTCTCACTGGAAGCGGTGTTCGCAGCCATCGCGGGCGCACTGTTCCTTGAGGAAAGCCTGACGCTGCGCGGCTACATGGGCTGCGTATTGATGTTCATCGGCATGCTCGCCGCACAACTCTGGCCGCGCAAAGCCGAGCCGCTAACCACAGCCAGTCCTGCCAAGGCCTGACGGCCAATCGAGTTCAGCGCGCAGGCTTCAATGCCAGATGCGCGGCGTTCTGCAGGTCCGGCTGGCGATGATACTTGGCACCCAGATAGTGCTCGGTGAACACGTCGAGCAAGGCATCGAGCGTGTTCGCCGCGGCCGAATCTCCAGCCAGATCCAGACAGAGCGCTGCGACCTCGGCGGTGCACAGATGGTCACTGCGGGTGGACCGGCGCAGCCGGTAGCGCGACAGCACCTCGGGTCGCAGGCTCAGTACCGGCAGGCCATCCAGGTAGGGGCTCTTGCGAAACATCTTGCGCGCCTCGGTCCAGGTGGCATCGAGCAGTATGAACAGCGGGCGCTTAGCGTTATCCCGCTCAACTTGCTCAACCACCCGCCTCGACTCGGCGTATTCGCCCGGAAAGATCACCAGTGGCTGCCATTGCGGATCGGCCAGCAGCGCCAGCAATCGCGGGTCCACGCCCGTGCGATGCCAGGTGAAGGCGAAGGTATCGCGCACCACATCGGCAATCAGCCAGCCCGTATTGCTAGGCTTGAGCGGCTCGATATCGTGCATCAGCAGGCAGACACCGCAATCGCTTTCGATCGTCGGAAGCCAAGGGCAAAGGCAATGACTGAATGGTACCCGGCAGCGCTCGCAGCGCGACGCCCGGGAGCCGCGGGCAACGAAGGGTTTGAGGCTCTTGGCCAGGCGTTCGCTGCGCAGACGGGCTACGGCATGGGGCATGAATCGACTCGAGGGTGACGATGAAGCGCGGCAGTCTACCAGCGCCAGGGAGACTTCTGCCCTGCACCGTTAAATGAACCGCACCACAGGCAGCCGGTCGAAATAGCGCAGTCAAAAGGAGACCGCCATGTATCGTCTGACCACCCTGCTCGCTCTGAGCCTCGCCCTCCCCGTTGCCCACGCCGCCTCGCTGCAGGAGCAACAGCTGAATCAGCTGCTCGAGCAGGTCGCCCGCGAAAGCAGTGTCGGAACGCCCCGCGCGATCAACGAAGACATTCTTGACCAGGGCTACACCGTAGAAAACAACATGCTGGTAAACCATCTCAGCGTACAGCCGCGGCATGCGGCGCAGATGCGCGATAACCCGGCCGATGTGCGCAGCCAGCTCGCTGTTAGCGTCTGTGGCAATGAAGGACTACGCAAGCTGATGAGCCAGGGCGCAGTCCTGCGCTATGACTTCAGCGAGTACCAGAGCAACAAGCCCATCGCCAGCGAGCGCTACAAGGCCTCGGACTGCGACCGCTAACAGGTGAACGCTGGCAGGCGCAGGCCACGGCCCGCCGTCCTGCCAGGTTTATTTATCAATCGTCGCCCCGCAGTATCTGCGGATCACCCTTGCCGGCCACTGCGGCAGCCTCGTCCCTGGTAAGCAGCGCCGTGCGCGGCACGTTACGCAGGCGTGCGCAAGCCGCGAGCACGTTGGCCCAGCTGGCGCGATTGGCGAACTGCATACCGAACTCATCCAGCGTACCTCCGCGGTTGCGATAGCCGAGCGCCGAACACTTGCGCGCGTCCGGCAGAATCGGCCACAGGTGACCGCGCGCCACTTCCGGCCGCATGTGCGTCAACAGCACGCGCATTTCCATCGCATCCGGGAACAACCGCTCCGCCACGCCTTCGCTGGCGCGCGCCCCGACTTCCCAATGATCGCGCGGCCCGCGGAAGCGGCCCGGCTCCTGCAGATAGACCAGCCGATAAGCGCAGTCGGCCTCCTTGAGCCGCTTGGCCGCACGGAGCATCTCGCCCAGCTGATAGCTGCCGTTGGCAATCAGCAGCAATGCCTCGTTGCCCGGCTGCTCCTCGACCACGATGGCGCCGTCGCGCGCCAACTGCTCGGCCTGGGTCTGATCGAAGTAGCACGGCCGGTCACGTTTGGGCATGACCAGGCAGGCCAGTTCGCCGCGTGCCTGGTAGATCGATGGCAGCAGCGCCAGGGCGCTGTTGTGGTCGGCCGGAAACAGCACCCGGACCATGTCGTTCATCTCTCCGAGCAGCGCCTCGCAGAAGGTCGTGTCTTGATGGGACTGCTGGTTCTTGCCGTTTTCCCAGGTGTGCGACGTCGCGATCAAGGGCCAGCCGAGCCAGCCCGCAGGCCTGCCGATTTCCTTTTGCTGCCGGGAAAAAATGATGCTCTGCCGTACCACGCCGAGCATTTTCACGCAGAAGGCCTCGTAGCTCGCCACCAGGTTCAGGCCGCCCTGGTTGGCCAGGCAGGCGGATACCACCGCCTCCTCGTTGAGGGCGGTGATGATGGCGCCATCCACGGCCTCCAATTCGCTTTCCGGCTCGATGACACGATGCTTGAGCGCCTTGAGCACGCCGCCCAGACGGTTGCTGGCCAGCTCGTCCGGATTACCCACCCGCGGCCGCAACGCGGGGTTGGCGGCCGTCAGCTCGACGAAGAAACGATCGACCGCTGCCATGGGTGAACAGGCGTCGTCGCAGTAGTTCAACTTCGGCATGGTCGGCGCAGGCGGGCGTCGCGAGGCGAGCGGATTGTCGCGCTCCAGCGTTCGACCCTGGCGACTGCGCGTGAACAGCTCCAGTGAAGCAGCCAACTCCTGTTGCGATACGAACAGACGCGCCGCGTGCTCGTTGAACAGGTCGCGCGAATGCTCATCGCGGCTCGGATTACCCGGCAATGGCAGGTTGTGCGCTGCGTTGCTGCCGGCACCATAGAAGCCGAAGCCTTTCACCGTCTCGGCGATGCCGTAGGGCATCGGCAGCGGATAGTTGAGAATGCCGCGCGCCTTCTCTTCCACGCGTCGCTCCAGGCGCAGCTCCATCTCCCACAGGGTGGTGACGAAAGCAGCAGGATCACGCCCATCGAACGGCATCGGGTCGAAGCCGCACTGACTCAAGTGCTGACGGAAATCCTCGAGCCCCTGCTCGGTGCCAAGCGCGGTACGCTGCTCGATTCGCCGCCCGTTGGCAATCATCACCGGCAGCGCGACGCCGCAATCTTCGGCACGCCACCAGCGGGGAATCCAGTCACTGCCGCGCTGCTCTTCCGCCGCGCCATCGGAGAGGAAGGCCACCAGCGTCTCGCCCGGCAGCGGCATGTGTGCGTATTGCAACTCGGCGAAACCGAGATAACCGCCCTCGGCAATGCCGCCTGCGGTGTGCGGATTGACATGGCTGCCCAGGGGCGCGAGCGGACTGCCGTCGGCGGCCTGGCCGTAACCGTAGAAATCCTGCAGCAGGCGATTCATGCCCGCCTCGCCGCCCGCATAGGCTTGCGCCTGTTCCGGATGCAGGTTGCCCGTCAGCAGATTGAGCGCATCGACGGCCGCCACACAGTGGCCCTGCCCCATCAGCCAGGCGCGGGTGCGGCCAGTCAGTGCATTCAGGGCGAGGTAACCGGCATAGGCCGGCACCATGTTCAGCGCGCCGCCGGTATGCCCCTCGGGGTTCTGCTTGAAATCCTCGGCAGCCAACGGCGAACCGTCCAGATGCACCTGGCGCGCGTAGGTCATGTGCACCACCAGCCAGAGTCCGGCGCTGGCGACCCGGTCGACCGCCTGCAGCAGCCGGTAAACACTGGCCAGATCTGGCTGATGACCTGCCTGTACCAGCTGATGTGCCAACCGGAACACCGCCGCCTGGGTCTCCAGCGCGTGCTCGAACGGCCCGAAACCTACACGCCAGGTGGCGAACTCCGGTTCGGCTTGCGCGTGTTGATCCAGCTCGACAAGGCTGGGCAGTAGCTGACTCATGGGTTCACTCCGTTGGTAAGCGGGTTATGCTGTAGTCTAGGCAGCGCTCGATTCGTTATCTCTGATATGTATCAAGTGGTCATGGCAACCGAGCGGGCAATGTGGACATCATCGTACAGACAGGAAGGCAACATGGCTTTGCTCAGTTTTCTAGGCGCCATTCAGCAGGTCACCGGCTCCTGCTATCTCATTGAGACCCATGACGGTGCAAGGGTTCTGCTCGAATGCGGCATGCACCAGGGCCGCCGGGAAGAAGCCGGCAGCGACCGCAGCACCTTCGCCTTCGACCCCAAGACACTCGATGCGGTGGTGCTGTCCCACGCGCATATCGACCACAGCGGCTTGCTCCCGCGCCTGGTCGCCCTCGGCTACCGCGGCGAGGTGCACTGCACCGATGCCACCGCGGAGCTGCTCGAACTGATGCTGCTGGATTCGGCGCAGATTCAGGAAAAGGATGCCGAGTGGGAAAACAAGTGGCGCGCACGGATCGGCAAACCGATGATCCAGCCGCTCTACACCCGCGTCGACGCCGAGCGCATGTTGAGCCAGCGCACTCCCCACGCCTATGGCGAGACGTTCGATGTCGCGCCAGGTGTCGCGGTGACCTTCCACGATGCCGGTCACATCCTCGGCTCCTCGATCGTGCAACTGGATGTGCACGACCATGGCAGAACACGGCGCGTGGTCTTCTCGGGCGACCTGGGCAACGACTGCTCGCCGCTGATGCATGCGCCGACCGTGCTCAAGGAAGCTGACGTGGTGCTCATGGAGTCCACCTATGGCGACCGCGACCACCGCAGCCACGAAGACACGATCGAGGAGCTGGCCGGCATCCTGCAACAGGCCCATCGCGATGGCGGCAACGTGCTGATGCCCTCCTTCGCCGTCGGACGTACGCAGGACCTGATCTACTACCTCGGGCGATTCTACCGGGAAGGCCGTCTGCCGCAGCAAGCGGTATTCCTGGACAGCCCGATGGCCATCGGCGCCAACGCCATCTACTCGCACTACAAGGATCAGCTGGATCTCGACGGCATCGACAATGCCCTGAGCGGAGCCAGCGGCAAGCTTTACGCCGAGCGCTGGTTGCCGATCCTCCGATCCACGCCGACACCGGAAGAATCGATGGCGATCAACCGCTTCAAGAGCGGCGTGATCATTATCGCTGGCAGCGGCATGTGCACCGGCGGGCGCATCCTGCACCACTTCAAGCACAACCTCTGGCGCGAGGAGTGCCATCTGGTGATCCCTGGTTTCCAGGCACGCGGTACCCTCGGCCGTGCCATCGTCGACGGAGCGAAAAGCGTCAAGTTGCTGCACCAGCGCATCGCCGTGAATGCCAAGGTGCATACCCTCGGAGGGTTCTCCGCCCACGCCGGCCAGTCTCAGCTCATCGACTGGGTCAGCAACTTCGAAAGCCGTCCGGAGCTCTACCTGGTGCACGGCGAGCTGGAGAAGATGCAGGCGCTGCAGCAGACCATCCGTGAACGTCTCGACTGGGAAGCACGCATTCCTGAACCTGGCGACCGAATCGCCATCTGAACGCAGCCCGCCGAAGCCGCTTGCGGCTTCGGCCGACTGCGCGCCACGCAACCGGCTTGAGCCGGCTGATCGCACCCTATAGCCTGAACGCGACGCTCATACATGGAGATGTTGTATGTCCTTTGATTCGGATGACTATCTGTCGCGGCATTTCAAGACCAGCGGCGCCGAGCTGGAAAGCAAGATCGATGAGCTGGCCGCCTTGGTCGTTCCGGAGAACAGTGCGAACCTGCCCCTATACCGGGAGATGCTGGTGACCGTCATGCGCATGGCTCAGGCCGACCGCAGCCGCTGGGATGCCAAGATCCTGCTGCAGACGATGCGCGAAATGGAGCACGCATTCAGCCGGCTCGACCAGTTCAAGCGGCGCCGCAAGGTCACGGTTTTCGGCTCAGCCCGTACGCCGGTCGAACATCCCCTGTATGCGCTGGCCCGTCAGTTGGGCTCCATCCTTGCGCATTACAACTTCATGGTCATCACCGGCGCCGGTGGCGGCATCATGGCCGCCGCTCACGAGGGCGCGGGGCGCGACAGCAGCCTCGGGCTGAACATCACGCTGCCTTTCGAGCAACACCCCAACCCGACGGTGGGTGGCACCGAGAACCTGTTGTCGTTCCATTTCTTCTTCGTGCGCAAACTGTTCTTCATCAAGGAAGCCGATGCGCTGGTGCTCTGCCCCGGTGGGTTCGGCACGCTGGACGAAGCACTGGAAGTGCTGACGCTGATCCAGACTGGCAAGAGTCCGCTGGTGCCGATCGTGCTGCTCGACGAACCCGGCGGCACCTACTGGAAGGATGCACTGCAGTTCATGCGCGGACAGCTGGAGGAGAATCGCTACATCCTGCCCAGCGACATGCGATTGATGCGCCTGGTGGACGATGCCGAGGAAGCAGCCAGGGAAATCGCCAACTTCTATCGCAACTTCCACTCGAGCCGCTGGCTGAAGGATCGTTTCGTTCTGCGCCTGAACCACGCACTGAACGACCAGGCGATGGAATACCTGAACGCGGAGTTCACCGATCTGTGTCTGAAAGGCGTATTCGAACAGCAGAACTGCTGTGAATCGGAACTGGACGAGCCCGAACTACAGCGCCTGCCGCGCTTGAGCTTCGTCTTCAACGGCCGCAACCACGGTCGCTTGAGGGAGCTGACGGACTACGTCAACGAACCGGCCAACTGGGCGCGGCCGCTGGCGAGCGAGGACTGATGGCCTTTGATGGCCTGGACTCTGGATATTGCGAGCGCTCGTAAGGCTGGTCGGCTTCAGCACCGACTGGTCTCCGGCGCGCACAACCTGGCATAGAGCCCCGTTACCGCATCAATCCGCCGAGCTGTCGCCGCGCAACACTCGACTGATCAACTCCAGCGGATAACCGCGATAGCTGAGAAAGCGCCCCTGCTTCGCCCGCTCTTTGGCATCGGCAGGCAACCGTCCAGCGAACTTGCGCTGCCAGAGTTCGCGCAGCTGCTCACCCCAGTCAAAACCACTGTCACGCAATGCCTGCTCGATATCCGCTCTGGCCAGCCCGCGCTGGGCCAATTCCTCGCGGATACGCAACGGCCCATAGCCGGCATTGGTCCGGCTTCTGACAAAGCTTTCGAGATATCGGGATTCGGAAAGCAGCCCCTGCTCGCATAGACGATCCAGGGCCTGCTCGATCAACTCAGGCGGGGCGCCACGCTGGCGCAGCTTGCGAGCCAGCTCGACGCGACCATGTTCGCGTCGAGCCAGCAGATCCATGGCCGTCCGTCGTACCGCGACGGGGTTATCGAGCACGGCAGCCATGGGGATCAGAGATCGGCGTCAGCCAGATCTTCGGTAACCGGGTTGGCCTTGGTGTTTGGCGCAACTACCAGCAACTTGTCGCGGATCTGTTGCTCGATCTCCTGACCGATCTCCGGATTGTCTTCCAGATACTTGGCGGCGTTGGCCTTGCCCTGGCCGATCTTGTTGCCCTTGTAGGCATACCAGGCGCCGGACTTCTCCACCAGGCCCTGCTGCACGCCGAGATCAATGACCTCGCCATTGCGGTAGATGCCCTTGCCATAGAGGATCTGGAACTCAGCCTGACGGAAGGGCGGCGCCACCTTGTTCTTCACTACCTTGACGCGGGTTTCGCTGCCGACCACTTCGTCGCCTTCCTTGACCGCGCCGGTACGGCGAATGTCCAGACGAACCGAGGCGTAGAACTTCAGCGCGTTACCACCGGTGGTGGTTTCCGGGCTGCCGAACATCACGCCGATCTTCATGCGGATCTGGTTGATGAAGATGACCAGGCAATTGGCGTTCTTAATGTTGCCGGTGATCTTGCGCAGCGCCTGGGACATCAGACGTGCCTGCAGGCCGACGTGCGTGTCGCCCATCTCGCCTTCGATCTCGGCCTTGGGTACCAGTGCCGCCACGGAGTCGACGATGATCACGTCAACCGCGTTGGAGCGCACCAGCATGTCGGTGATTTCCAGCGCCTGCTCGCCGGTGTCCGGCTGCGAAACCAGCAGGTCGTCGACATTCACGCCCAACTTGCCGGCATAGTCCGGGTCCAGCGCGTGTTCGGCGTCGACGAAGGCACAGGTGGCGCCCATCTTCTGCGCTTCGGCGATCACCGACAGGGTCAGGGTGGTCTTACCGGAGGATTCCGGACCGTAGATTTCGACGATACGGCCCTTGGGCAGGCCGCCGATGCCAAGCGCGATGTCCAGGCCCAGCGAGCCGGTAGAGATGGCCGGAATGGCCTGACGATCATGATCGCCCATGCGCATCACTGCGCCCTTGCCGAACTGCTTTTCGATCTGGCCCAGGGCTGCAGCCAAGGCGCGCTTCTTGTTCTCGTCCATCAAATCCTCACTTGATCAAGAGGGCCGGAGGCCACAACAACTGTATAAGTAGCCAGTATTAGAACATAGGCAAATTTACTCGCCTAGCCCCGAAACTGTTTTTCTCCGACCGCCAGCGCAAGCAAACCTTGCAAAGCCGCCGCGACCGTCTGCTCACGTACGGCCTCGCGGTCACCGGTAAATAGATAGCGCTGGGCCTGCACATGCGAGTCATCGGCCCAGGCAATCCAGACCGTACCAACCGGTTTTTCTGCCGTGCCGCCGCCGGGTCCGGCAATGCCGCTGACAGCCACCGCAAAGCGCGCACCACTGTTGCGCTGCGCGCCCCGCGCCATGGCCTGCACCACTTCGGCACTGACCGCGCCGACCTGCTCGAATAGCTCCGCCGGTACGCCGAGCTGGCGCGTCTTCTGGGCATTGGAATAGGTGATGTAGCCGGCCTCGAACCAGGCCGAGCTGCCGGCGATACGGGTGATGGCCTCGGCAATGCCACCACCGGTGCAGGATTCCGCGGTGCTGACCTGCGCACCCAGTCGTTGCAGCGCATCACCCAGCTGTGCGGCCAGTTCGGTGAGATTCATCAGGGCTCCAGCCGAAGGAAAGTGGCCGATACCCTACACCAGCGGGCTCCCGAGTTCAGCCATCCGGATGGCCAATGGTCGAGTTACGCGTCGCCCATCAGGCATCCTGGCGAACCGGTAGCACGACACGCTCGCCGATGCTCCGTCCGCGACGGCTTACCACTGCATCACCATAGCGCTGGATGGGATCTGCCAGGGTTCGCTTGACGAAGAAGCCGAACAGCGTCACCAGCGACAGCATCACCGCGATGTAGAGCGGGCCGGGAATGGCCAGCGCTCCAGCGCCGAAGCCCAGCCGCTCGGCGATTGCGAATACCGAAGGATGGGCCAGAAAGACGATATAGCCGATCCCGCCTAGCGGCGCGATCCAGCGCAGCCCCTTACCACTGATGCGTGTCGCGCCAATGAAGACCGCAACGCCCACCGCATAGCTGACGAAGTAGCGATACCAGGTTTCCCCGAGACCGGTATCGCGCGAGTAGGCCAGCACGCAGATCGGCAACAGAAACAGGTAGAACAGGCCCACTGCGATGCGCGCGTAATGCCCGGTATCGGGTGCGCGACCGTTATCCGTGGCCTTCCACAATGCGCCGAGGAAACACACACTCAGCATCAGCGGCAGGGCCACCGGCAGCTTCATTTCCAGCTTGTAGCGCAGGAACGCGAGCAGCAGGGTGAAGACGTACTGGGCCAGCAGAAACAGCAGATCGCGCCTGGCCGAGCCGCCCAGACGCAGCGCGAAGATGACAATGCACAGCACGTAGAAGGTCAGCTCTATTTGCAGCGTCCAGTACAAACCGATCACGTTTTCGACAAATACGAAGCCTTGCAGCATCGTCGCATTGATCGCGATGACAGCCGGACTGAACACCCGAGCCGGATCGTCCCAGGGAAACATCACGCCGAGAAGCAGCGATAGCCAGTACAGGGGAAACAGCCTGAAGAATCGCTGATAGACGAACGCCGCGACCGGCCGTTCGTAGCGATGGCGGCTCTTGTTCAGCGCCGCAACGACGAAATAGCCGCTCAGGGCGAACAGCACCAGCACGCTGGTCTTGCCGACATCCAGTACCGTTTTGCTGACAAGAAACAGATCGCTGGTCAGCCCATCGAAATGGCCGTCACGCTTCATTTTTGCGATCAGATGGGAATAGGCAACGCACAACGCCGCAACGCCGCGCAGGGCGTCGAGTCCGAGTAGTCGAGACATATCTGCTGCTCACTTGACCAGAAAGGGAGGTCGCCAGCATTACTGCAGGAAGAACTGACGCGAGGGGTAGAACAGGCATTCGCCGAGGCGGGATGGCCGGGGCTGCAATCCACAGGGCGGCGAAGCACGAGCGATAATCAGGCAAGCTACCGCGACAGGCACCGAGGGGCCTGCACGACTGCGTGATCGAGGGAGTCGCAGGCCCGGCGTACACGAGGCCCGAAGCGCACCGGCAACCTGTCGACAGACCAGAGTTACCAACAGCTCCGGTTCGCTTGTCAACGCCTTCTGTGCCCGGCCCGACAAATGACACCTGAACGCCGCTCAAACTGTCCCATGTCGTCACCTGTCGAGCCGCTCAGCCCGTGTTAACCTTGCCGGCTTTCCCGCGTCAACCTGGCTCCGGACGGTCCGACCGCACCGTCATTCGATAGCCTTACCCGCCACTCAACGAACCGCACGCAAGCCGATGACCAAGCCCAACGCCGACCTTTCCGCCCATACGCCGATGATGGGCGGTGACTCTTGAGAAATCGAGCCTAAGCCCCGTAGATAGCGGGCTTCAGTGCGTATTGTGCAGCTAGCGTGCGGCCTACATTTAGCATTGAATGGCATGGAATGGCGCTGCAGCTGCCCCATTTTTGCCCCAAAGCCCCCACCGGAATCGCGTGTACAGACATAGCTCGGAGGCACGCAATACCACCCTACCTGTAAACGAGCTGATTTATAGCAAGCCCCTAATTTGGCTAAAGCTGGGGGCCAACCTTTTGCTTACCAGATTGTTGTCACATACCAGCCCAAATCGGCTTCAGGAACTGTCATCGTATTTCCCGACATCAACCTGGAACCCCTAGCTATGCCCGACAACACCCTCATGACCAGTGACGAGCTTTGCGAGCTGTCTCGCTGCAGCAGCACGACTCTCTGGCGCATGCGCCAAGCCCAAAGCTTCCCGATGCCCCGCCAGTTTGGCCGCCGCCTGCTTTGGGTGCGCAGGGAAATTGAGCAGGTCCTCTCGCTCGACACCTAACCAGCCGTACCGTGCCTTCTAATCGGATCACTGCCCCTTAGAGGACGGCTACCCCAAAAAATGAATTTCAAAACAGACCCCTTTTGGGGTTTGCGGGTGCCCTTGTGCCCGAAAAAGCAGGAGAACGCTATGAGCGCCTCAGAAAAACAGCCGGATGCGCTTACCTGCGCAGCAGCTAACGTAACCCCGCTGCCCTCGTCAGCTAAAAAGGCAGCTATCCCCAAAAACGGCTACAGCGTGCACGACACCGAGATCCCCCATAACGGACAGCGGCTCTACCCAGGCGTCTGGATGCACTACAGCAACAAGACTGAAGAGGGTGAGGAAGTATCAACTCATCAATGGCTCTGCGGGCCGCTGCACGTGGACGCGATCACCCGCAACCAGGCGTGCAGCGAGGGCTATGGCCGGCTGCTGCGCTATACAAATCTGGATGGCAGAGAGCTCACGTGGGCCATGCCCTCCGAGCTTCTCGCTGGCCGGCCGGAGCGCATTGTTTCCAGCTTGCTCAACCGAGGGCTGAGGGTCGACCACCACCAGCAACGCGAGGTCGTGAGTTACATAGCGAGCCAGTACCCGCAGCGCCGGGTAATTTCCACCTCGACAACTGGCTGGATCGGCGCTGAGCTTTTCATCACCCCTCTCGAAACCATTGGCAGGGGCGATGCCATTTTTCAGTCGGAAAGTTCCGCCGACGGCGAGTACGGTAGGGCCGGTACGCTGGAAGGCTGGAAGGCTGGAAGGCTGGCAGCAGTCTATCGGCGCAATCCTGCCAGGAAACTCCCTGCTTCAGCTAGGTCTTGGTGCAGCGCTTGCGGGTACGCTGCTAGCACCCCTACGTTTACTCAGGGTGCGGCTTTCACCTGTTGTGGGACAGTTCCAACGGCAAAACAACCATCGTGATGTGCTCCGCTTCGGTCTGGGGTCACGGCAACCGCTTCATGCGCAAATGGGCGGCTTCAGGCAGCGGCTTGGAAGGCCTCTCCGCGCTACGCAACGACTGCTTGGTACCGTTGGATGAGCTGGGTCAGGCCAATCCAGCGATTGTGGGCGAAGTGGTTTATGCCATCGTGGATGGCGTTGGAAAGCAGCGCGCAGAGCGCACCGGCGCTGCACGCACGATCCGTCGCTGGCTTGCGATACTTTTATCCAGCGGCGAGATCACGCTCGAAACTAAAATGCGTGAGGCTGGGAAGCTCATACGCGCTGGGCAGGAGGTCCGCCTGGTAACAGTTTCGGCAGGGCGAACCTATGGGGCCTGGGACAATCTGCACGGCTACCCCAGCGGGCAGGCCCTGTCCGATGCTCTCCAGAAGACTATCGGGCTCCACTACGGTCACGCCGGCCCAGAGTTTGTGCGGCAACTGATCGAGCGTGGAGATACGGAAAAGTTGCCAGGCCTGCTTGATGCGATCCAAAAGTACTTTCACCCAACCTCGGGCCAGGCTGCTCGCGTAGCAAAGAATTTTGCGATTCTCGCCCTCGCGTTGGAACTCGCCACTACCTACGGCCTGCTTCCGCTGGCGGAGGGGGAAGGCACCACCAGCATGGTGAGTCTCTTTGAGGGCTGGCAGGCCGAGCGCGGGGAAGGTCCCAGCGAGGATCGGCAGATCTTGCGCGCCATCGCGGACTTCATCGATCGCCACGGTAGCAGCCGTTTTCAACTCATAGACCACCGAGGTAGCAGCCGCCCTCAATCAGAAGCCGTTCGTGACCGCGCGGGCTACTGGGAGCAGACTGACAGTGGACGCATTTATCTGTTCACCCGCACCGGCTTGCAAGAGGCGACCTGCGGTTTTGAGCTGACCCGTGTACTGCGCACCTTGGACAGCGCAGGTGCCCTCAGCAAGAAAGAGCCGGGCAAGAAGATGCACAGGAAGCGATTGCCAGACGGCAGCACTCAAGGGCTGTATTGGATTGATCCAGCACGCTTGGAGCATGTCGGTTAGTCGCAATGTTCCATTTTTGGTGAGGGAACACAGGGAACAGCGGGACAAGCCAGCATTTATATGGTTTCCAACTGTTCCCTCACGCAAAATTGTCATAGGGATCGCAGGGAAATATGCTTGCTCCTGTTCCCTTTGTTCCCTGCCAGGACCCTCCACAGGGAACCACTGCAGCCCCCGCCAGCTCAGCGCGGTCCCCAGGTTCCCTGTGTTCCCTGCGGATATACACCCAGCTTTTGACGCCAGGCGGCGGTTGACGCAATAGCGCAGCTGCCTATAATTGGCAGCAACACGGCCCCTGTCGGTTGATGCGCTCCGGCGCTGAGATTGCTCAGGGGTTTTTTATTGACTGCGATTTACCAATCTCTTGCCTTCCAGCCATCGTCCACGCCCATCCGATCAAGCCCAAGATCCAGGTGAGCCAAGTCTGGAAAGTCATTCTCCAGCAGCGCTTTCAGCCGTGCCCCCCAGTTCGATGATGGATTGATGATTTTCATCAAGTGTTGGGTCATGCAAAGCAACATGAACGGGCGCGCCTGCCGTTGAGGATCGCTGTGAAACGCTGCCAGCGACGGTACTTGAGCCGCTGGCGGCAGCTTCGGCTGATCAACGATGTTGCGATTCCAAAGCCGGCTATGGTGCGCGCATACATTGCGCAGGTAGTTCAGGCTACGCAGCCAACTGGCGAAGATGCGGCCATTGCTGATTATGTACTGTGACGAAATAGCGTCCTGATCCGCTTCGGTCATGCCATCGTATAGCGTAGACAGCGTGCCGAAATCCCAAACCTCACACGCCACCCACACGGCCAACGGCAGTCCGTACTTGTCTTTATTATGGCGTATGAACTCTTCCTTGGAGCGGTTAATTAATGCCGCATGCTTGCTCAACCACCCATGGTGTTTGGTCAAGCCTGTTTGGCCATCCAGCTTGCTGGAGAAGCTCTCGTGAAACAGCTCCGGTTGCAAGTAGGCGAACTTGTGGTGCTTGCCTAGGCTATGAGAGATGTCAACACGCAGGGCGATTTCGACGCGTTCCAGTGCATCCAGCACTAGCAGCCGCAGTTTCTTATCGAACACATACAAGTCGACAGCGTTCTGGAAGGTTGTACCCGGGCGGAAGTCGTCAAGCGGTAGCCGGTCCTGTCTGATCTTTTTAGGCTTTTTCCCGCTATGCGGATCGAGAGGACAGCAGAGCTCAGTTCGCTCGCGGAAGGCAAACCAATAGCCACTCAGCCGGTAATAGCCGATGCGCTCCAGGTAATCCAATGCCTTGGCGTTGTCCGTGACGGTCATGCCACGAGCGATCAACTGATCGAGCTGTTCTTGGTAGCTTTTCCAGGATTTCAGATAGGTCTGGGTCACGAGAGCAGGCAAGCCATCAAGAATGATAAAGCGCCTAATGTACCTGAAAGTACGACAGGCTCTGTGTTCAGGGCCTGTCGAATGCCAGGGTGATACTTCGATTAGCCGGTGGATAATTGCCACGAACGCTACCCGGCTTGTTGCCCGTGCTGCTCGGCAGGTTAGGCACTACCGGGCGTGACGCTGGCTGCGGGGCCGGGCGGCTCGAGCTTTGGAGTTGTTGCTCATGCCAATACTTCCTGAATAAATGAATGGATTATTTGCAAGAGCCTTTGAAGCAGCAGCCCCAAGTGGTCAATGCACGAAAAGGAGCACCTGCACGAACCGCACCATACTCCCCGAATTCTGGCTACGCCTGGAGCGAGCCATGCCGGATTACGCGCAACGGAAGAGCTGCCTGGCGCGGCATGGCATCGAGGCGGAGGGGGTTTGAAGCTCTTACCCTGGATGGGTCAGTTGACGAACCAACGACCAAATTTATACGTAGCCACGAGAGTTATGATGAAGCCAGTCCATTCCAAAAGCAGCGAACCACCAATGCTATTGCTTACCCACATAGTCAAGCCCGCCAGCAGCGTAAACAGAATGATAGTCAGCGGAATGCTGAGCATCTTCATTACGAAGCTGCCTCGTAGCTGACGTACTGGCGCGCCTGTCTCCCAGTGCTCCGATAGACAAAAAGGACAGCAGTTGGATATCGGTCTTCCACCTCCGATACGCCAGCCGTAGCCTGCAGGAATTCCGCGGCTGAAAATTACACGCGGTACCATACGTCGGTTACAGCACCTGCATAACACGTGGGACATGGCATCGCTCCTGCCTTGTTTCTTTAGAGCAAATACTACCAACATGCAGATCAATCCCAAGGCCTATACAACCCCACCACACCCCGAGCTCTGGCTAAACCTGATACGCGTCATATCAGGCCAATACCAAAGCTGGCTACTGGATGGCACTGGGGTCGAAGAGGCCTGAAGCTCTCCCCTGGATGGGAAAGCGTTTCCCTACCAGGGATAAGGTCCTACGCCGGAGTCCGCAGGTACTCATAGAGGGTGGCCCGGCTGATGCCGAACTCGCGCGCCAGAGCGGCTTTCGGCTCGCGGGCTTCAACACGACGCAGCAGCTCTTCGATCCGGTTGTTGCACAGCGCTTTTTTCCTGCCTCGGTAGACACCGCGCTGTTTCGCCAGGGAAATACCCTCTCGCTGCCGCTCACGAATCAACGCTCGCTCGAATTCAGCAAACGCCCCCATGACCGATAGCAGCAAGTTGGCCATCGGCGAATGCTCTCCGGTGAAGGTCAGTGACTCTTTCACGAACTCGATCCGCATTCCCCTCTCGGTGAGCTGCTGCACCATGCGCCGCAAGTCATCGAGATTACGCGCCAACCGATCCATGCTGTGCACGACCAAGGTGTCACCCTCGCGGACGTAACTAAGCAGCGCATCAAGCTGCGGTCGCTGAGCATCCTTGCCGGAGGCTTTGTCGATGAACACCCTGCTCACCTGCACGCCTTCCAACTGCCGATCCGGATTCTGGTCGAGCGTACTGACCCGTATGTAGCCGATCCGCTGTCCGTGCATGCTGCCTCCCAGAGAAATGTGTATGACTGGGATTTTAAAGGCAGTCGGACAGATGCCAAATTACTGGAAAACCGACCCTATCCAGACATGTGAGAGCGGGATTTCGGCCTGTCTGGTTAGGGTATAGCCATACCAGACGTCAATTATCGCAAAACCAACGGTTTCCAAAATGTCCAGGTGCGGTTATCTGGCCTTGCTTGAATTACCCATCCAGATTTCAAGCTCGCTTCGGATGACTGGTAACGGCAAAAGCAGCCTGTCGTAACAAGCCTGAACCAGCAGCTTTCTTACAGCGCTAGGTTCTGTACGAAAAGTACTGCCGTAGGCATCGCAGCGTGCAAGCCAGCGTGACCATCGCGCCAAAACTTCTGGCGAGCTTGTCGTAGCGGGTGCCGATTCTCCGG